>WNFR01000929.1_pt1 | contig 30082 bp, 26 predicted proteins | sample 5400221 | NCBI WGS metagenome assembly WNFR01 (sample SAMN13153357, study PRJNA577476) | soil metagenome | isolation source: 40 cm soil under Madrone tree | place: USA:California | collected 2016-06-14
TCGGCAGAAGCAAACCGGCTGCGCTCACGCCAAGCAGACGGGCAGCCTCGCGTCGTGTCATCTGCTCGGGATGGCTCACTTGAAGGGAACGATAAGCATGTGTTCATAAACGCCAATATGAATAGAACAACTCGGCGTCCCGTCATTAAACTGTCCGCCGCAAGCAGAGACCGGCAGCGTCCTTGGGTTGTCAATCACGACGTCCCATCGTCGATTGCGAGCTGGCAACGCTTTTGGTGCCTGCTGAGTTTGTGCCTGAGGCGCAAACAACGCGCGCGCCTTCACCCGGACGCAGTTCGCTTTAAATGCGGCGCCACTGGTCGATATCGCTGCGCCGAAACCGGCATAGTTATAGCGCGAGTGTCTCCTGTTTCGTTGACGTCTCTTTCAGATTCGCAAACTTTTTCACCAGTTCGTCGAGCTTGGCGACGTAGTAATCCACGTTTTCGTCGCGATTTTGCGGATCGAAATTTGAGGCGAGCTTGGCGTTTTCGTAGGCGGCAAGTTTTCTGCCTGAGCCGGTGATGTAATAGCTGATCTGCTCGCCCGGGCGATAGTTTCGACCGCTGGCCAGGGCGAGTTCGTAAGCCGCGGCGCGATTGCGCGCCGAGCCGGCGATTTTCTGCCGGTATTTCTCCAGCGAATCCTGGAGCGTGTCCGTTTTCATCAACATGTCGACCTTCCATTCACGGCCGCGGATTTTCTGCTCAAACTCACTGCGAAGATCGACAATCGCTTCTGGTTTGCCCTGCATCAGAAGCTTGATCATTTCCTCAAGAAAAACGCGTTGGAATTTTTCCAGCCCGCGCGATTTGAGGGCGCCGCCTTTAATGATGACATTGCCGCCGCGCGTGAGCAGCGCGTAATTTTTGGCCTTATAGCTGAACATGGCGTCGAATTGCTCATCGAACTCGACTTCGATGCCGGGCGGCAATTCTTTGGCCAGGCCTTTGCGCAACTGATCGATATCGATCTTGTCCGGCGGCACGAAGTAAATTCCGTCGGTATCGACCTCGATCACTTGCGCGCCCTGCCCATTCAGCCAATCGATCATTTTTCTCAACAGATCGCGTCCGATCTGCGTGACGCGCGCGGCCGCGTCGAAATCGGCAAAGTGTCCCTGGGCAAAGCCCAAGTAGCCGTAGAAGCTGTTGATCAAAATTTTGAAAGTGTTTTGCAGCGCGTGAAAATGCCGCTGCTTCGCCGGATCTTTTGCGGCACGCATGCTCGCCTTCGCTTCCAGCCGGAAGGTGCGCAGATCGGTCAGTAGATGACGAAAGATTTGCAGCTGGTCGGTTTGCGGAAAGCAATCGAACTGCAACATGATCGACGGATAAAGCGACGCGACATCGCAATGCCAAACGTTGCGCGCGACGCCGGTGAAGAAGATGTCGGTGTAACCGCCTTCAAATCCGCGCACCATCGGCATCTCCGGAATGGAATGGCGCTGCCGGAAATATTCGCGCAGGAAAAGCGCATTGATCCGCGTGGCGTTGCCGCGCACGATCACGTCCTGGTAATTGTAGGGAAAAATCTGCGCCTGGATGAAATAGCTCGGGCTGAGTAGTTCCGCGACCGCGCGCGCCTCGCGCACCGCGCACAATGCGCGCTGACGAAATCGTGCGTCATTGTCGAGGTAGGCGCGCTGCAATTCCTTGCCGGTAAGCGCGGAAAGTTCTTCGCTGTCGCAAAAACCAAAATGTCTCGCCACGTCGGCCCGTTCAAAACCGGACAAGGTGCGCATTCCAACATCGTAAAATTGCGCCAGCAAAAACGTGTCAACGAAATGACGGCCATCGATCGCGAATTTAGGGTAATCGATCGTCTTCTCCGCAATTTGCAGACGCGACGGACGCGACCGCAAGAATCCGCCGCTGCGCCCCCAATCGAGTTTTGTCTTCGTCTTCTTGGCGCGCGCGACCAGATACGGCAGATCGAAGCGAAACAAGTTGTGACCCTCGATCACATCCGGATCGCGCTCGTTGATGAGATCGGTAAGTTTCTTGAGCACGCTTCTCTCAGATTCCTCGATGTCTTTTGGATCGACGATCAACAATTCTTCCCAGCCCGTATTGTCGGAGAGCGCGACGCTCATGATGTGATCGCTGGGACCAGGGTCGGCAACGCCGGCGACAGGCTCGGCGAAGGAAAGCACTTCAAGCTGCAGACGCTTCAGTTCCTCAAACGGCAAGTTCTTGAACAAGGTGCGACCAGTCGCCGTGAGATAATGTTGCACCGGATCGGTGAGGGCAAAAAAATCACGCCCGGCGTTTTTAAGCCCATTGCGGAGCGCGACCAGCTCCTTCCAGCTATCGACCGTGACGCGCCAGCCATATTTGAGACCGCCTTCGAGCTTTTCCGCTTCGATGCCAAGATCGACAACGTCCGAGTCGCACCACACAAACGGATGGAACGGCTCCACGTCGACAATGGTCGATCCATCTTTTTCGCGGCGATAAACTTTGACTGTGCCGGTCTCGCCCAGCTCGATCGCGACGATGCGCGGCATCGGATCGGCACCGAAGAGCATCGTGTTCTTCTCGAATTCCATGATTTAACCGCAGGTTACGCAGATAAATGCTGATTTGAATCTGGAAACCGTGAAGGCACGAAATAAAGACAATTGTAGGGCAGGCGTATCGCCTGCCACACTAATCGGCACCCGGCGCGGTTGCCCTGTAGCGCCGCATCGAGTCGAATTAAGATTTGAGAGAGGGTTCGACCCATTCGACTTGCGCTCAGGGCCGGCCTTCGCCCAGCATGACAAACATGAAGATTTGTTCCTTGTCGATCTTACCCTTGTCGATCTTGTCGTTAAGCGTCGCTCGTCCGGCGTTCGCACAGCAGACGCCGCAAGCATTGGCCGAGGCCGAGCTGCCGTCGCTCCTCACCATTTACAAAGACCTCCACACCCACCCGGAACTATCGATGCATGAAGAGCGGTCGGCTGCGATTGTTGCGAAAGAATTAAAGGCCGCCGGCTGCGAAGTGACTGAGCACGTGGGTAAGTATGAGAAGCCCGGCGTGACGTGCTTCGGCGTTATCGGTGTGATGAAGAATGGCGCCGGGCCGACCGTTCTTGTGCGCACAGATTTGGATGCATTGCCCGTGCACGAGGAAACAGGCGTGCCCTACGCAAGCACGGTGACGACAAAGAGCGACGACGGCAAGGACGTCCCGGTGATGCACGCCTGCGGCCATGACATTCACATGTCGACTTTTATCGGCACCGCCCGCGCGCTCGCGAAATCGAAGGAGAAATGGCACGGCACGATTATTTTTGTGGGCCAACCGGCGGAGGAAACAGTGGGCGGCGCACGGGCCTTACTCAAAGACGGCCTCTACACGCGCTGGCCGAAGCCGGATTACGCGCTCGCCCTGCATGACGACGCTGAAATCGAGACGGGCAAAATCGGCGTGGCCGAGGGTTACGTTTATGCGAATGTCGATTCAGTCGACGTTACCGTGCGCGGCGCAGGCGGGCATGGCGCCTACCCGCACAAGACCAAGGACCCGATTGTTCTTTCTGCCGAGATGATCAACGCCTGGCAGACGATCGTGTCACGCGAAAACAATCCGCTCGATCCGCTCGTGATTACCGTTGGTTCGATTCATGGCGGGACGAAACACAACATCATCCCGGACGAAGTGAAAATGCAGCTGACAGTTCGCACCTATAAGAAGGAAGTGCGCGACAAAGTGCTGGCCGCGATTGATCGCATCGCAAAAGGTTGCGCGACCGCCGCTGGTCTTCCGCCCGACAAAATGCCGGACGTTCACGTGCGCCAGGACGAATTCACGGCCGCCACCTATAACAATCCGGAGCTGACCAAGCGCGTGACCGCTGCGTTGAAAGCTGCGTTAGGCGACGATAGAATTATAGCGAAAGATCCCACGATGGGCGCGGAAGACTTCTGCGAATACAGCCTGCCGGATCATTCCGTTCCGGCGTTCATGTTTAATGTTGGCGCGGTCGATCCGATCAAGATCGCCGAGTCGAAGAAAACTGGCACGCCGCTCCCGAGTTTGCATTCGAGCAAGTTTGCGCCTGTGCCTGAGCCAACCATGCGGACCGCAATGATCGGAATGACCAGCGCTGTGCTCGACTTGATGAAGAAATAATCGCGCGTCGCGCGATTATTTCACTCGAATATTTTTGCGCAGGAAGGTCGGGACGTCGAGGTCCTGACCCTCAATAATCGTTGGTTCGCTCTTTTCGAAGCGGCCGCGCGTGACCGGTTCGAATTGCAAAACTTCTTGCTTGGCCTGTACATATTTCTCGACGGACGGCGTTGATTCTTTCACTGGCAGCGGTTTTTTGTTTGGAACAATCAAGCGCACCGCGGGAGCGGGTTTTTTGATTTCAGGTTCCGACTCAGCCGGCGGAATCGGCGCCGGCTCTTCGAACGGAATGAAACTTTCTGGAACGGGACCGGCTTCGGCAATTACCGGCTCTGGTAAGATGTCGGTCGGGGGCTCCGGAGGTTGCTCCCAAATCGGCGGAGGCGGGGCGAGAATCGGCTCGCTCGTCGCGAATATTGTTTGCGGCGCACCTTCGCCATCCGCGGCAAGCGAACTGATAATCGTTACGCTCAAGCGCTTTCCCATCTTGCCGTCGACGGCGGTGCCGAAAAGAATCTGCGTGTGGTCGTTCACGTGACGTCCCAGTTCCTGCATCAATATTTCCACTTCAGATAACGTCATGCCCGGTCCACCCGCGACTTGCACGAGCACATGCGCCGCGTTCGCGAGCATTTTGCCTTTATCCATGAGCGGATTTTTCAGCGCCTGTTTGAGCGCGTCGTGCGCGCGGTTGTCGGAATCGGATTCACCGAAACCGAACAAGCAACGGCCATTGTCGCTCCGCAACGCTCTGAGCAAATCATCAAAGCCGATGCGGATGAGGCCGGGACGTTGAATCACGTTCACAATCGAGCGCAGGCTTTGACTGATGGTGATATCGGCGACGGCGAATGCCTGATGAATCCCAGCCTTCGGCGCGACCATGTCGCCCATCCGATCGTTCTCGAAACAGATAACAGCGTGCGCAACTTGGTTCAGTCGGGCGAGGGCCTCCTGCGCTTGCGTGCTGCGGCGTTTGCCCTCGAACGAAAATGGGAGCGTGGCGAAAGCGATGACGAGTGAGCCGGCGTCGCGCGCGAGCTGTGCGACCAGAGGCGCCGCTCCGGAACCGGTCCCGCCGCCGAGGCCAGCACAGATAAAAATCATGCGCGCATCGACAAGTGCCTGACGGATTTCATCGGCTGATTCCATCGCAGCCTGGTAACCAAGCTCCGGGTCGCCGCCCGCGCCGAGGCCCCGGGTGACCGAGCGACCGAGCTGCACTTTGCACGCCGCCACCGAACTGGCCAGCGATTGCACTTCGGTATTGATCGCGATGAGATCGCCTTTGTCCATTCCGTCGAGCACGATGCGATCAAGCGCGTTCGTGCCGGCGCCGCCGATGCCCACGACCTTGATCGGGATAATTTCCTCTTCGCGTTCCGGCAGGGTGTAGTTGTGGCCGAGCTGAATCATTTTGTCACGTTGTCGATTTTGTAATTGTCGATGTTGTTCATCGGATACCGCTGAAAAATTTTCCGAAGATTCGGCCGAAGCCGCGGCGCGGCCGATCCGTCTGCACCGCTTGCGCGTATTTGATCAGTCCGATCCCGGTAGAGAATTGCGGGTTTTCGAACGCGGAAGTGAGTCCGGACATGGTTTGCGCGTGCGCGACGTGCGCTGGCATTTCAAAAACTTCACTCGCGAGGTGATCAATGCCGTTGAGAAGACTGCATCCACCGGTAACGAAAATGCCCGCGCCGATGTAGTTAATGAATGATTCCTGCTCGAGCTGACGCTTGAGCAGCTCGAAATTTTCGCGCAGACGCAGATGAATAATTGTGTTGAGCGTTTCGCGCTCGACCTCCTTGCCGGCGAAACCGGAATCGTCTTTCAACAAAATCGTTTCGCCGGGGAGACAATTGCCGAGAATGACGCTGCCTTCCTCGATCTTCAGTTTTTCCGCGCGGGTCATCGGGATGCGCAGTCCCATCGAGATGTCGTTGGTGATGTGATCGCCGCCGACGGCGAAAACGCCGCTCTGCTTCACCGCTCCATCGACATAGAGAATGTAATCGGTCGTGCCACCGCCAATATCGACGACGAGCGCGCCCAGATTTTTCTGGTGCTGGGTGAGCACGACTTGGGCGGAAGCAAGCGCGCTGAAGACCACGTCCTCGACATCGAGCGGCAGCTCTTTCACACATCGGATGGTGTTTTGAATGCGGGTGCGCACTCCGTGGACGATGTGGAAATCGGCTTCCAGCTTTTGCCCCAGCATGCCGACGGGATTGAGCACGCCGTCCTGTCCATCGACATGATAATGCTGGATGATCGAATGGAGGAAGGCGTTTTGCGCCGGTATGCTCACCTCGCGCGCGCTAGTTTTGACATCCTCGATGTCCTGCTCGTCGATCTCATCCCGTTCTTCCGGCAGCATTACGCAGCCACGATTATTAAAGCTTTGAATGTGCGAGCCGGCCACGCCGACATAAACACTGCGAATCATGACGTCGCTCTTTTGCTCCGCATCGACGACTGCTTCATGGACGCATTTCATCGCCGTTTCAAAATCGACAATCTCGCCTTTGCGCACGCCGCGCGAAGGCGCCTGGCCGACGCCAAGTATCTTCATTGTGCCATCAGGCCGGCTTTCGCCGACCACGACGCAAATTTTCGATGTGCCGATTTCGAGGCCGACCATCAGATCACTACTCGCCATTTCGCTTCCCCTTCCGTTCCATCGAAATCGCGCGCTTGGTCGACACGGGCGAAGGACTCGAATGGGATTTGGCCGCAGATGAAGATGTCGATCTCGCGGGCGCCGGCACCGGAATCGCCTTTAAAATGCGCGTCTCCGCCACCGGCTCGATGGTGTCATTGATGATGCTGGCCGGCGACTCTGTAAAAGTCACTGGAATGTTTCGTTGCACACGCAAGTTCACCGTCGCGAGCTCGCGCTTCGAGTCCTCCGAATAAATCAGGAATTGCTCGAGACGTTGCAGTTGCGCATCGAGGTTATCGAAACCAAACGTCACGCACACATGGTTCTTGTCCGTCACGAGCAGGCAGTAACCTTTCGAAACATCGATCTCGCGAATCTGGAAACGCGTCTGCATAAAACTGCGCGTCCTCGCGCGTAAAAGGTCAAGCGCCGCTTTGGCTTCGAACGATTCGACGACCTTGCCGGCCTCGAGCGACTCGCTCGCGCAGCCCAAAATGAGCGGCAATCCCAAATATTCCGGCAACAACTTCTTTTCTTTCATCAAAACTCCGCGCCCGTCTACTAGAAAAGCAGCGTCGGAAGCAAATGGGTCGGCAATTTGTTTTTCATCCGTGATCCAGGCGACCGGTTTTCGTTCGACCACGTGGATGTCGATTTCGGCCGGCAACTTGCGCTCGACCTGCACCTCATCGATCTGCGGAAGCTGTTGCAGCCGGTCGTGCACGCGTCCCAGGTTCACCTTAAAAATATTTTCACCCTCACGCAGATCGCCCACTTTTAGAATCTGCTCGCGTTGCAGCGTGCCGTCCGTCTGCACGTCGATCGTGTTCAATTGGTAATCTGGGTTTTCAAAGAAAAATCGACGCGCTCCTTCGCGCGCGCCAAAATAGACGGCGACACTAACTCCGATGGCGAGCGCAAGTTGCGAAACAAAAACGAGCACGCGCCGATTCCGCTGCTGCGTCGCGGTGCGGGAGCGGACCTTCACGTCGAGCAAATGCTGCTGACGGCGCTGCCGCCGATTCGAGACGCGCCGGTTGCGGGCGCGGGGCTGATTCTGTCCTTTCACCTGGCGCCTCCCTTCTTCCTAGCCTGCGAAAGCTCGATGATGCGCACGCAAAGATCGACATAATTAATTCCAGCGGCCGCGGCCGCTTCCGGTAACAAACTCGCCTCAGTCATTCCCGGAATCGTGTTCGCTTCCAGCACGAACGGCTCGCCGTCTTTGGACAAAATCACATCGACACGCGAATAAACCTGCAAGCCCAGTGCGCGATGCGCGCGCAAAGCCAGATCCTGAATCTGCTTCGTTTTCTTCGGATCGATTTTCGCCGGGCAGACGTGCTGCGCGCCGCCCCCGGCTTGTGGATTGAGAAATGGATATTTGTTTGTGAAATCGTAAAAGCCGCCTTTGGGAATGATTTCGAGGACCGGCAGCGCTCGATCGCCGAGAATTCCAATGGTCAGTTCGCGGCCAGGAATAAATTTCTCCGCCAGCAGCTGGCGATCGTATCTTGCCGCATCGACGATCGCGTGCTCGAGCTGATCCGGGTCTTTCACAATGTAAACGCCGACGGTGGATCCTTCCCGGGGCGGTTTGACGACAATCGGTAATGCCATGCGCGGATGCCGGTACACCTCCACCGTTTCCCATTCCGGCGTGCTTACACCGTGCTCACGGAATTTCTCTTTCGAACGAATCTTATCGAACGCGAGCCGACTTTCCTCGACCCCTTCGCCGGTATAAGCGATGCCGCGAGCTTCAAGAATCTTTTGCACCTGGCCGTCCTCGCCAAACGTTCCGTGCAACGCGATGAAGGCGAGATCGACATCAGGCGGAAGCTGGAAGTTTTCGTCGCGAACATCGACATCGACGACTTCCGTGCCTAACGAGCGCAATGCTTTTGCGATTCCGCGTCCAGTCGCCAGCGAAACATCGCGCTCCGAGCCCGGCCCGCCCATCAGGACCGCGATCTTCTTTGGCAAAGTTTTGCGACGCGTCATGCTGTTTCTCCTACGACCTGCACTTCCGTTTCCAATTCAATCCCCCGCTTCGCCCGCGCCGCGCTTTTAATCTGATCGATTAGCTCCAGCATGTCAGTCGCAGTCGCTCCTCCATCGTTCACGATAAAATTGCCATGCACTTCCGAAACGCGCGCTTTGCCGACACGCACATTTTTCAAACCAAGCTCATCGACGAGTTTTCCCGCCGGAATGCTGTCGGTATTTTTGAAGATGCAGCCTGCGCTCTTCGCAATCGGTTGTGAGGTGCGGCGCTTCTCCTGCGATTCTTCCAGACGACGCTCGATTTCATCCCGCGATGCGGCCTGACCACGGAACGTTGCCGACACCGCAAAATTCTCTTCGAGCAATGGGAAATTGCGATAGCGCACGTCAAGTTCATCTCGGCTTTTCGTATGGGAATTTCCTTCCGCATCGAGATAGCGGACACGCACGACGTTTTCAAAAGTTTGTGCCCCCATCGCGCCCGCGTTCATTCGCAATCCTCCGCCGACCGCGCCGGGAATTCCTTCCATCCACTCTAGTCCGCCAATTCCCGCCGACCTTCCGGCGTAGGCAATTTCCTTCAACTTCGCGCCCACGCCGGCAGTAATTTCGGTGCCGTTGATGTCGATCTTATCGAAATCACCGCCGCATGGACGTACCACCACGCCACGGATGCCGCCGTCGCGCACGAGTAGATTCGAGCCTCGGCCGATGACGAAAAGCGCGAGATTTTCCCGCCTGCAAAAGCGAATCACCTCCGCGAAAGCGTTTTCATTACGCGGCTCAATCCAAAATTGCGCAGGACCGCCCACGCGCAAAGTTGTGTGCTTCGAGAGCGGTTCGTAAAGGCGGGTGTCTCCGTCTTCGCCGACGATTTCTTTCAATTTCTCGGCGATGACCAGATCGGCTGCCAGGATCGACAATTCCTCATGAATGTTTCCAGCGCCCAAACTTAAGACGAGATCGCCCGAGTTGAGCATGTTGCCCACATCGCGATGCACCCATTCCAAACGCGGCTCGTAACTCACTCCGCCGTGCCCATGCGCGACGATTTCATCCGCAATCGTTTGCCCGTTGACGCCGGGAATCGCCGCCTCGCTCGCGGCATAGACGTCGGTGACAACAACGCGATCAGCATCGTCGAAGGCGCGCCCGAATTCGCGACGCAGCGCCTTTGTTCGCGAATAGCGATGCGGCTGAAACATCGTGAGCACGCGTTTGCGCCCGATCGATTTCGCCGTCTTGAGCGTGGCCCGAATTTCCGTGGGATGGTGCGCGTAGTCGTCGACCAGCAAAAAACGCTCGCTCGAGTATTTGATTTCAAAACGACGACGCGCGTGGCTGAACTTGCCAAGCGAAGCGGCAATCTTTTCGAAGGAAATTCCCAGTTCGGTCGCGACCGCAATCACGCCGATGGCGTTATGGACGTTGTGCCGTCCGGGGACATTCAGGACCGCTTCGCCAAGTTGTTGTCCGCGATGATAAACGCAAAAGACGGATGTGAAGTCGCGCAACTCGATGTCGGCGCCGCGATAATCCGCGTTGTCGGAAAAGCCATAGCAGATTGGGCGCGGGCAAGATCGACATAGACGCACGGTGTTCTCGTCGTCGGCGTTATAAAAAACGCTTCCGCGGGTTTGCTCGACAAGCTGAGCAAAAACTCTTTCAATCGCGCCAAGATCGGCATAAAAATCGAGATGCTCCTCTTCGATATTTAAAATCAGCGCGTGCTCCGGATGAAAACAACGGAGCGTCCCGTCGCTCTCGTCGCCCTCCGCGACAAAATATTCACCACGCGGGTCCCAGTGCGCATTGCTGCCGAGGATCGGGATTTCCGCGCCAACGTAATACGATGGATGCAGCCCGCCTTCACGCAAAGCGTGCGCGGTCATGGCCGAGGTTGTCGTTTTTCCATGCATGCCGGCAATGAGGATTCCGCGTTTGCCGCGCATGATGGCAGCGAGCGCTTCGGCGCGGCGCAGCACCGGTTTTCCCGCGTCCCGCGCGCCAGCCAGGACCGGATTGTCGATTTTGATCGCGGATGAAAAAATAACCAGATCGGCGCCGTGGGCGTCTTCACTTCGATGCTGCGCGTGAAAATCCAAACCGAGCCGCTGCAAGCGATCGGTCTCCTGCGTGCTGACTTTATCCGAACCACTGACGTCGTGCCCGAGCTCGAGCAAAAGCGCGGCCAGCCCGCTCATCCCGCTCCCGGCTACGCCGACGAGATGAATTTTGCGCCGCGCCCGCGTAAGCGTGCTGGCAAAATCGACATCAAGCGCTGCGGTCATGGTTCGTATATCTCTCCATCGTTGCAACGACGCGATTCGCCGCATCTTTCAGCGCGAGGCGCGAACAATTTTCAGACATCCGCCGAAGTGTCTGCGCGTCACCGATCAATTCCTTGATTTTGCGCGCCAGCACATCGCCCGAGATTTCCGATTCCTTCAAGAGAACGGCGCCACCCGCGCGCATGAAAATTTCCGCGTTGCGCGTTTGATGATCGTCCGCGGCGTAGGGAAAGGGTATTAGTATGCTGGGCAACGCGAAAACGGCGAGTTCGGCCAAACTGGCCGCGCCGGACCGCGCAATAACGAAATCGGCCGCGCTGTACACTTCCTCCATCCGGTGGTGAAAGGCGGCGACAAAGGCCGGGATATTTTCGCGCCGATAATTATCTGCAACCAGGCGCTCATCGCGCGAACCGGAAAGATGGATGACCTGAAAAGGGACGCCGTGCAGTAAGGGCAACGATTTAATCATGGCTTGGTTGATCCCGCTCGCGCCCTGACTTCCGCCCATCACGAGCAGCGTGGACAGATCGTCACGCAGGCCGAGCTCTTGACGAGCAGCCCGTCGATCTATCCGCTGGAGTTCGTTGCGAGTCGGCGTGCCGGTGACTTCGGTGCGCACTTTCGGGAAGAAAGGGGCGCATTCCTTGAAGCCGAGCAGAACAGCGCGCACCAGTCGCGCGGTCAGCCGATTCGCCTTTCCCGGGACAGCGTTCGATTCGTGAATAAAAGTCGAAACGCCGCGCATCCGCCCGGCCAGGACCGGAGCGGTTGAAGTGAATCCGCCCATGCCGAGAACGACCTGCGGTTTGAATTTGCGATAGATGGAGCGGCAAAGCGAAAGACTCTCCCCAAAGCGCCTGATGAACCCGAAGATGGTGGGTGAAAACGGCGAAGGCAATCCAACGGTGGGCAATTTTTCGAATGGAAAATTCGCGCCTTCGGAGAGTGCCAGCGCATCGATCTCTTTTTCGGAGACGAGCAGAATGACTTCGTGGCCATGATCGCGCAGTACTTCCGCCACGGCGATGCCGGGGAAAAGATGTCCGCCGGTTCCGCCACATGCAATGACTGCGTTCATAAAAGTTGATTGTCGATTCGTTGCGATTAAATGCGCGGCGTCATCCGAACCTGCATCGCCGTCGCTCTTCCGCGGACCGGCTCGAGCACGCCCTGGCGATAAATATTGAGGAGCAAACCAATCCCGAACAAACACGCGACAAGATTGGAACCGCCATAGCTGATAAACGGCAGCGGCAGACCTTTGTTGGGCAAAAGGGAAGTGGCAACGCCAATGTTCACCGCCGCTTGCAAGGCCAGGAGCGAAACGATGCCGCAACCAACCAATAAACCGAAACGGTCCTTCGCGTGCAGCGCGATCATCATTCCGCAAACGATGATGAGCGCGAATAAAAAGACAACGAGCAAACTGACCCGCAGGCCGAGCTCTTCCCCGATGATAGGGAAAATGAAATCGGTGTGTGCGTAGGGTAGGTAAAGCATCTTTTGCCGGCCGTTGCCGAGGCCGAGCCCTTCCATTCCGCCGCTGCCCCAGGCGATTAATGCCTGCATCTGTTGCAAACCGGCATCTTGTTTGAAACGTTGCGGATCGAGAAATGCGGCGAGACGGGCCATTCGTTCCGACATTTGCGTGGCGAGCAAGAGAATGCCGCCCAGACCGGTGAACGAAACCAGACCAAGCCATATCGGGTTTACCCCGGCCACGAACATTATGACGAATGCCGTTGTGCCGAGCAGAACGGTTGTTCCGAGATCGACCTCGAAAATAATCAGCCCGAGCAACAAGCTGGTGACGACGAGCGGAAGAACAAACCCGTAGAGCAGAGTTTTGGTTTCTTTCTCGTAACGGGAGAACCAGGCGCCGAGAAAAAAGATAACGGCGACCTTCGCGATCTCAGAAGGCTGAAAACCAATCTGGCCAAGACCAACCCAGCGTCGCGAACCGTTGATGCGCATTCCAAAGTGCGGAACGAAGCAGAGGGCCAGCGCGATAAGGGCAAGACCAAACCAAAGCCACCACGTCCGTTGCCAGAAATGGTAATCGATCAGCGCGGCAATCGTGCAGAGGACCAGCCCAACGCCGAACCAGACTGCCTGGCGTCTGATGAAAAAATAGACGTCCCCGTGACTATCGCGCGCGAAGGCGCTCGTGCTAAAAAGCATCACGATACCGATGACGAGGAGGCCAAGCACGGCGAGAAATAAAATGTAGGCGCTTTTCCGGTGCATTTCAGAGAAGTTGGAAATGCGATGGCTGCTGGAACGGCGCTTGTATGAAGCGCCGAACTAATGAACGGGCGCTTGGCACAAGCGCCTTTACACTGGTTTGTTCCGTCCAGTTCATTCGCCTTTCTTCGATTTTATTGTTTTACTCGGGATCAACAGCTTCTGCCCGATCTGCAATTTTCGCGGATCATCGATGTGATTGAGCGCGACCAAATCGTCGTAGGAAACTTTGAATTTCTTTGCGATCGTCACCGGATTATCGCCTTTTACTACGACGTAAACTTTTCCGGACTCTGCACTCGTCGCGTTCTCAGTCTGCCTTGCCCTCCCCGCATCTTTTGCGATCGGCTTAGCCGGCACGGAATCTTTTTGGGCAAGTGGTGGCCGCGAACTGATGGCGGCGGGTTTGATTGTCGATCCAGCCTCGAAAGCTTTCGCGGCAACCGGCGTGTCTGTTATCGGTGCAACTGTCGGAACACTCGGCTGCCATGTTTTCATGGCGTTAAAGGCGATGATTCCGGATACGGCCACCACATGCAGAAGCAGGACGATCAGTAGCGCACGAGATAACTTTATGTTTGGTTCGGACATTTCTTCGTAGCCGGCCTGGCCCGTAGCCCGCAGCGACCGGTGTGTAGCCGTAGCGCGAAGTTTTTTATGGGGGATGAATTTGGGGAGTTTCATGGTTTTATTTCGGCAGAGCTTGGACGAGGGCACGAAATTGATCGCCGCGATCGGCGTAGCTTTTAAACATGTCGAAGGAAGATGTGCCTGGGGAAAACAGAACCACTTCGCCTGGCCCGGCGATGGCGTGCGCGCGCTCAACCGCATCGGCCAGCGAGCTTGCAATTTCGGATTTGACCGCGCCGCTCCAGGCGCCTGCGATGCTTTCCGCCATTTCGCCGATGAGAATTGTCGATCTAACCTTCTCTTTCACGATTGGTCGCAACGGATCGAAGGTGAAACCTTTGTCTTTTCCGCCCGCGATGAGAATGACCGGTTTGCTTTGCGCGAGCAGCGCCTTCTCCACCGCATCGAGGTTCGTCGCCTTTGAATCATTGACGTAATCGACTCCTCCAATCTGCCGGACAAATTCGCAGCGATGCGGCCGCGGTTCATACGCGGACAGCGGCGGCACCATTTCTTCGAACGACAGCCCGCGCGCCATTCCAGCCGCAAGAGTAGCCATCAGGTTCTCAATGTTATGCGAGCCACGCAGTTTCGTTTCGGCCAGCTGGAGGACGGGCTTGTTTTGATAAACGATCGAGCCTTCGGCCAATCGAAAATCGGCCCTGTCGGCATAAGCGCTGAAAGTAATTTGACGCGGCTGGATCTTCGGCAGGCTTTCAGCGGCATTAACAATAGCAACGTCTTCCGCCGTTTGATTTTCAAAAATCCGAAGTTTGGCTGCGCGATATTCAGAGACGGAGCGATAACGGTCAAGGTGATCGGGGGCGAAGTTGAGCCAAAGTGCGATGGAGGGCCGGAAAGTTTTGATTGTTTCCAATTGAAACGAACTCACTTCGACTGTGAGCACGTCGAACTGAGTTTTTTCCAGCGCGACTTCTGAGAGCGGCTTGCCGATGTTGCCGCAAGCAATCGTCCGCTGTCCGCACGCGTTCAGCATTTGCGCAAGCAACTCGGTCGTTGTTGTCTTGCCGTTGGTACCCGTCACAGCGATGACCGGGAGCCCGCAGGACCGCCAGCCGAGCTCGAGCTCGCCTATCATCTCGATCTCGTCCGCCGGTCGGACGGACTCACCCTGTGGCGAGCGTGAAGAAAATTTCCGCGCGAGTGGCGAAGCGGGATCGATTCCCGGACTCAAAACAACCAGCTCGTAAGTTGATGAATCCCGATCTGCATCCGGGCCGTAGATCACGCGAATGCCTTGCGCACGCAGATTGTCGATGGTCGACTTGAGCAGATTTTTTTCCTCGGCATTGTCGAGAACAGTCACTTGCGCGCCTTCCGCTTTCAGGAGAAGCGCAGCAGCCGTCCCGCTCAAACCGGCCCCGAGAACCGCGGTATTTTGATTTTTGTAGCGCAATTGTTTACCTCAACTTCAGCGTCGCCAGACCGAGCAAGGCGAACACTCCCGACAAAATCCAAAAGCGGACGATGACAGTGTTTTCCTTCCAGCCAACCAGTTCGAAATGATGATGAATGGGCGACATCGCAAAGATGCGGCGTCCCGTCAGTTTGAAACTGAGCACCTGCAAAATCACCGAGATCGCTTCGATTACGAACACTCCGCCCACCAGCGCCAAAAGTAGTTCCTGCTTACAGCAAATCGCGACCACGCCGATCATCCCGCCGATGGCGAGCGATCCGGTGTCGCCCATAAAAACTTTCGCCGGATAACAGTTAAACCAGAGAAATCCGAAACCCGCGCCGACAAGGGCGGCGCAGACGACCGTCAGCTCACCGGTGAATGGATAAAACGGGACCTGCAAATATTCCGCGATGCGAAAATTCCCAGCTGCATACGAAAGGAGCGCATAAGCAAACGCGACCGTCACCGTGCATCCGATTGCGAGACCATCGAGCCCGTCGGTCAGATTAACGGCATTGGACGAACCAACAATGACGAGCGCGAAGAAAAGAAGAGTAAACCAGCTCATGTTGGCGATAACGGGCGCTTTAAGAAATGGCAGATAAAGCGAACGCGCCTGCACTTCGAGTAAGGGACTGGTGAGGAAAACAGCGGTCACGATCAGCGCGAGAACAATTTGGAAGAAAAGTTTGTAGCGCCCGCTAATACCGGCCGATTTCTTCTTTGTGACCTTGAGGTAATCATCGGCGAAGCCAAGCGCGCCGAGATAAAGCAGGGTAAACAAAGCGAGCCAGACGAAGCGATTGTCCGGACGCGCCCAAAGAACGCTGGAAAGAAAGACGGCGCCGATGATCAGGACGCCACCCATCGTTGGTGTCCCCTGCTTGCCGCCGTGCAACTCCGCCAACCGATGGACTTCCGCCGCCAGGCGAATCGGCTGGCCCAACTTTAGCGCAGTAAGTTTACGGATGACGAAATTTCCGAAGATAAGCGAGATGACGAAAGCGGTAACCGCGGCCGCCACTGAGCGAAACGTCACATAAGAGAAAACATTGAAGCCGATGAACCGGTCACTGAACCAGTGAAGATAATACATCATGAGGAGATACCTTCGGTTGGTAGTCGGTGCGCGAATTCCTCAATCACAAGCTCGGTGCGGGTGGCGCGGCTTCCCTTGATGAGCACGAGGTCGCCCGGCGCGGCAATGTCGGCCAAGATCTCTGCGGCTTCATTTGTCGATCTAACCGCGGCCGCTTTTTCCAAGCCGGCTTTTTGCGCGGCTTCTGCAATCGCCGAACCCATTTCGCCGATTGCAATCAATTGATCGACGCCGAGTTCTGCTGCGGTTTCACCCACTTCGCGATGACCGCGCTCCGATTCGTCACCGAGCTCGCGCATTTCGCCGAGAACGGCGATGCGTTTTCCATCGACATCGAGCTCAACCAGCGTGCGGAGGGCCGCTTTCATCGAATCCGGATTCGCGTTGTAGCTATCATCGATGAACTTCACGCCGTGGATTTCTTTGATCTGCAAACGCGCTTTGGTCAGCGGCGCGGCGGCGAGCCCGGCGGCACTTTCCTCGAGCGAAAGACCGAAGACGCGACCGGCGGCGACCGCCAGGATGGCGTTTTGCACCATGTGCAAACCTGGCACGGGCAATTGTGCGCGGCAGCGATGGGCTCCCTCATGAATGGTAAAATCCGATCCGTCCGAGCTTTGTGTAATTTCACCGGCCTGAATCGTCCCGGCGGTGGTCCCGGCAAAAATCACTTTAGCGCGCGTCCGAGCGGCAATCTTTTTAGTAAGCGGATCGTCCGCATTTAAAATAACTGAACCCTGCGGCCCGATCGCTTCCGCCAGCGCGCCTTTCTCGACCGCAATCGCGTCGCGCGAGCCCATGAATTCGATGTGCGCGATGCCGATGTTTGTAATGATAGCTGCATCGGGCGCGGCCAGTTTTGCCAGCGCTGCAACCTCGCCAGGATGATTCATGCCGATTTCCCAAACGGCGACCTCATCTCGTGATGTCGCCTCGAGCATGGTGCGCGGAAGTCCAACGTGATTATTAAAATTGCCTTCCGTTTTGGTCACGTGAAAGCGCCGCCCGAGAACAGCCGCGGCAAAATCTTTCGTGCTCGTTTTTCCATTACTCCCGGTGATCGCCAGAACGCGAAGCGGGAGCGATTTCCGGTAGTTGGCGGCCACCTTTTGGTAGGCCTGCAAAGTATCTTGGACGCGAATGGTCGCGATGCTCTCCGAAGTTTTCCCGCTCCAGCTAAGATCGACAATTACGCCGGCGGCGCCGGCTTTGACAGCGGCTGCGACGAATTTGTGTCCATCGAAATTCTCTCCGCGCAACGCGACAAACAATTCGCCTCGCTTCAAGGTGCGTGAATCGGTGCTGATCTTATTGATCGAAGCATTTCCATCTCCGGCGGAGACGGAAGCGCCCGCAAATTCAGCAATTTGAAAAATCGATAATCGATTCATCTAAAACTCCACCGGACGGTCCTCGATCGCGCGGCGCGCAACTTGAATGTCATCGAACGGCACGGTGTGATCGGCGAACTCCTGATAGGTTTCGTGCCCTTTGCCCGCGATCAAGACGATGTCGTGCGATTGGGCCAGCTCAATGGCCCGCGCGATCGCTTTCGTGCGATCGACAATTTTCTCATAATGATTGGAGTGAAAACCTTTCTCGACTTCCGCGACAATGGCAGCCGGATCTTCTTTGCGCGGGTTGTCGGAAGTGACGATCGCGTAATCAGCATGCCGATCCACCACCTCGCCCATGAGCGGACGCTTCTCCCTGTCGCGGTCGCCGCCACAGCCAAACACGACAATCAAGCGACGCGGTCCGAGTTCGCGTAAGGTTTTGAGCACGTTCAGAAGCGCATCTGGCGTGTGCGCGTAATCAACAAACACTTGGAATTGCCGTTTTGCCGGGACCATTTCAAGCCGTCCCGGAACCTGCGGCGATTTACCCAGACTGAGAACGGCTTCGCGCACGTTGAGACCAAGCGCATTCGCGGCGGCCAGCGCCGCCATCGAGTTCGCGACATTGAAGCGGCCGATGAGCGGCAGGCGCACCAGATAACTTTTTCCGCGCGCGTCGAGCTGATAGGATGTGCCGCTAAAGTCCATCCGATAATTTGATGCGCGAAAATCTGCGCGCGCGCCCATTCCAAAAGTGACGACCGAGGTGCGCTTGTCGATCTTGGCAAGAAGTTGCTCGCCATAACGATCGTCGACGTTCACGACCGCGACCGGCTTTCGTTTTTGTTGTTGCTGCGCCAATTGGGTAAAGAGCTTCGTCTTTGATTCGAAGTAATTCTCCATCGTGCCGTGAAAATCGAGATGGTCCTGAGTGAGATTGGTGAAGACGGCGACGTCCCACTCGAGGGCACGGGTGCGGTCCTGGGCGAGCGCATGCGAAGAAACTTCCATGGCCGCGGCCCGACAACCGGCGTTCGCGATTTGCGCGAGCAACTCCTGCACATCGAGCGATTCCGGAGTCGTGCGGGTCGCGGGCAAAATACGCTCACCAATTTCGTAGCGCACTGTTCCGATCAAGCCGCAGCGCAAGCCTGCCTTTTCGCAGATGTGTTTGATGAGAAAGGTGGTGGTGGTTTTTCCATTGGTGCCGGTGACCGCGGCGAGTTTTAATCGCTGTGCCGGACGGCCGTAAAAAGTTGCGGCAAGATCGGCAAGCGCGCTGCGCGTATTCTCGACCACAACGCAGGTGGCGCGAGCATGTTTCTCTTCGCGCTCCGCGACAATCACGGCCGCGCCTCTTTCGATGGCCTGGTCGATGAATTCGTGTCCGTCATTCTTCTCTCCCCGCAGCGCGACGAAGAGGCCGTTTTTTTGCACTCGCCGCGAGTCATACGCGATACTTTCCACTGTGCGATCAAGCGTCCCGATGAGCCGGCGGACTCGAATCGCGCCGACAAGAGTTTTGAGTTGCATGAGAGTTCAGTATGCGGGCGCAAGGCGCTCAATGGGGTGAAGCATTAGTTAAGGCAACTCGCTCCACCGGCAGAGCTTTGCGAATTTCCTCACGCGGCTGAAGATCGAGATAGCGCGCCGCTTTCTCTCCGATCCGGGCAAAAATTGGACCCGCCACGAGCCCTCCGTAATTCAGCTCCGGTTTGCTCGTGTGAGCATCCTCCAACACAACCAAGCCGACAAATTCGGCATGATCCGCCGGCACATAACCAATGAAGGAAACGACATACTTTCCTTGTTCGTAACCGCCTTTTGGATCGACTTTTTGCGCGGTACCGGTTTTCCCGGCAATAGTAAAGCCGGGAATGGCGGCGGCGGCGGCGGTGCCGCGATCGCTCACGACACCGCGCAGTGCATCACCTATCTGTCTGGCCGTCTGGGGAGAAATAACTTCGCGCAAAACGACCGGCGAAAGTGAGCTGATCGTTTTGCCATCGTCGGTGGCGATCGATTTTACGATGCGTGGAGTGACCAATTTGCCGCCATTGGCAATCGCCGCCATGGCCACCGTCATCTGCAGCGGTGTCACTCCAATTTCGTGGCCCATCGGAATCCGGGTGATTGAGATTTTGCTCCAGGATTGCGGCGGACGAATCCGTCCGTTGATTTCTCCAGGAAGCTCAATCCCCGTCCGCTCGCCAAATCCAAACCGGCGGATGTATTCGTAGAATTTTTGATCGCCGACGCTAAGTGCGAGTTTGGCCGCGCCGATGTTGCTCGATTTCACCAGAATGTCTCTCACGCTCAGGTCCGCGAACGGCCGATGATCGTGCAGCGCCGTTCCGCCAAACTTCCAGAGGCCGTTTTCACAAAAGATCATGGAATCGGGCCGGACCTTTTTTTCGTTGAGCGCGGCCGCGGCCGCCACAATTTTAAAAGTGGAACCCGGCTCCATCATGTCGATGATGGCGCGGTTTTTCATTTGTTCCGGTTCGGCTTGCGAGCGCAGGTTCAAATCGAAGTGCGGCCGGTTCGCCATTGCCAGAATCTCGCCGGTTTGCGGCCGCATCAGAATAATCGTTGCCTTGGTCGGCGTGTATTCACGCATGGCGGCGTCGATTTCGTTTTCGACGATATTCTGGAGATGAAGATCGACAGTCAGGTGGATCTGATAGCCGTTGCGCGAGGCCCGTTCCTGTCCCCGGTAGAGCACGATTTCCTGCCCGGCGCGATTATGCTCGATGTAACGGTAGCCGTCTTGTCCGTGCAGATATTCTTCCATCGACGCTTCCACCCCCTGAATCCCGTGATGTTCGAAATCGGTGAATCCGATCACATGACAAAGCATCGAACCATTTGGATAAATCCGCGTGGCGTCGTGTTCCAAATAGATGCCGCGCAAATTTTGCCGGCGCAGTTTTTCGCGCAGTTCCTCGGCCACTGCCGCCGGCACATCGCGTTTGATCACGATGTAACGGCGATCACCGTGTAATTTTTCGGCAAGCTCGTGCGCGGGAAGTTTTAGCTGGTCGCTGACAAGATCGACAATCGCATCAGGATTGTTGAGATGGGTGGCGTCGGCCACCACCGTCTCGACCGGCACGTTATGCGCAAGGAGCTCGTTGTTCGCGTCGAAAATCGCGCCGCGCTCCGCGCAGATGATTTGTTTATAAACGTGTTTTTCAGCAGCAAGACCGGCATATTCGTCGTGCTTGATCATCTGCAAATAGATCAAGCGAAAGGAAAAACCGCTAAAGAGCGCGATAAAGACGAAACAAACGAGCGCGCAGCGAGTCCGGCTGTTCCACTTCATCTGGCAGCGCGCTGATTGGCCACGGGTTGGAGCACGTCTCCACCGGAAAGGCGCGCAGGAATAGTAAGTCGCACGATGTTTCGCTCGGAGATCGGTATCATTTTCAAATACCCTTCCTTCAAACGCCGCTGTAACGCCGAGCGCGAGGTGAATGCGGCGATTTGCGCGCTCGCGACGTCGTTTTGCGTGCGAAGACTCGCCAGGTCGTTCTCCAGCGCTTTCTTGCGGTCGCCGAGATGATAGAGCTGCAGAATCAAATAGACGTAACTGAGCCCGGTGAGCGCGAGAAAGGCGGTCACCACAATCCAGCGCGCGAGCGATGGCGCATCGACCGTGTTCCAATTCTTTCGGCGGGACCGGCTCATTTGATTTTCTCGGCGACGCGCAGTTTTGCGCTGCGCGCGCGTGGATTGGCACGCTGCTCCTCTTCGCCCGGTTCGACCGGTTTAGGCGTGATCAATTTCAGATCATATTCGGGATTGCGTCGCGCCTCCGGCCACTCCGGGCGGTCCAGCCATTCCCGACTACGATCGCGCAAGAAATTCTTCACGATGCGATCTTCAAGAGAATGAAATGCGATAACGGCGATGCGCGCGCCGGGCTCGAGACGCGCAGTTAAAACACGCAGGCCATCGGCCAGTGCGCCAAGCTCATCATTTACTTCCATGCGCAGCGCCTGAAAGACTTGCGTAGCCGGATGACGCCGGCCGTGGCGACCCACGACTTTTTCGATTGCCCGCGCCAGCGAAAGCGTTTCCTGGAACGGCGCACTTTTGCGCTCTTTGACAATCAAACTGGCGATGCGCCGCGCGGCCGGTTCCTCTCCGAGATCGCGGAATAGGCGAGTAAGTTCCTCCTCGCTGTAATTGTCAACGATGCTGGCGGCGGTCACCACATTTTGCGGATCCATCCGCATATCCAGCGGTCCATTTCGCATCACGCTGAAACCGCGCTGCGCGTTTTCGAGTTGTCGCGACGACACGCCAAGATCGAGAAGCGCACCCCCGATTGTTGCAACCCCAAGCTGGTCGAGAACTTTGTCCGCATGGCGAAAGTTTGCCTGCCAAAACGCGACGCGACCGGCGAACCCGGCCAATCGACCGCTTGCATGTTGGATCGCCTCGGGATCTTGATCCAAAGCCAGCACATTGGCGCCGGTTCGCAAGATTGCTTCGCTGTGGCCGCCGCCGCCGCAGGTTGCATCGACAACGAGCGCGCCCGGCCGCGGCGCGAGCAATTCCACTACTTCGGCCGCGAGCACCGGCCGGTGATAGGTCACATCCTCCATTTCCTGCGCCTCCTCTTCGAGAACGAGCGGACCGGTCGCGAACCAGACCGGTCGCTCAAACAACAAAGCATTCATATTGTCCGTCAGCCACGTTGCCTACAATCCGATTACGTTCGCAACATGCTGGTAAGTGGGCGTTTCCTCCTCATGCGCACGCTTCCAATGCTGCAAATTCCAAATTTCAAAACGTCCGCGCCCGCCGACAAGCGCGACCTCCCCTTTCAGCCCGACCTTCTTGCAAAGCTCTTCGGGCAAAACGAGACGCCCTTGCCGGTCCGCTGCTCCATGTTGTGAGCGAGAATGAAGTTGGCGCAAAAACACGCGGCGATCTCGCGCCGATACATTCGGATCGGATTCAGCCGCCGCGCTCATGCGGGCAAACTCCTCCGGTGCCATAACGAGGAGAAACTGATGAGTCGCTTCCGGCAAAAGAATAAATTCCTGGCTCCTATCGCGACGCCAGCGTGATGGGATGGTGATCCGGTTTTTATCATCGATCGAATGACGAAACTCACCGGCGTAGAAAATTTCGGAGGAAGGCAGGGTATCCATTTGCGGGAGGAGAACCGATCCATTCTAACCCACTTTCCTCCACTTTTAACCACCTTCCGTGCCAAGCGTCAATAAAAATAAACGCCCCGGTTGCAGCCACTTCCCCTGCCTCGTAAACTCCTGCCACCATGAGGCTTCATTGGCTCACATCGATCGTCGTCATTATTATCTTCCAAGGGCAACTCGCCTTCAGCCAGCCGACAGATGAAACCGGCGCCGTCCGGGTGACGGTTTCTATGAACACGGACGGTTCCCGGACAGTTTACAAATTTGACGACGCCCAGCACAAAGCGGTTGCGACCACGACCGGGCAGGATGGGAAGCTCCGTGAGAAAATTCGCTACGAACTCGATGATGCGGGACGCTATTCAAGCGGGATGGTTTTCGGCGCTGATGGACGCCTCCGTTTCAAGAGCCATTACAAATATGACAACGCGGGCCGACTACAGGAGGAAACTCAAGCCGCAGAAAATGACGCCCTTCTACACAAGATCGTTTACAGTTATGACCAGGCGGGTAAGCCGATCGGCTATTCCATTTTCGATGCCTCCGGCAAACTGATTGGCCGTACCGGCGCGCAGTCAGCAAACTCCTCCCCGAAGCCGCGCGAGAAAAGCGGTCCGCGCTAGGACAACCGGTTGCTTGCCACCACGGGCAAAAACGTCTACAAGAAATTAACGTGATTGATTATATACAGAAGGGCGGTTTGCTGATGTGGCCAATTCTGGCCTGCAGTATTATTTCCATTGCCGTCTTCGCTGAGCGTCTCTTTTACCTGCATCGCGCCACAATCCACGTCGGCGAATTTTTGAAAGGGCTGTCCAATCTCATCCAACGTCGCAATTTTGCCGAGGCGTTGCACGAATCTGCCGGCACACCCGGTCCGGTCGCGCGCATCATCCATTCCGCCATTATCCGGCACGATTCACCGCGGGCGGAGTTGCGCGAGATCGTGCAAGAAGCCGGGCAACTCGAGGTGCCGAAACTGGAGCGGTTTCTCGGCGTCCTGGCCACACTCGCTTTTCTTGCGCCGCTGCTCGGATTGCTTGGCACCGTCGCTGGAATGATCGATGCCTTCAGCACAATTTCTGCCAATGGTGGTTACGCGACCGTGACGGAGCTTTCCCGGGGCGTTTATAAAAGTCTGCTCACAACAGCGGCGGGTCTGGTCGTGGCCACGCCTACGTTCGTTGCTTACAGTTATCTCTCCTCCCGCGTGAACACGATGTTGCACGAAATGGAACGCGCCGGCATTGAGATTGTGCACATGTTGACGGAGAGCCGTCCGCTCGGCGGCATCATCAGTTTCCAACAACCCGCCGAAACGATCGCGGCAGAGCGGGAATGATGTCCATCGTTAGATCGACAATTCGTTAGATCGACAATCACCGTAGCGCGCGCATGAAGCTCAGCCGGACGAAGGAATATAACTTCGGTTGGCTCGTCCTTTTCCCCCTGATCGACGTTGCTTTCCTGCTGGTTTTCTTTTTGTTGCTGAGCTCAAATTTTATTTTGCAGCCCGGCATTTCTGTTTCGATGCCGTTTTCTCGGTTCACGCTCGGCCCCCAGCTCAATCAGCAAATCATCAGCATCACCGGAGGAGCAGCGCCGGAAATTTATTTTCGCGACCAAAGAATCACGATCGAGCAACTCGGGCCTTTGCTCGACGCAGCCAAGCGCGAGGGCCGATCGATTATTATTAAAGCGGACCGCTCGACTCCCTATGAAACGGTGGTGGAGGTAACGAACGCCGCCCTCGAACACGGCATCCCCGCTGTCGCCCTGGCGACGACTTCGCCGCGATGAATGCTTCCGCCTCTGCGCCGGCGGCCGCTCCGCTTCTTTTTAATTGGGAGCCACCACGTCGCCGGAAAATGGCCATCACTACTTTTATCGTTGCGTCCTTTTTCGCCCATGCTCTTTGCTTTTACGTTTTTCAAATCGTGTATCCGCCGACGATCGCGCTCCTGCCGCCGCCGGCCCGGGTCAGCCTGATCTCGGCTAATTCGGAAGAAGGCCGCACTCTGCTTCAGTGGATCGGCGCAGAGGACCCGGCGCTCGCCTTCGCGACACAGCGTCCGATCGAGGCGCGGCTGCGCGCACTGCCGGCTGTGCGCCATATCCCATCGTATCTCACGTTTGAGCCCGCCTTGAAAGTAGCTCCGCCGTTGTTTGTCGACGTTCGCATCCCCAGCTCGCAGCCGCCGGCCGCCGTGCAAGTCCCCCATCCACGAATTCTTCCCGCTACCAGGACAAGAGCGACCACTTTTTCGTTTTCGACGGAGCTCAATAGTCTGGGCGCTCCGCATTTGCCAGGGTCGAGTTTTGCCGCCTCGAACAACGAGTCACCGGATAACATTCGCTTTCGGGTTGCAGTCGGTGCACGAGGCGATATTCGCTATTGCTTTCCATTGAATAAATCCGGCGATCCCGCGCTCGACGAGCAAGCGCGGCAATATCTTATGGTCTGCCGTTTTCCCGGCAGACCAGCCAGCGACGAGAGCGACCGGTCTCTTCTTTGGGGCATCGCCACGATTGAATGGGGAAACGATGTTGCGCGGCCCCAGGCACCATCGACAACAATAGGGGTCCAGTGATTCGGGTTAGTCTGACCGCGCTGGTTACGATTTATCTGCTGCTTTTCCTTGCGGCGGTTTTTCTCTTCTGGATAGTGGGAGAGTGGAACCGCGGGCGGCGCGAGCGCCGGGCTTTACAGCATCGGCTGCGTTGCGTGATGTGCGCGTTCGAATTTGAAGATCGGACCGACGCTTTGCTTCCGCGGTGCCCGCGCTGTGGAAGTTTAAACGAACGATTTAAATTGGAGCAAATTTAAAATGGGAATGTGGATAGGCCGCAATCGCAAAGCGCGCGTGACCTATGGTTTCGATGAAATCGCGCTCGTGCCTGGGCGCGTCACGATCAATCCGAACGAAGTCGACACCACCTGGCGCTTGTCGCGCAAGAACGCCGGGCCGCTCGAATTGAAAATTCCAATTCTGGCCAGCGCGATGGATGGCGTTGTCGATGTTCGATTCGCCATTGCCATGAGCAACCTGGGGGGACTCGCCGTGCTGAATTTGGAGGGCGTCCAGACGCGCTACAAAAATCCACAGGAGGTTTTGCAAAAAATCGTCGAGGCCGACAAATCGGAAATCACGGCGCTGCTGCAAAAAATTTATCGAGAGCCGGTCCAGGAAGATTTAATTGCGGCGCGCATTCGCCAGATCAAAGACGGCGGCGCACTGGCCGCGGTCAGTTCCATTCCGCAACGGGCCGCTCAGTTCGGCCAGCTCGCCCAGGAAGCGGGCGCGGATGTATTCGTTGTGCAAAGCACCGTCTCGACCGTTCGTCACATTTCATCGGAATATAAATCGCTCGATCTGGAAAAATTCTGTCGCGACATGCGCGTGCCGATAATCGTCGGCAACACGGTCGGCTACGATGTCACTTTCGAGATCATGGAATGCGGGCCGGCGGCAGTCCTGATCGGCGTGGGGCCGGGCGCGGCCTGCACCTCCCGCGGCGTACTCGGGCTCGGTGTGCCGCAAGTTACGGCGACGGTCGATTGCGCAGCGGCGCGCGACGCATATTTCAAAAAGACTTCGCGCTATGTCCCGATCATTACCGACGGCGGCATGAGCAAAGGCGGCGATGTTTGCAAAGCGCTCGCCTGCGGCGCGGACGCGGTGATGGTGGGAAGCGCATTTGCCAGAGCCCAGGAAGCGCCCGGCGCCGGTTCTCACTGGGGAATGGCCACGCCGCACGTTAATCTTCCCCGCGGCACACGGATCAAAGTCGGCACGACCGGGTCGCTCAAACAAATTCTCTTCGGCCCGGCCGAGGTTGACGACGGCAGTCAAAATCTCGTTGGCGCAATCACAACCTGCATGGGAAATGTAGGGGCCCGTTCGCTGGCAGAGTTCCAACAAACCGAAATAATCATTGCGCCATCAATCAAGACCGAGGGTAAACTTTTCCAGACCGTGCAAAGCGTCGGGATGGGCACGAGCTAAAATATTTTGGCGATTAAGCGATTTAGTGATTAACAGTCGCTAAATCAGTCACTTCTTAACCTCACTCCATGAATTACGATCGCCGAGTTGTCCTTACCGGATTGGGCACTATCACTCCGCTCGGGAACGAGTTGGAGACTTTCTGGTCGAATCTTAAGAACGGCGTCAGCGGCATTCGCAAAATCGCAGCTTTCGACCCCTCCGGTTATGATTGTCAGATCGCCGGTGAAGTGCGCGACTTCGATCCGAAGCCATTTTTCAGAAATGCCAAGGACATTCGGCGGACAGATCGTTTCGCCCAACTCGCGCTGGCCGCGGCGAAGAGGGCGCTGGAGGACAGCGGAATCGATCTCGAAAAGATGAGACGAGATCGCTTCGGAGTAATTGTCAGCAGCGGCATCGGCGGACTAAAGACATTGGAGGATCAATACACCGTCCTGCTGAACAAAGGGCCGGCGCGAAATTCGCCTTTCACCATTCCAATGTTGATCAGCAACATGGCCAGCGGCCTCATCTCGATGGAGTACGGTTTGCGAGGTCCAAACATGTGCATTGTCACCGCCTGCGCCACGTCAAACAACGCGATCGGCGAATCGTGGCGGATGATTAAATTCGGCGACGCCGATATTTTTCTCGCCGGAGGCTCCGAAGCATCGGTTGTCGCGCTTGGTCTGGCCGGTTTTTCAGCGATGCGAGCGCTCAGCACGCGAAACGATGAACCCGAGCGCGCCTCGCGCCCATTCGACCGGGATCGCGACGGCTTTGTCATGAGCGAAGGCGCCGGCGTAGTCGTAGTGGAAGAGCTGGAACATGCCAAAGCACGGGGCGCGAAAATTTATTGCGAACTCGCGGGCTACGGACTTTCCGCCGACGCTTACCACATGACCGCTCCGCCGCCGGATGGCAAAGGCGCCACGCGCGCCATGCAACTTGCGCTCGAACACGCGCGCATTTCACCCGATCAGGTCGATTACATCAACGCCCACGCCACCTCCACCGACATCGGCGATATTATTGAGACGCGCGCGATCAAAAAGGTCTTTGGCGATCACGCTCACAAAGTTTCGATCAGCTCCACCAAATCGATGACCGGCCATATGTTAGGTGGGGCCGGCGCGGTGGAAATGGCCGCGTGCGCGCTGGCCATTCGCGATTCCGTCATTCCGCCGACGATCAATCTGGAAAACCCGAGTGAAGAATGCGACCTCGATTACACGGCAAACGTCGCACGCGAAAAGAAAGTGCGGGTCACGGTAAACAACTCGTTCGGTTTCGGCGGCCACAACGCCACCCTCGTCGCCACCGCCTTTACCGGATAATTCAGACCACTGTAGCCACGTCGCTGCGAGACGCTTCACGGCTCGCACGGAGAATTATGCCGAAATCGCGAAACTCTACCGCGAGCAGGATGGTTGAATGTTATGGCGCAGGCTCGTGTTTCGAGCGTCTCGTGCGTTTGGAGCGGTGCGAGCCAGGCAAGGCTAGTCTGAATGAATTGGCCGCTCTGATATATTATGCGTAAAAAAGATATAGAGTCCGGCGCAGTCAGATGGCTAAACCAAGTGCGTGTAGGATAAAACTCAAAAAGGAGGGAACTAAAGGTGATATCAAAACTAATGACTACACTAACACTGTCCTGTGCGTTGGGGGGTATGGCACTCGCCGGCAACCCACATCCGGGGGGAACAGGACAGCCAAACCAATCGTGTGAAAATACACAAACGATGGTGACACCGGGGAACGCTGCATTGGCACGCGGATCGGCATTCAACCCGAACGGGGTTTCGGGCGCCGTCTACGCGAACCCTACCAGCCAGGGTGGAATCTCGTCTGGCAATCCGCACGTGACGGCCCAATACGACGTTGCGTGCTTCCAACAAACCGCCAGAGTCAATGCCGGACACGGAAAACCCTAGACTATACCTAATCAAAAAGGCACGTTCGATCGTGCCCTTTGGCTAGTAACGAAATAATCATTAACTGCGGCAGCGGGCATGTCCCCTTGCCGCAGTTTTTGTTTCCAGACGCGATCGTGCTAGTAAGGCCACAACGCCACCCTCGTCGCCACCGCGTTCACCGGCTAATTCAGAATAATTGTAGCGGCGGTCGGCGCCTGTGCTGAGCGGAGTCGAAGCAACCGTCGATCTTTATCCCGATCACGCGACAGTAACGCTTTCCCACTCCGCCGTCAGACGCGCGAGATCGTGGGCGACAGCGGAGAGATCGCGGTTGATCGCGATGGCGCGGCCGCCCGATTCGTAAGCCGCCGGATCTTCCAGTGCCGCGGCCAGTTCTTTTTGTTGTCCTTCCAATGCCGCGATTTTCGTCTCGAGGTCGTGGACCCGCTTTTCTTTTTCGCGCTTCGCTTTGGAAATCGCATTGCGCGCTTCCGCTTCCAAACGCTTCTGCGTCTTCTGTTCCCTTAAGCCGGGGACGGTTTGCTTTCTGACCTCTGGCTTCTGACCGTTGACCGCTGGCACATCGCGGCCTGCGGTCAGTGCGGTCTGCGCGGATGTGGCTTTTGATTTGTCCAGATAGTAATCGTAATCGCCGGGATAAAACGTCAGTTTACTACCCGTGCGGTTCGCACCTGCAGTGATGTGCAGAACGCTCGTGGCGATGGCGCGGATGAAATGAACGTCGTGACTAATAAAGATGAGCGTCCCGTGATATTGCTTGAGCGCGCCGATGAGGGCATCGATCGAGCCGACATCGAGATGCGTCGTCGGCTCGTCCATGAGCAAAAGGTTTGGCGGATCGAGCAATAACCTGACAAGGGCCAGTCGCGACTTTTCGCCACCGCTCAAGACTGCGACGGTCTTGAAAACATCGTCGCCGCGAAACAAAAAAGAACCGAGCACAGTGCGCGCGGTTTGTTCGGACACGGGATTGGGCATATCGCGTGCGCTGTCGAGAACGGTATGGCTCGCGTTGAGCACGTCGATTCGGTTCTGCGAGAAATAACCTGTGCGCACATTATGTCCGAGCTCGCGCGCGCCATGCTGCACGGGCAACACCCCCGCGAGCAGCTTGAGAAGAGTCGATTTCCCCGCGCCATTCGGCCCGACGAGCACGGTTCGTTG
>WNFR01002306.1_pt1 | contig 30078 bp, 27 predicted proteins | sample 5400221 | NCBI WGS metagenome assembly WNFR01 (sample SAMN13153357, study PRJNA577476) | soil metagenome | isolation source: 40 cm soil under Madrone tree | place: USA:California | collected 2016-06-14
TTTGGAAAGAGATCTGTACCACCGGCCACAAACTGCCCCTCCGGGCCCGAGCCGGCAATCATCTTCACCGCCTCCGCAATTTCTCGCGGCACATGGTATTCAAATTTGGGTAGACGCATCATGGTTTTCAACGGCCTCTTTCAAGGACGTTCACAGTATTAGGCTTAAAAGCAGCTTCTGTTTTTCGTTCCATAGCGTCTCAGGCGGCTGGTTACTGAGAGTTGTGCGTCAAGCAGCCTCAAGCGTAGGGTTAAAACGGAGCTTCACAATCTGGGCGCGATCGATGATGTCATGTTCAGTTTTGATCTTCCCGGTTTCGTCGACGAATTCAACAATTACTCCAGCCGGATGATCCGCCGCCGAACCGAAGACTTGAATCACCGTTCCCACGTCGCCCCGATTTAGACCGGCTTCGGGTTGATCCACTAAGAAGGCCACTAGATCGTTTTCACGAATGTCATCCATCAGACTATCACCGAGTCTCTAGGCCGCTTCGTCCTTTCGAAAGTGAAGCTTCATCAATTGGTCGGGGCGCAAAGCGGCAAACGCATAAGCCTTTCCAGAATCGTCACTAAACTCAACCTCAAACACTCCGTCCTTCCATTCTTCAACTACTGTCCCGACCTCGCCGCGGCGCAAGCCTTCGGAATCCAGGTCCTCCATGAGTGCTACTACATCAAGCAATTTGATTTCATCCATCTCCTAAAGGCCTCCTTTGCGGAATGCAACCGGGCAGTTCTTCGGCGACGAAAACTTGGTCCTCATTGCTCCAGTACATGGCCACTGCTTATTCATGCATCACCTTCATCTCTTAGGCCGTATTTCACGATGACCGCTCGCACCTATCGAACTTGATAGACCTTGGCCTTATTCTTGTGTCGCTGCAGGTTTATTTTCTTTTCAAAGCCGAGTCGGCGAAAGATATGATGGCCGCTGCGAATACACTCTTCGAAACCAATCCGCCGAAGCAGGTCGCATCATAACGTGCTGCGGGTATTTGATCTTTAGAGTGAAAGCCCTTGCTCTCTCGCAGGCTGAGATATCTTGCCAGTAATTATGAATTGGGCCAGGCGCTGATAGTCGCTGTCCGCCTCGTCCACCCTACTCGACAACAGTGAAACCCTAAGCAACTCTCGAATCTCGTCAAGGGGACGATCCGCCAATAGCGCCATAAGTTTGCTAATCGATTCACGACGTGAATTTCTGGAAGAATATTTCTTGCTCAACCTCTCTCCGAGTTTTCTTACGTCATCCTGCGCAGGAAGCACACTGCCTTTTCTTAACAGCAGATCAAATTCCGAAAGAACTTGATACTTTTCGGGATCCTTTTTCTCAAGTTCGATGACTGCTTTCGAGCGCTGCTCATCAATGGGCTTAGCTTTGCGAGCTCTCTGGGGCTTTCTGCTTGACTGTTTGGAATTCTGTGCGGCGTGGGCCAGTAATGATGACCATGATCCAGCGCCTTGTTCTTCCAAGAGCCTTATTGCCCTTTGAATTTCACTTTCGGAAAACTCTTGCTGAATCGCAGCAATACGAAGAGCCAAGAGTAATGCTCTGTCCTTCATGTCGAGCCCACCCTTTCTAAAAACTCCTCAGCGACGGCGCTGAACTCACCTCTGACATAGTTTCGAGCATAGTTTGTCTGAAAGATAGGGGTGCTCTCCCTTGAACCAGTCGGGAAGGAATCCGAATGATGCGCGGCATTCTTAAAGACAGACCATCCGTGGTCTTTTGCCAGGGTCTGTACCGCCCTCACAGAAGCTCTTTGTTCTGGAGGAGTCGCGATGCGCCTCTTGTCGTTAAAAATAACTCCGGCCATCTCTAAGGTCTGATCCTGATGCATTAGTCCGAACTCGTCAAGCGAGCGTGCCAGCAGGGGTAGTCCAATCGTCGCTAAGAACTCCGGCCTCACTGGTACAACAATGTACCTACTAGATCGGTATGCCGCCGTAGTCAACACGGATTCGGTCGGTGCACAGTCAATCATGATCAAATCATATTTGTCCGCAACTTTTGCCAAGAACTGCGGTAGTAGCTGAGACTTTTCCGTTGGATTTTTCAGTGTCCAAGCAAGTTCGAGTCGAGATGGGATGAGGTCAATAAAACTGCCATCATCCCATTCACGGAGTCTAAATATCACCTTGTTTGGGGAGATTAGTGTAGGAGAGCCCTTCTTCGTTCTCGCTGCTGAAAACTGCTCGAAGATTTCAACAACTGTAGAGTTTTCTTCACTTATATAGTCGAGGTATTTCTTGGCGCCCATGAAATACTGACTAAGGTTGGCCTGAGGATCTAGGTCGACTGCTAAAACTCTCATGTTTTTCTGCCACGCGCAATACCACGATAAATTGAACGCCAGCGTAGTTTTACCAACTCCACCTTTCATGTTGATTAGCGAAACGGTTGTAGCCATGTTGTTCTCCTGAGGAAGGATGAGGATAAAGCCTTTAAACCACCTTGTAGTTTACGAATGCACGCCAACCCTCGGCATCTCTCTTCCATCTCCGCCCTCCGCCGGCGTCAGCACCCGTAGCGGTTCCGGCCATTCAACCGTCGGAACCGAATCAGGACCGTACCGAGGATCACGGCCACGGGATTTATCTTTCAACGCTTTCAAAACTTTCTCCGGAGTGATTGGCACTTCATCGATACGCACTCCCACCGCATCGTAAACCGCATTCGCCACCGCCGGAGGCACGGGCAAAAGTGGTCCCTGCCCAACTTCCTTCGCACCATACGGCCCATTTGGATCCGGGTCTTCCACGAGGTAGGTCTTGACGTCGCACATCTCCATTGTCGTCGGGCTCTTGTATTCCAACATCGAAGGAAACTTGTGCACGACGTTGCGGTTCCCGCGATAGGTCATCTCTTCCATTAAGATTTCGCCGAGTCCCATGTAGACGCTGCCTTCAACCTGCCCCATCACCAGCATCGGGTTGATCGATTTGCCAACGTCATGCGCAATCCATATGCGCTCGACAACGACAATACCCGTCTCAGGATCGACATCCACTTCAGCGACTGCCGCTGAATAACTGTAGGCCGGCGAAGGTCCGACGCCTGCGCCTTTGTATTTACCGGGCGAACGCGGCGGCGAATAGGAACCGACGGTCCCAATCGTGCCAAACTTCGATTCGGCGAGAACTATCGCCTCGGGAAAAGAAACTCCGACCTCCGGATTTTCGACGTCAAACACACGACGCTCAGCCAGCGAAAGATTTTCAATCGGCACACCGAGCTTCTCGGCCACGGCGATCACTAACAACTCTCGAGCGCGCTCGGCTGCCTGGATTGCAGCATTACCGGTCATCAAGGTCACACGGCTGGAGTAACTACCAAGATCGACGGGCGTAAGATCGGTGTCGGCGGTGACAACGCGAATATCAAAAGGATCGATTCCGAGCACTTCCGCGACAATGTAAGCGAGAATGGAATCGGATCCTTGACCAATATCTATCGAACCGCACATCACGCAAACGCCGCCCTGTCGATCAAGCCGGAGCTGCACCCCCGACTGGGGCATATTGTTCCAGTAGATTGGTAACCCGGCGCCACAGATATAGGAGCTGCAGGCGATCCCAATACCTTTACCGGCGGGAAGCTTTCGATTGGTCTGATCCCAACCGGAAAATCTATTCTTCCAATCGGAACCTTTGACAACCTTGTCAATACAAGTACCCAAACCCATGCTGCCGATGCGTAGATAATTTGCTGTGGTTGAGTTGGGTTCAACGAGGTGCGCGCGCCGCATCTCGGCAGGGTCGAGCCGCAAATCTTCGGCGATCTTGTCGAGCTGAACTTCCAATGCATAGCGCGGCTGGGGCGTGCCATGTCCTCGTTTTGGACCACACGGTGGTTTGTTTGTAAATGCCCGTAGGCCTTGAAATTTATAGCGCGGTACATCGTAGGTGACGGTTTGCAATGCGCCGGTGTAGAAAGTGCTCGCAACGCCATAACTGCCGTAAGCGCCGCCGTCAAGAAACGACTGGAAGTGCATTCCCGTGATTGCGCCGTCTTTCTTCACGCCGGTTTTCACCTTCATCAAGACCGGATGACGACCACGATGACAATAAAAGACTTCCTCGCGCGTGAGCGTAACCTTCACCGGACGGCCGGTTATCATCGCGAGCTTACAAACGACGACTTCGTGATTGAAAGGATCGCTCTTGCCGCCAAAACCGCCGCCATTAGGAGTGGCAATAACGCGAATATGGCTGGCAGGCAATTCCAAAACCTTCGTCAAAGCCCGGTGCACGTAATGCGGTGTTTGCGTTGAACTCCACAACGTTAGTTTCTTGTCTGCATCGTAATGGCCGACGGCGGCATGCTGCTCCATCGGCAGATGCGTGTTGCCTTCGTAGAAGAACGTATCCTCACGAACCAGATCTGCTTCGGCAAACCCCTGTTCGACATCGCCAAACTCCAGCGATACTTTCTTGTGGATGTTTCCCTCGTCGCCGTAGTCGTGAATGCGCGGTTCGTCGATCATCACGGCTTCCTCAATCGAAGAGATCGTATTGAGTGGTTGATATTCCACTTCGATCAGATTCATGGCGTCGAAAGCAACGTCTTCATCAATCGCGGCCACAGCTGCTACAGGATCGCCAATGAAGCGTACCTTGTCGCTGCAGAGCGCGTGTTCGTCCTGGCTGACAGGAAGAATGCCGTAAGGTATTGGTAGATCCTTGCCGGTAATGATGGCAATGACGCCAGGAAGCGCAAGCGCTTTTGAAACGTCAACACTCTTGATTAAGGCATGCGGAAGGTGACTGCGCAGCATTTTGCAGAAGAGCATGCGCGGCAAGACGATATCGTCGGCAAACTTCGTTTGACCGACACACTTTGCACGCGCATCGACCTTCCGAAATGGCTTGCCCACTACTTTCAACGAGTCAATGCTGGGTTTATTCCAGGCCATAAACACTTTCCCGCGGTAACTCCATCTCTTCACCACGCATTCTTGCTGCCGCCAATTCAACCGCCTCATAAATCTTTATATACCCAGTGCAGCGGCAGAGATTTCCCGATAGCGCTTCCTGAATCTCACTTCGCGTTGGATTTGGTTTCTTCTGCAGCAGTTCCTCGGCGACAAGCAGAAAGCCGGGGGAGCAATAGCCGCACTGCGCCGCGCCCAGATCAGCAAACGTGTGCTGAAGCGGATGAAGCTCGGCTCCTTGCGCCATACCCTCGATCGTTTTTACTTCGTGGCCCTCGGCATCCAGACCCAGCATCAGACAGGAAAGAATAGCGCGACCATCAACCAGAATCGTGCACGTGCCACACTCACCCAGTTCGCAACCGTGTTTTGTCCCTGTTAGGGCCAGATCCTCACGCAGCACTTCGAGCAGAGTCTTGTGTGGGGCAAAAGCAATTTCCGTAGCTTCCCCATTTAGAGTGAAACTGATGTGGGTCTTTTGCTTCACTATGATCTTGCCATCGCTGTATCTTTCTTCTTGGCGCTATTGAGAATCGTATTGTCGATCAAGCGGGTCTTGCCGATATAGACAGCTACTGCAATCAAGACCGATTTGTCGTCAAGCTTATCAAGTTTCTCCAGCGTTTCAGCGTCAGCCACGGTTACGTAGTCCAGACGTGCGCGCGGTTCGGCTTCAATGATTGAGCGAATGGAGTCAGCAAGTCTCCCCGCGTTTCGTTCACCTTCTCTGTAAGCAGTCTTGGCTTGCACCAGTGCCCAATGTATCACTCTCGCCGCTGCCTGCTCGTCAGCACTGAGATACAGATTGCGGGAGGAGATCGCAAGGCCCGAATCTTCGCGAACAGTGGGCAGAACGACTATCTCGCTATCGAACGCCAAATCCCTTACGAGCCGCTTGATGATCAACGCTTGTTGTGCGTCCTTTTGTCCAAAGAACGCAAAGTCAGGCCTGACGGTATTCAGCAAAATCGTTACGACCGTGGCCACACCGCGAAAATGTCCTGGACGAGCCGCACCTTCCAGTTGATCCGAGAGCCCCTCGATAGTTACGTAGGTAGCGAAGCCTTTGGGATACATCTCCTCGACGGTCGGGGCGAAAATATAATCAACGTTGTAGTCGGTGAGAAGCGCAGTGTCCTTCGTCAAGTCGCGTGGATAGCGTTCGTAGTCTTCGCCCGGTCCGAATTGTGCCGGATTAACAAAAACAGAAACAACAACCACGTCGCACATCCTACGGGCTTCGCGGACCAGACTCAGGTGGCCTTCGTGCAGCGCACCCATCGTGGGAACCAGGCCAATGGTCCTGTCCTGCTCGCGGCGGATCTTGCGCGCGACGGAACTCATGCGCTGACGGCGGTTAATAATCTCCATAGTTTTTGGGGAGAGATCAGGACTTCTCGGCTTTCGAATTCTTTGCGGGCACGTCGATATTCATCTCTTCCGCAGCTTCCACGGGAAGCGAATACGACTCCGCGTGAGAAGGGTACGTGCCGTTTCTTACATCGTCGGCATATTTGGTGACGGCTTCGGTTATCGCTTCGCGCAGGTTTGCGTAAGGACGAACGAAACGCGCCTGTTTGCCAAATGACAATCCCAGCATGTCGTGAAGAACCAGCACTTGGATATCACAGTGAACACCGGCGCCGATTCCAATAGTGGGAACACCCACGCTTTCCGTGATCATTTTTGCGATTTCGCGAGGCACAACCTCGAGCACGATTGCAAATACGCCGGCGTCTTCGAGGGCCTTTGCGTCGTCGACCAACTCGCGCGCGGACAGGGCGGTTTTTCCTTGAACACGATAGGCGCCAAGCTGATTGATTGATTGTGGCGTCAAACCGATATGGCCCATCACACTAATTTCTTCGTCGACCAGTCGCTTTACGAGCTCCACACGTTTGCGTCCACCCTCAAGCTTGATGGCTTCGGCGCCACCCTCCTTCACGAGGCGCAAGGCGTTTCTCACCGCCTCATCTGCACCGGTATGAAACGAACCGTAGGGCATATCGGCAACGAGCAGCGCCCGCTGGACTCCTCTTCGCACGGCCTTCAAGTGGATCAGGATTTCATCCAGGGTGACAGGCACTGTATTGCCATAACCCAGTACCACGTTTCCCAGACTGTCTCCCACCAGGATGATATCGATTCCTGCCTCATCGACGATGCGCGCGGTCGGGTAATCGTACGCTGTCAAACAAACTAACCGCTCGCCTCGCTGTTTGCTGGAGCGCAACGACGGCGCGCTCACCTTTTCCGGACGTTCAGGCTTAAGATACGGCATATTTCAGCTCTCTCTACACGACGGTCTATGGTCAAATGTGTTGCCAGGGAAGTGGAAAGCGTTGAAATGTCGAAGGCTTGGTAACAAGTGAGCCCATTATAACGGCAAACGGCGGAAAAGAAGAAAGGACGGAAGCAAATGGTGGGGTCTGAATTTGCTCATCAAGCGACTCCACGCTGCGAGTCCCCTAAGCATTAACGAAGCTCTTAGCTCATCGATGCGGATTCCACACCTGAACCTCCGAGGGGTCATCTAAGTTCTGCAGCAAATCGCTCATCGTTCGAGATAGTGATGGATGAACCAGCATGGGGCAAAGCTCAACAAGCGGCGTCAACACGAAACGGCGTAGGTGCAAGCGCGGATGAGGAAGCGTAAGGAATTCAGTAGCACGCGTTTCTTTGCCGTGGAGAAGCAAATCGAGATCGATGGTGCGCGGGCCCATCGGCACTTCGCGCGAACGACCCAATGCATATTCCACACGCAGCAACCGCGCCAAGACCTGTTCTGCAGAAAAGGGTATGTCAGCTCCTAGTTCGGCGACCATGTTGAGGAAAAACGGCTGGTCAACAACGACCACGGGTTCTGTCTCATAAATCGATGAGAGTCGCTTGACTGCAAGACCGGCTGCAATCATCCCACGCACGGCCAGCAGCAAATAGCCGGCTCGATCGCCAAGATTTGAGCCCATAGAGATGTATGCGTTTTGGATCATGTCAGTTAGTGGTCAGTGGTCAGTTGTCAGTGGTCAGTAGTCAGCTGTTAAGTTTGTGGTGCGTTCCTGAACTTTTTTCGTCGCCCCCGAAGCGTGCACATTCTATACTGTTGACAATGCGAGGGAACAGGAGTTCGCTATCACTGATCACTGACAACTGACCACTGACAGCAACTGATCAAAGATCTTGTCACAACTCTTTACACTTATCTGGCTGAAGTGGACCCTGCTGCGGAATTCGTTGCGTTCTTCCAAAGCAGTAGTGAATCAGGTGGCCTCTGTACTGGGAATGTTGGTGGCGTCGGGGTTGGCTCTACTGGTGGCCCTCGGTCTGGGCATTGCCGCGTATGTGGTAAGCAAACCAAACATGATGGCTATGCTGCAACGCCCGCACTCGGTCCAGAATCCGTTCTCCGGATCTGCAGAATTCATTTTCTTTTCGATCTTTGCTCTCATTTATTTGATGTGGGCCACGGTCCCATTGAGCATAGGGAGCGGCAAGCAGTTTGATCCGGGCCGGATGCTGATGTATCCGATCAGTCTCAGCAAGCTCTTTGCGATCGATTTTCTAAGCGAGATAACCACGCTGCAATCTGTATTTGCTGTGCCGGCGATTCTGGCAATCGGTATCGGAGCCGGCCTTGCCAGAGATGAGTTGCCGAGCGCTTTGATTGCCGCCTTAACGGCAGCCGCCTTTGGGATTGCTCTCTCAAAATGGTTATCCACGACTATCGGCTCTCTATTTCGCCGTAAGCGCGCGCGCGGTGAAACGATCCTGGCGCTGGTAGGTGCTATCGCTGGTTTGGGTGGCGCACTTGCCGGTCAGGTCGCACCGCTGGTGATTAAGCATGCCGAGTCTTTTAAGTCTCTTCGCTGGACACCGCCGGGCGCGGCCGCTTACGCGATTGCCGGTGGCATCTCCGCCGATCCGTTGGCTTTTCTATTGGCCCTTATTACGCTGAGCGCCTACACCGTCGTTCTGATCTTAGCCACATACTGGATCGCTCGGCGCTCTGCGCTGGGGTTTGGCGGGGAAAAGCGACCAAAACTTTCGCCAACTGCCTCGGCGAACTTGCGAGCTTATTCCGGTTGGCAACTGCCGTTGCTTTCACCTGAACTTTCCGCTGTGGTTGAAAAGGAGTTGCGCTATGCGTTGCGCAACGCTCAGCTACGAATGATGTCTATTATGCCGCTCATCTTGATCGTCATACGTTTGGTTAACACCAAGCGCTTCGGGAGTGGCGCAAGGAGCGGAGCAACAAATCACGATTTTATAACCTATGGATCCGGTTTGCTGGCGTCGGCCGGGGTACTTTACGTATTTCTGCTCCTCGCCGGGCTGTCCTGCAACCAATTTGCTTTTGAAGAGGGAGGAATGCGGACGTTGATACTTTCACCCATCGAGCGCCACAAGATTTTGATTGGAAAAAATATAGCGACAACTGCCATCGCCCTCGTGTTCGCCACGGTGTTGCTGATTATTAATGGTATCGTTTTCGGCGATCTCAGTGGGACCACCCTTCTTTTTGTCGGACTCAGCTTTGTTGTTTTTGCGGCAATAATGTCAGTAGTGGGAAATTGGTTCTCTATTCGCTTTCCCAAGCGAATGCAATTTGGCAAACGGCTCAATGTTTCGGGACTATCGGGACTGCTCTTGATTCCCATTCTCATGCTGCTCTCCGTGCCTCCACTGGTCGCCACGGCGGCCGGTTACTTCATCCATAGCATATTTGTCGAATATGCTACACTGGCGGCGTTCGTCGCTCTTTCAATTGGGTTCTATCTATTGATCATCAAGCGGCAGGGGCGCTCCCTCGCACGAAGGGAGATTGAGATACTGGATGCGGTGAGAGAGCCAACCGATCAGTAGATTTATCATAAGTAATCCGATCCTATATTGAATCACTCCAGTGGTGCCGAGGGCGGCATCCGGGCGGGTCGAGAGCCCCGTCAATACAAAATGGCTCGCAGAAGATTTCGCAGCAACCAGCGGCACGAACCTACTACGGAACGTTCCTTCCAGGAATACGTCCTCTCTACCTCGGCCCCACCGACCTCGAGAACCGAATTGCTGCGACTGATACGCGGCGGCGAAGACACCTTCCTCGAATTAAAAGTAAAACTCTCAAACAGCGAAAAGATCGCGCAGGAGATTGTCGCCCTGGCAAACACCGGCGGAGGAGTGATCGTCTTTGGTGTTAACGATCAATTGCGGGTGGAAGGCGTTGACGACCCGGAGAGCGTTCAGGACGAGTTGGTCAGAATCTGTCGCGAGGATATTCAACCTTCACTTGTCCCTTTCATCGATCGCGTCGCCATGGACAACGGCCGGCGGATCGTAGCTCTCGAGATCGAGGGCCGGCGGCGGCCCTATCGTACGCGAGACGGACGGTTCTATGTGCGCATTGGCGCGGAGAAACGTGAAGCTTCGCGCGAAGAAATCTCAACGCTCCTGGACGAAGTGCGCCCGCTCAGGTATGAAAACGTGCCTGCGCTGGGGGCGACCATCGCCGATATTGATGAGGCACACTTGTGGAGCTACCTGCGAGAGTTTGAAGGTGGAGCATTCGAGGCGGTAACAGCAGCCGGGTATGCAACGAGCGAAGTCCTCGAGCGTGATCTCTTGCTGGCAACGACAGATGGTCAGGACACTGTGCCGACCGTCGCGGGCCTCCTATTGTTTGGTCGGGACGAACGTGTGGCGGAGTTACTACCGCGCTCGGCAGTATTTGCAACACGTTTCTCCGGTGATTCTTTGCAATCGTCGATTGTGGAGCGGCTTAAACTTACGGGAAATCTGCTGACCCTCTATGAATCGTCGCTTCGCTTCATTACTCGTTACTGTGATCTTCACGATGCGCGTTTTAAAAGACCAGCAGAAACATCACTGGAGTCTCCCGTGCCGCCGCGGGCAAACTATCATCGTGGTGTGATAAGCGAGGCTGTGGCGAACATGCTGGCCCACCGCGATCTCGCGTTGCGCGATCAGCCCAGCCGTTTGCATATTTTTGACCACTCACTGGAGTTTGTTAACTCGCGTCGCAGCGCCGGCTTTTCTCCAGTGGCACAGAAAGCGATACGCTACGGAATACCGCAGCGACTCAATCCTCAGCTAGCTGCCGTCCTGACCAATCCTGCCTATGGTTTGAAATTGCCAGTGCGAGGGCTGCCGCAACTGTTGCGGGAGGTGCGACGCTTTTCGAACCGGCTACCGGAGATAAGAGCGTTCAATGATGAGTACAGGTTGCGAGTATATGGGATTTAGCAGGCAGAGAGGGCGGGTAGGAGCAGGAGCAGACGGCGAGACAGGGGCAGGGGCAGACGGCAGGGCCAGGAACAGAGAGCAGGAGCAGGAGGCAGGAGCAGGAGTAAAGGGCAGGATCAGACGGTCTTCTACCTGCACCTGCCGTCTGCCTCCTGCCTACTCTTTTACCCCTGTTGTTGTCTACCGTTTTGGTGCTGCGTCCGGCTTCGGCGCAATGTAGAGTTGGCGTGCCTGCACCACGTATTCCTTGTCGTCATACTGGCCGTCTCCGTTGACGTCTACCTTCACAACGATTTTATGTTGCTTGCCGTCATGCACGTCGCCGGGACTAAAGCCGAGACTATACTGGCTCCGCAGCAGCGCATTAATTGATCCCAGCACCTTTGGCAATTCTCCATCAAACGTTACTGGATAGTAGGCGCCTCCAGTCTCTTTCGCGAAGGTTTGCAACGTATTGTCGGCCTGAAGAAAAGTCATTCTTCCGGGCGAGCCATCGATACCATCAGTCGCTGGCAGCATATCGCCATACTTCTTCTTGAAAAGGTTTGCGGTGCCAATGATGTAAACGGGAACACCGGAGTTCTGCAGAATCTTGCGCGCGTCGCCATAGTTGATCTTGCTGAATGTGTCGATGCCGGAAGCGATCAAAATTACTGCGCGACGCCGGCCCTGAACGCTGACCAAACCTGAATAATCAGACCTTTCTGACTTCGACTCTTCCAGGACCACTGAATCAGCCCGTCCGCCGACCAAAACAAACTTCAGGGCATCGAAGAGGTTCGTTTCTCTAAAGGCGGGAGTATTTCGCAGCAGCAAGTTGACTACCTGCGTGATGCGACCCGGATCGTTTGTAAAATCAGTTAATGGTGTCGGACGTATATCAAAAGCGACAACTGAAACATAGTCGTCAGGTGGTTTTATGAATTGCTGAAGAAACATAGCCGTCGGACGAATGACTTCGTAGGTGCCAGGATCGTAGCCGCCGCTTCCGTAATACCCGAATATCTCCGACCACTTGCTGTACTCAACCACCATCGCAACGGTGATTGGCGCTTCAGGCGTGGCAAAGTTTGTAATTGTTTGCTGAACGCCGTCGACGAAGATGGCAAAGTTCGGTTTTTTCAAGCCCGTTACGATTTGTCCTGTCTTTTTCTGGTAAACAACCGCGTCCACGTTTACAACATTGGTGGCGATCGTGAGCTTCTCAATATCCTTTGGGGGCTTTGCCGAGAGCTCTGGCGGCAAGGGCTCTTGTTGCTTCTCACCCTCTTTCTCTGGATCGCCCGGTCGCTTGTTCTTTTTGTCATTGGTCGTTGGAGGCAGCCTGCGCGACTGGGAAATGGCAAGATTCGCATTGGTTCCCAGCAGAAATGCCAACACGAGCGCAAAACTGAAAAATGAACGGAAGGACTTAGATACTTTCATTATTACTACTCCCGAAGAACAGACGAAGAAGTTTAGAACTTTGCCGCAGCAAGACGTTCGATCCGGCGAATGTTACCGAGGCTTGTGAATTGTCTGATGCTTCATCGCGCGCAGAAGGTTTACTACGGGCGCTGCGAACCGCCGCCCGCCTCAGCTTCAATCACGATATCGTAGCTGCCCGTGTTGTCTGCCAGATCGCCTTCGTTAACTCCCAGGAACAGCACTCCGTCGCGCTGCGCGACAAAGTCGCGTCGAGCTCCGATTAGGATGAAATCGTCATTGTCGTCCCCAATCACACCGATGAGCGACCCGGTAGGTTCGTTACGCATCAGCTTATCATTATCCGGGATAGTAGAAATACCGGCAGGCGTCGAATATCGGCCACGCCCAAGCGAAACCCGTCCCGAGGCGCTAATCTTCAAACGTTGTCCTTTCCGGACCACAAGACCGCTATTCGTCCACCCATTGTTCGCATTGTCCGCGCGCACCGCGACCTTGATCGTGAAAAAGGTTGGCGAACTGCTCGCAGTTGGCTGGGTATCAACGGGACGGGGAACTGAAACACTGGAGTCGTTCTGGTTGGGTCGGACAGGTTGGGAAGTCGACTGCGTGGACGTTTCCGGCGTGCTGATGTTTCCTATCGGTACAGCACCACTACTCTCGGTGTTTGCGTCGAATTCTATTGATTCAACGTCTTCCACGTAGACGATGGTTTGACCGCGTCTTCCCTTCGTGCCGCCACCCATTGAAATAGTGAACTGCTGGTCCTTAAAGCCGATTACCCGGCCGCGAATAACACTTCCATCTTTCAGACGAATCGTGTCAGCCAGCAACGGACTCACAAACGAAAGCAAACAAGCAAAGGCGAGCAAGGGGCGCAATAGTCTTTTCATGATATTTCTCTCCGGGGGCATTTAGTTGACGAGGTTTAACAAGACTCGAATGCTTTTGCAAGCGGGAGAGGTGTGTGGGCTTCGGATGCGGACTCGCGTCAAAAGGTTGCGAGTAGAAAGGGCCCTTGCCCCTCTCTCTAGCCATTCCCCAGGAAAAGTAGAGAGCCAAGTAGGGATGACAACCCACCTATGTACCCGGCCATGGTCCGAACGTCGAACAGCGCGGAAACAGCCGCCCTGAGCGGGCTCGCGATGAGTACTGGACAGGAAACTTGTCGCAGCACGCGATCCACGTTTGAACCGAACAGTGCCTGCCTTCCGAAATCCCGACCCAGAGCACCCATGCACACAAGGTTCACATCATGTTCCCTCGCGTAGCCGAGCACTTCGCGATACGGCTTACCCCAACGCACTGCGGGCGTGACTGGGCGCTTCTCACGCACGTTTGAGGGAACAGAATCCTCCAATCGCTTCAATGCACGGTGATAGGAACTTGTGACGACTAACTCGCTCCACGCAATCGCCGGCTCATTTTCCTCCGGCTCAGGAAGCACATGCAACAAGTGCAATTCGGCCTCGAATGAATGGGCGATTGAGAGGGCGTACGAAAGTGCCAGTTCGGCGCTGCTCGAGAAATCATGAGCCACAAGGATTCGCCTAAAGCCTAATTGGCCTTTCGTCTCTCCCTCATCCTGTGGGTGAATTACGAGCACCGGGCAGGAGGCCGTGCGGAAAACCTGCTCGGCGTTCGGGCCGAATAGTGCAGCCACGCGCCGCGAGGCCATCACAATTAGATCGACCAGCCGTTCACGAGCCGTGCGCACGATAACTTCCCCATCGCCCAGCACTACTACGACATCGCAAGGAGGTTGCGGAGAGTTATTGGTCCCCACGAATCGCCGGAGCGAATCCTCGAGCTCTTTCCTGGCCCCATTTTCAGTGGCAGCCGTGGTTACGGCCGTGAGCAGTGTCGGCGTTGCTATGCAGTGACAAACGGAGAGGCTAGCGTTGTAGGCGCGCGCGAGTAACAACGCATAGCGCAGTGCTTCATCGGACTCCGGTGGCAAGTTGACAGGACAAAGAATCCGTTCAATGCTCATCATCTAATTAGACTCCTGAGCCAACGTTCCCGCACTGTCTGCTCCGAATAGCAAGTCGTGTGCCCGTTAAGGAATATCTGAGATCTCTTGCAGCGAAGGTGGCGCTTGGGGAAAATCACCAACCCTGCGAAGAGTGAAAAGACCCGACCTCTTAACATGAGGCTCTCAACCGTGCGCCACAGCCCTTTGTTGAGAGGTAGTTGTAGCCGGCGTAGTCCCACGAAGTTTTTTGAGCCGGTAACGGAATTGATCGCGTGTGAGACCCAATAGATCCGCGGCTCTGGTTTGATTGCCGCCGGCTTGCGCGAGTGCTTGTTTGAGGAGCGATTTCTCAACTTGATCCAGTGAAATGCCCTGGCGCGGCAGACTAATCGTCGCATCCGCGTCGATCACGTTTACTCGATGACCGGGATTGGGTCTAGTGTCAGGCACAATATCGCGCGGCAGGTAGCGAGTAGAAATAATATCGCCGTCTTCAAGTATCATCGCCCGCTCAATCACGTTTCGGAGTTCGCGAACGTTTCCTGGCCAACCATAAAGCAGGAATGCTCTGATGGCCTCTGGCGTGAACCCCTTGATTTTCTGGCGCCTATTAACGTTGTTGAGGTCAACGAAGTGTTGGGCCAGAAGTAACACATCGTCACCGCGTTCAGATAAGCCAGGAATATCAAGTTGGATGACGGCAAGCCGGTAATACAGGTCGAGGCGGAAATGTCTCGCCTCGCACTCGTGTTTTAGATCGCGGTTTGACGCAGCGACTATGCGAGCGTAGAACGGAACATCTTTCAGCCCCCCGACGCGCCGGAAGCTTCCTTCTTCGAGCACACGCAGGAGCTTCGCCTGCAGGTTAATATCCAGCTCGCTGATCTCATCGAGGAAGATGGTTCCACCGCCATTCGCCTGTTCCAGCAGACCGGCTTTGCGTGACTTCGCATCGGTGAACGCCCCCTTTTCATATCCGAACAATTCCGACTCGATCAGATTCGACGGCAACGCGGCGCAGTTGATGGCGATAAAGGGACGATCAGCACGCTTTGACGCGTGATGGATTGCTTTCGCAACGAGGTCCTTGCCCGTACCCGATTCGCCCTGCAAAAGCACCGACGATACTTCGCTCTCAGCGACTTTGCGTGCCATCCGAAGCATCTCCCGCAACACCGGCGACTCGCCGATAATTTGGTCGAAGGTAATGCTCTTGCTTTTTTCCTTTTGTAAAGGTTGACCTTCCAATTGCTCAGAGGTGACGGGCATTGCGACAAATGGATTGATGGCCTTGAATAAGGCCTTTTCAGTGAATGGTTTTTGGAGGAAGTCGATCGCCCCACCTTTGAGCGCCTTGATTCGTATGTGGGCATCACTATGCGCGGTGATAAATATGATCGGAAGTCGAAAGTCTGATGCTTGCAGGAGGCTTTGTAATTCCAAGCCACCGATTCCAGGGAGCTGCACATCGAGTATCAGGCAGGCTGAGTCTTGTGGATGACCGGAACTCAAGAAATCTTCAGCAGAAGCAAAGTCTTCTACAACCAAGCCGACAGATTCGATCAATCTCTTTGTGGCTTTTCGTATCGATTGATCATCGTCAACGATGGATATCAGATCGTAGTCACCCATTATTTCCCCCTTTATCCGGTCAAGCTGAATTACGTATTGGGGGAAGTGCCTTGCCCTCTGTCTTGGGGATGGAGCCCCAAGACAATAGTACAAGTTTCGGTGCTCGTTGGCAGCGTAAACTGGAAAGCCGCACCTTGACCTTCATTGGCTGTGCCCCAAAGCCTGCCTCCGTGGTCTTCGATAATCGTCCGACTAATCGAGAGGCCAAGGCCCAAACCACCTTCTTTGCTGGTAACGAAAGCGTCGAAAATGCGCTCTTGATCCCCCAGCTCGAGACCGGGGCCTGAATCTCGCATCTCCACCGTTATCTCATTAGGTTTCGTCAGCTGTGAACTTATCACGAGTTCGCGAGGCTGCCAGCCGGGCTTGCTCATGGCCTCGTTGCTGTTGAGAATTAGATTTAGCATCACCTGCTGCAGCTGGACGCGATCACCTAACACCATCAGACGGTCCGGCGAGAGTTTGGTGCGCAGCGCGATCTGGTTATTGGCCAATTGACTTGCCGTTAACCCAATCACGTCGTGAATGGTCTCGTTCATGTTCAGCAAGGTCTTTTCAGGGGCCGATTTTTTCAACATCGCGCGAATCCGCTTAATTACTTCACTTGCACGCATCGCATCGCTAATCATGCACTCGATAGCCTCCTGGCTACCCTCCACGTCCGGGGGATTGCGTGAAATCAGACGAAGAGAGGCATTCCCATTCGTAACTATGGCGCCGAGCGGCTGATTGACTTCATGAGCGATAGAGGCAGTCAACTCCCCCATCGTCAGCACGCGGCTGGCGTGCGCCAGTTCAGTATGCGCTTGCCCCAGAGCCTCTTCGGCAAGTTTGCGCTCAGTTGTGTCAATGACTGTGCCAACGTATTCGATAACCGCGCCGTTCTCATCAAAAACCGCATGGGCCAGACTGTGGATATACCTGATGCCGTCTGGACGAACAATGCGAAAGTCCAATTCGTAGTCATCTCCATTCCGCACTGCATTCTCGAAGGTTTCCTGTAGGAGCGATCGATCTTCCGGATGGACGCAGTTAACGACCATTTCATATGTCAGCGTTACTTCCCTGGGATCCAAGCCAAAGATGCGAAAATGCTCCAGCGACCAGAAGAGAGCGCCGGTTGTCACGTTCCAGGCCCAGCTACCCGTGTGACTGATTTTCTGCCCCTCGGCGAGATAGGCCTCACTGCGTCGCAATTCCTCCTCCACGCGCTTACGTTCAGTGACCGATCTCTGAAATATCGCCAGCCCGCCGTTAGGGCTAGGATAGAATCGATTCTCAATCCAATCTCCCAGCGGAGGATAGTAGTGCTCGTGAATCGTCACAATCCGTTCAGACATTGCGCGACGGATAGGCTCCTCGATAGGTGGATTTGGGAATTCGTCCCACAAAACTTTACCGATTATCGTTGTGGGATCTTTTCCGAGAGTTTTGAGTTGCTCTTCAGCATGCCTGTTGAAATAGGTGTAGCGCCACTCGCTGTCAAAAGCAAAAAACCTGTCGGTAATGCTATCGAGGACCATTTTGACTTTCTCGTTGGCTTCTCGCAGCAGTCCTTCCGCCTGCTTTCGCTCACCAATCTCATTTCTTAGGTGTTCGTTCGCGTCCAGTAATTGTTCGGTGCGCTCGTCTACTCGTCGCTCGAGCTCTTCATTCAGTCTACTTATCTCCTGTTTGGCCAGCTTGATCTCCCCTGTCTCGATTACTTCCCAGTTCCCACTTCGTCTGGTCAAACAAAACTGATGCGTACGCGCCACGTCCAGAATTTCAGCAGCTCCGCTCTTGGCAAGCGGATAAGTGCACCAGACAGTTATTGCTTGATCGCTGATCGACGCATTGAGGTGGTTTTCGTAGGCACAAAAGTCCTGCCAATCTTTCTTTTGCAGCCAGCAAGTATCGCCGGAAAATCTCATGCCTGTGTAGCCACGAGCCAATGCCTGTGCAAGCTTTTCGTTCCAGGCGCTGGTTGCCCGTTGGAGGTCAAATGTATTGTTCTTGAGATACCATTCCTCATCAACGAATACCTCTATGCTTTGATCGGCGAGGTGCCGGTCAAGGTCTGGTACGGATAATCGCAGAGCATTCCACGCCTCGTCCTTTGTGAGAGGATCGGCGATTACCCATACGCAGAACTCTTTATCGTCCAGTCCCGCTTTGAAATAGGGAACCAATGTGTCAAGTAAGTCTTGTTTGGAATCGTAGAAATGACAGAAGTGCGTCCCCCAGGGCATGTCGCCGACAACGCTGATGCCAGTGCGTCTTAGTCGGGATTCTGTCATGGTTACTCCCCGCATTGATGGAGTGATCGTCGCGGATTTTGGAAGCGTCATTGTTCCTTATCTAGTTCTCGCAAAAGGAAGCGCGAATGGGGATCTATCGTGCAACAACTCAGGATGTAATGGACACATGGTGAGCGACTCTCAAAGGACCGCACCTCCTTTACTAGAGTGCACCAAGAGTGATTCGGAGATATGAGCGACCAGCAACAGATGCCAAGCCGGGCGATGCAGAGGCTCCGTTTCAACTTTTGCAAGGGTGTAGGCGCACTCTACTCGCTAGCAATGCGGAATACAACAGAATTGATCCGAATATCGCCTGCGAAACTCAGTGATCTTTCGCAAAGCAGGCCGGGGCATTTCACCCAGTGGGAAGTTTCGTCCATCTCTCCGAACGAGTGCACGAGCGACAAATGGGAGCCTGCAAACAAAACACAAGGAAAAAGATCAACCGAACCATAACTGCAGTAATGGCATACTGTGTGCACCACTATAAGCCCCCTAATACCCCCTGGCCCTGAAACGAAACTATCGGCGCGTTTTTCTAACTAGCTTCAGCTTTAGTTCAACCCTGGCAAAAACTTGAGGAGGAGACCATAAACATGTGCAAAAGAGGTCTAATAACACCTGTCATTATGTTGGCGATGATTGCGGTATTCACGCCGGCTTTTGTGCGTGATGCGTTTGCGAAGACCACGCCACAGGCCGTTAACGCTCACATTGTGCGAGAGGTGCGACACGAACTCGCCACCCTGCCTTACTACGGAGTTTTTGATTGGCTCGAGTTTGAGGTGCGTCCTGACAACACCGTTGTGCTGCGCGGACAAGTAGTGCGGCCTACAACCAAGTCGGACGCTGAAGCTCGGGTAAAAAGTATCGATGGCGTGCCGGGCGTCGTCAATCAGATCGAAGTATTGCCACTCTCGCCCTCGGATGATCGGTTGCGACTCGCTCTTTATCGGACCCTCTACAACTGGGATTCGCCGTTGTTCCGCTACGCAACACAGTCAGTCCCGCCAATTCATATCATCGTAGCGAATGGGCGTGCCACATTGAAAGGGATCGTCGATTCGAAGGCTGACGCGCAGTTGGCCTACATAAGAGCGCGCGGTGTCCCGGGTCTTTTCGATGTGAAGAATGAAATACAGGTCGCGAGCGAGCAACCGAAATAGGACAGGGATAGAAAGCGCTGTTTAAGGTGGTACACCCGACCGGCTGGGCCGCCTGGTGTGCACACGAGCTCTGATCTTCCGAAACCAGAAAGCGTTTACCGGAACTCATGGCACAACGGTGGAACAGAGTCCGACACTGCACATCAAGCAGCCAAGCCGCAATGTAAGGAGCACAAGTCATGGCGAAAGCAATAGGTATCGATCTACAAACGATGCAGTGCGAGTCGATATTGACGGCAAACTTTATTCGCCCGAGGAGATTTCCTCTTATATTCTGCGGAAGCTGACTGACGACGCAGGCAAGTATCTCGGTGAAAAGGTTAAGAATGCTGTCATCACCGTTCCTGCTTACTTTAACGACGCGCAGCGGCAGGCCCCGAAAGATGCCGGCCAGATAGCCGGGCTCAATGTGCTCCGTATCATCAATGAGCCGACGGCAGCATCGCTGTCCTATGGTCTGGACAAAAAGAAGAACGAAACAATTTTAGTCTTCGATCTGGGCGGCGGAACGTTTGATGTCTCGATCCTCGAAGTGGGAGATGGAGTCTTCGAGGTGAAAAGCACCGCGGGTGATACTCATCTCGGCGGTGACGACTTTGACAAGCGTGTCGTTGATTGGCTGGTTGAAGAGTTCAAACGTGACCAGGGTATCGACCTGACTAAGGACCGTCAGGCCCTGCAACGACTCACTGAAGCCGCAGAAAAAGCAAAGATTGAACTCTCCTCTGCGATGGAGACGGAGGTCAACCTGCCCTTTATCACGGCAGATGCCACCGGGCCCAAACACCTTTTATTAAAGCTAACTCGGGCCAAGTTTGAACAGTTGACCCACGATCTTATCGAGCGCTGTATGCCGCCGGTTAAGCAGGCGATCTCCGACGCCAAGATTACTGAAAAGGATCTGGATGAGGTGATTCTGGTTGGTGGTTCCACTCGCACACCGGCAGTCAAGGAACTCGTCCGCAGGCTAACAGGCGGCAAGGAACCCAACCAGTCGGTGAATCCCGACGAAGTGGTCGCGGTCGGAGCGGCGATTCAAGCCGGGGTTCTCACCGGCGAAGTAAAAGACGTGCTGTTGCTCGATGTGACACCGCTCAGCCTGGGTCTGGAAACACTCGGCGGCGTGATGACCAAATTGATTGAGCGCAACTCCACGATTCCCTCGCGCAAGACCGAGATCTTCTCAACCGCGGCAGACAACCAATCGGCGGTTGATATCCATGTACTGCAAGGTGAACGCGAGTTGGCTCGGGATAACCGGACGCTGGGCCAGTTCCGGCTGGAAGGTATAGCGCCTGGCCCACGCGGCGCGCCGCAGATCGAAGTCACCTTTGATATCGACGCCAATGGCATTCTCAACGTCTCGGCGAAAGACCTGGCAACAGGCAAGGAGCAGAAGATCACAATCAGTGGCTCAACCTCGCTCGACAAGGGCGAGATCGAGCGGATGATCCGGGATGCCGAGCAACATGCCGCTGAGGACAAGGCGCGACGGGAATTGGTGGAAGCGCGCAACAATGCCGATTCACTTGCTTACACAGTCGAACGTTCAATTAAAGAGATGGGAGACCGTGTGCCGCCGCATGAGCGAGCCCGCGCCGAAACGCTCATTAGTGACATTAGAACAGTAGTCAACGACGAGTCGACGACTATTGATCGCCTGCGCCAGTTAACCAGTGATCTCCAGCAAGTGGCACACGGCCTGGCGAGTGCCGCTTACAGTCAGGCAAATGCCGCCGGAGCAGGAGCCAGCGGCGGCAGTGGTGCGTCTGGTGGAAGCGGACGTGGTGGTGATGATGATGATGTGATCGACGCTGAGTACACCCCCAAGTGAACCCGGAACAGACTGACAGGATTAGGGGACTGACATGATTTACGGGACTGACATAGAGAGATCAAGCAACCGTTTCTAAGGTCTTTTGTAGTCCTGTTTATCTTGTTAATTTTGTCTGTTGATCTGAAATGACAAGCGATGGCGGTAAAGACAAAAGACTACTACGAGGTGCTCGGCGTCAGCCGTAGTGCATCGGCAGATGAAATCAAAACGGCTTATCGCAAACTCGCGCGTAAGTTTCATCCCGACTTGAACCCGGGAGACAAGACGGCGGAGGAGCGCTTCAAGCAGCTGCAGGAGGCATATGACGTACTCTCCGATGCGGAGAATCGAAAACTCTATGACCAGCACGGTGACAATTGGCGCGCCGTTAAGCAGGGTGGCGCGGCGCCTCCTCCCGGTTGGGAGGGTACACGGCCTACCGGTGCGCCACAGGGTTTTGACTTTACTGACTTCGATTTTGGCGGCTTCCGAGGAGGATCTGGGGGAGCGGGTTTCGACATCTTCGAAGAGATGTTCGGTCGCACAAACCGCGGCCGCAGCACCCGAAGTAATCGCGGGCAGGACGTTGAGGCCGAACTCGAGGTGTCACTTGAGGAGGCGCATCGCGGTGGCCGGCGCACGTTGCAACTTCAGGTGGAGGATATCTGCCCGACGTGCAATGGATCAGGCGTAAAGGATAACCAGACATGCCAGACGTGCGGGGGTGCCGGGCAAGTGCCCAAGGTCAAGACCCTGGAGGTAAATATCCCTGCTGGAGTGCGAGATGGATCGATCGTGCGTCTGGCAGGACAAGGTGGCCCAGGGATGAGTGGCGCACAGGCAGGAGATCTTTACCTGCACATTCGCGTGCGGCCCCACCCGGTGTTTACGGTGCGTGGCGACGATGTCGAGGTAGAGAGACCGATCGCACCGTGGGAAGCGGTGCTGGGAGCGCGCATTGACGTACTGACGATCGACGGTCAGGTAGAGGTAACCGTTCCCGCGGGGGCGCAGACCGGGCAGCGGTTGCGATTGCGGGGACAAGGCTTGAATAAGCGTCGCGGCGGTCGGGGCGATGAGTATGTACGACTGAAAATAGTCGTGCCCAAAGAGGTCAACCCTGAAGAGCGCCGGTTGTTTGAAGAGTTGCGTCGGGTATCGAACTTCAAACCGCGAGCAAGTTGAATGCAATGACCATCGGACACGAACTGAATTATCGAGCTCGAGCGCCAGGAATTCGGAGTCGCCACCCAAAACTGCGAAAGTATCTCGAATTTGTTCAAGACATCATCGTGCTGGGACTCTGCGCGGCGCTCTTTATTGCCATGCTGATCAAGCTTTTTCATCTGGGTAAGGCGCTATTAACCGGGACGGATTTCTCGGCGGTTATCGCCGACATCCTCTTCATACTAGTGCTGATCGAATTGTTTCGCTTGTTGATTATCTATTTGGAAGAGCATCGCATCTCTGTGGCGACAATGGTTGAGGTTGGGATTGTGGCCACGTTGCGAGAAGTCATCTTGACAGGTGCGATGCAAGTTGAATGGCGACAAATGCTGGTTATTTGCGCATTCATATTGACACTCGGTGTAGTGCTGCGTTACGCGGGGATTCGTCTCGAAGCGCAAGAGATAGAGCGCGCCAGGAATGAGAGTTATGCGACTGAATGATTTCGACGTGGATGAACCACTTTCCTTTGACGCGGTAGCAGAAATAGTCGGCGCCCGACGTTCGTTGGTGGTGCGTCTTGCGCAACAGGGTCTGATTGAAACTATCGACAGTGATACCGAGGCTTTATTGCCACGACGCGCAATCATGCAAGTAAGACGTATGCAGCGTCTCCATCGTGACCTGGGTGTCAACTTTGCCGGCGCCGCGATCATCCTCGATCTGGTTGGCAGAATTGAACGCTTAAATCGCGAGCTGGCAGAGATGCGACAAAGAATTGGAGAGTAAATGTCCGATATGCTTTAGCCTGTCGTGTCCGATATGCTCTAGCTTGTCGATGACTATCCAAGAAGACTTCATCGCTAGAAAACGACAAGCTAAAGCATATCGGACATCCGGAAAACGACAAGCTAAAGCATATCGGACATTCAGGGCTGACATTTTGTAGACGGAGCAATTGCATGAGTATGCAGACTGTTGATAGACCAAACACAAACCCGACCTCGGCCCTCGTGGCCGGCACAACTGCGCCAAACTTTACCCTCCCCGAGGCCCCTGACCGGAAACTCTCGCTCGAAAGTTTACGCGGCAAGCCGGTAATTCTCGCGTTTTATCCGGCCGACTGGAGTCCTGTGTGCGGAGATCAAATGGCGCTATATAACGAAGTATTACCGGAGTTCAAACGCCACAGTGCCGAGTTGCTCGGAATATCGGTCGACGGCCCATGGTGTCATGGCGCTTATCGCCATTATCGCAATTTGCATTTCCCGCTGCTCGCTGACTTCGAGCCCAAAGGTGATGTAGCGAAAAAGTATGGCGTATATCGCAAGGGAGAGGGAGTAACCGAGCGCGCGCTTTTCGTCATCGATGGCGCTGGTCGAATTACCTGGAGTTATGTGTCGCCGATCGATGTGAACCCGGGCGCGGACGGCATTCTTACAGCCCTGGAAAACCTATCCGGAAGGGAGTCTTCAAATGGCCGGTAATATAGGACCAAAACTCGTTCTGCCGGTGGGGAGCCGCGACCATGTGCAAGGACCGGCAACCGCTTCAGTGACGTTGGTAGAGTACGGTGACTTCGAGTGCCCTTACTGCGGCGCCGCATACATCATCATCAAAAAGATTCAAGAGCTAATGGTTGATGAACTGCGCTTCGTCTTTCGCCACTTTCCGCTTACTCAAACGCATCCGCACGCCGAGGCTGCCGCGGAAGCCTCTGAGGCAGCCGGTGTGCAGGGTAAATTTTGGGAGATGCATGATCTGCTATACGGAAATCAAGGAACGCTTGACTCCTGGCATCTCGCTCAGTTCGCCCACGAGTTGGGTCTTAATACAAGACGGTTTGTACGCGAGTTGGAGGAGGGGAGCCACCGGGCGCGCGTGCGCGAAGATTTCTTGAGCGGTGTGAAAAGCGGTGTGAACGGCACACCGGCGTTTTTTATAAACAGTGTTCGGTATGACGGCTCGTGGGACATTGAGCCCCTCTTCGCTGCCCTCAAAAACGCGGCGCGTCGGGAGAGGTCGACACTCAAGAGCTTCGGATCCGTCGCCTGACGTTTTGTGGTTGTCTGGATAATCGGAGGAGTCTTCTTATGGACATCAACCGCCTGACTGAGAAAGCGCAAGAAGCTTTGCGAGCCGCCCAAAGCGAAGCAATGCGCCTGGGCCACCAGCAAATCGACGTTGAGCATCTTCTGCTGGCACTCATTCAACAGGAGGGCGGACTTGCAAGGTCGATTCTGGACAAAACCGCTGTCGATGCGGACGTTGTGCGCCAACGCGTCGAGGCTGAGCTTGGCCGTTTGCCAAAAGTTTCATCAACGACTGGCGGTACTGGCGAGGTCTATGTTACCGGCCGGCTCAACCGGCTATTGGTGCAAGCCGAGGACGAAGCGAAACAACTCAAAGATGAATACGTCTCGGTCGAACATCTCTTACTCGCAATGGTCGAAGACAGATCGGGCGCAGCCGGACGCATACTTAATGAGCTGGGTCTCACGCGCGACAAGCTCATGCAGGCATTGCGCCAGGTGCGTGGCTCTCAGCGCGTTACCTCGCAGAATCCGGAGGCTACCTACGAAGCACTCGAACGCTATGGTCGCGATCTGACGAAGCTCGGCGCTCAGGGAAAACTTGATCCTGTGATCGGACGTGATGAAGAAATTCGTCGGGTGATCCAGGTTCTTTCACGACGAACCAAAAACAATCCGGTTCTGATCGGTGAACCTGGCGTGGGGAAAACCGCAATCGTCGAAGGTTTAGCGCAACGCATCGTACGCGGCGACGTGCCGGAAAGTCTGAAAGATCGAAAGGTCGTTGCGCTCGATATGGGTTCGCTCATTGCCGGCGCCAAATATCGAGGCGAGTTTGAAGAGCGACTGAAGGCGGTCCTCAAAGAAGTGCAGGAGGCGCAAGGCCAGATCATCCTGTTCATCGATGAACTGCATCTCGTCGTTGGCGCGGGCAAAGCTGACGGAGCGATGGATGCCGGCAACCTCCTGAAGCCGATGCTGGCTCGCGGTGAGCTCCATTGCATTGGCGCAACTACGCTGGATGAATATCGCAAATATATCGAAAAGGACGCCGCGCTCGAGCGACGCTTTCAACCCATCTTTGTCGACCAACCTTCGGTCGAAGACACGATTTCGATCCTGAGAGGTCTGCGCGAGCGTTACGAAGTGCACCACGGCGTGCGCATTAAAGATTCCGCGCTCGTCGCGGCTGCCGTGCTCTCACATCGGTACATCGCCGATCGCTTCTTACCAGACAAAGCAATCGATCTCGTTGACGAAGCCGCGGCCAGGTTGCGGACCGAAATCGAAAGTGTGCCGGTCGAATTGGATGAAGTGCAGCGACGAGTGATGCAGTTGGAGATCGAGCGTGAAGCACTCAAGAAAGAAAAAGACCGCGCCTCGAAAGACCGACTGGAGAAGCTCGAGAAGGAACTTGCCGATCTAAAAGCGCGCGGTGACGCTTTGCGCTCGCAATGGCAGGTTGAAAGACAGGCGGTCGAGCGTTTGCGCAAACTTCGCGAAGAGATCGATCACACGCGGATCGAAATTGAGCAGGCGGAGCGGGCTTACGATCTGAATCGAGCGGCGGAATTGCGCTACGGCAAACTGCAAGACCTCGAGCGCCGCCTGCAGGCAGAAGAAGAGTTATTGTCGAAGAAACAAGGCGCCTCGCGACTGCTTAAGGAGGAGGTCGATGAAGAAGACATCGCCGAAGTGGTGAGCCGCTGGACGGGCGTTCCCGTCTCGAAGTTGATGCAGGGTGAGGTCGATAAGCTACTGCAACTCGGTGAACATCTGCACCAGCGAGTGATAGGACAGGACGAAGCTGTCGAGGCTGTGGCCGATGCGGTTATCCGCGCGCGCTCGGGTTTGAAGGATCCGAACCGCCCTATAGGTTCATTCATCTTCCTTGGTCCAACGGGCGTCGGGAAAACCGAACTGGCGCGCGCGCTCGCTGAGTTTATGTTTGACGATGAGCGAGCGATGATTCGTATCGACATGTCAGAGTACATGGAGAAGCATGCGGTGAGCCGACTGATCGGTGCGCCGCCCGGGTATGTCGGTTACGAAGAAGGCGGACAACTCACGGAGGCGGTCCGTCGTCGTCCTTACTCTGTCATCCTGTTCGATGAAATTGAGAAGGCTCATCATGACGTTTTCAATGTTTTGCTCCAGATACTGGATGACGGCCGCTTGACCGACGGTCAGGGGCGTATCGTCGACTTCAAGAACACAGTCATCATTATGACGTCCAACATTGGGTCGCAGCTGATCCTGGAGTTCAAGGGTAAGACCGACTCCGGGGCTTATGAACAGATGAAGGAATCCGTGCTGGCGGAGATGCGTCATCATTTCCGACCGGAGTTCTTAAATCGCGTTGATGAGATTGTGGTCTTCCATTCGCTCACCGAAGCAGACCTGAAGAAGATCCTCGATATTCAACTGAACCGGCTGCGTTCGCGTCTCGCGGAAAGGCAAATCGTAATTGAGCTGACGCCGGAAGCAGCCAGGCATCTGGCGCTAATGGGCTATGACCCAGTGTATGGCGCGCGACCGCTGAAGCGTGCGATCCAGAAGCATTTGGAAACACCACTTGGTCGCCGGCTTTTGAGTGGTGAGATCCACGATGGCGACAAGGTAATTGTGGATTGGAAGAGTGGCGACTTTACATACTCTACCAAAGGAGTCGGCCGTGCGGAGAGTGTAGGAAGTTCCGGGTGAAGATGGCTAAGTATGCAAAGCATTAACCTGTCACTCAACGTCAGAACCGAGGAGCGGTAGCGACCGGGTCCAGTGCCGTGTCACTGAAGGGGATTTGAAAAGTTCTTAGTCAGTATTTCGGTTGAATGGTCGCGCTAGTTGGACCCGGTCGCTACCGCTCCTCGGTTCTGACGTTGGGTTGACCCGATTATTGAGTTTTGGATTGAGGCTCATGTCGAAGCCAGTCCTATTTGTAGTAGACGATGAGGATACGCTGCAACTGATTGGGCGCGACCTGGAACGAAATTATGGTCAGCAGTATCTCGTCCTCACCGCGGCGGCTGGTCGCGACGCGCTCAAGACGCTGCGGCAGTTGAAAGATCGCAACGAACCGGCTGCGCTGTTTCTCGCTAGCCTACGGCTGGCGGATATGACCGGAGTCGAGTTTCTCAATGAGGCGCATAACCTGTTCCCTGACGCGAAGCGCGTGCTGCTCGCAACATTTAGCGACACTGAAAACGCGGTTAAGGCCATCGAAGAGTCTCGGATTGACGATTTCTTGATCAAGCCGTGCCAGCCACCTGAACAAAACCTGTATCCAGTAATCAACGATCTTCTGGCGGATTGGTGGTCTCGCTCGCGTCCGCCTGTTGGAGGCTTGCGAGTTGTCGGTTGCCGCTTTTCGCCACAGTCGCACCAGACACGCGACTTTCTTGTGCGCAACTGCGTGCCTTTCGAATGGGTTGACATTGAACAAGATGAAGAGGTCCGTCGCCTGGTTCGTGAAACGCAGGATGGGCATTCGAGTTTACCAGTCGTGCTGTTTCCCGACGGGTCCCGACTTGTACAACCGACAAATGCCGAGATCGCTAAGAAGATCGGATTGAAGATGCGCCCCGAAGAGGCATTCTATGATCTGGTGATCGTTGGTGGTGGCCCTTCAGGTTTAGCCGCTGCTGTTTATGGGGCTAGCGAGGGGTTGCGTACCGTAATGGTGGAACGCCACGCACCCGGCGGTCAAGCAGGATTGAGTCCGATGATTGAAAACTACCTCGGTTTTCCCGCGGGTCTCAGTGGGGCAGACCTTGCCCGTCGCGCTGTGGCCCAGGCGAGGAGGTTCAACGTTGAAATAGTCACCCCCCAAGTGGTTAGCAAACTGAGCGTCGAAGGGCCCTTGCGCACCGTCACACTTGGCGACGGCTCAGACCTGCGTTGTCACGTCGTGCTCCTGGCGACCGGAATTCAGTGGCGCAGGCTGGATGTGCCCGGGATGGACAAGTTGATCGGGGCCGGGGTGTATTACGGCGGCACAGTGGCTGAAGCTTTCTTCTGTCGCGATGAGGACGTCTACATCGTCGGTGGCGCAAACTCGGCAGGGCAAGCCGCCATCTACTTCTCCCGCTATGCGCGTAGCGTCACGATGTTAGTGCGGGGAGAATCGTTGTCGGAATCGATGTCGCGGTACCTCATAGACCAGATCGCGGCCACAAAAAATATCAACGTACGGTTACGAACTACGGTCGTCGAGGCTCATGGAGACGAACGACTCGAGGGGATCACGATCTATGACGCCGCGAAGGCTGAGAAGGAAACGGTTCCCACTAACGCACTCTTCATATTCATCGGCGCGCTGCCACACACGGAATGGCTCGCCGAGATAATAGAGACGGACGATCATGGATTCATTCTTACCGGCCCGGATCTGCAGCGAGGCCGTGATGAAGGCCATTGGCCTCGCGGCTGGGCGCTGGAGCGTGATCCATTCTGGCTTGAGTCGAGCAAGCCGGGAATATTCGTCGCTGGCGATGTGCGTCATGGTTCCGTGAAGAGAGTGGCCGCCGGAGTTGGTGAGGGCGCGACCGCAGTGCAGTTTATTCATCAGTACCTTGCGTCGGCGGAGAGGTGATCTGAATGAACGCCAACGGTCATTCTGGAATAGCCCACGTCTTGATTGCGACTGACGGCTCGGTCCACGCCCACGCTGCTGCCGAGTGTGCCGCATGGGTCTCATTGCGTGCAGGCGCGCACGTGACGGTTGTCTACGTTATCGATGCGCACCGGTTGGCGGGTCATTTCATCAAACATTTTTCTGAAATCTTCAGGGGTGATCGGTCAGAGGGTTTTGCCGCGCGTGTCCGCGACTACTACCAAACGTACGGTCAGGCGGCGCTGAAATCTGCCGCCAGAGTCTGCGAGCGTTACGGGGTCGCCTGCCGGACGGAGCTTGAAACAGGAAACGTCGTCAAGATTCTCAGCACGATATCAGCAAACACTGATCTGCTCGTAATGGGTCTGCGTGGTGAGGACGAGGAATATGAGAGTGGATTTCTCGGCTCAGTCGCCGAGAAAGTCGTGCGGAGTGTGGAGCGGCCTGTACTGCTAACGCATTCGCGGTTTCGCGAATTTCGTCGCGCTCTGCTGGCTTTTGACGGGAGTGCCGCAGCCCGGCGAGCGATGCAAATGCAGGCCCGCCTGGCAGTCTTGCTCAAGTTGGAAGTCGACGCGGTAGAGCTGGTCGGTGAAGGAGACCCAACTACGGCACTCATCGAGGTCTCGCATTATTTCAAAGATTTTCCAGTGCACTTGAGCACTCATTATCTCCTCGGCGATAGTCATTCGTTGATCCTCGATCATGCGAAAGAGAACAACTGCGACTTGCTGGTAATGGGTGCTTTCGACAATCGGTTGGCGGAGAGCCTTGCTCTC
>WNFR01002820.1_pt1 | contig 30072 bp, 25 predicted proteins | sample 5400221 | NCBI WGS metagenome assembly WNFR01 (sample SAMN13153357, study PRJNA577476) | soil metagenome | isolation source: 40 cm soil under Madrone tree | place: USA:California | collected 2016-06-14
CGTCCGGGTGGTAGTTGGACGTCATGACAAATTCGACGCCGTGGTCCATCGCCCGCTCGAGAAAGCGCCCGAGGATCATCGCGTCGGCGATGTCGGCGACGTGGAACTCGTCGAAGCAGATCAGGCGATCGCGCCGCGCGGTGCGCTCGGCGGCCGCGGCGAGCGGATCCGGGGTGCCGCGCAGCTCGTCGAGCTCGCGATGGATCTCGCGCATGAAGTGATGGAAATGCACGCGCCGCTTCCTGACGAGCGGTACGCAGCGATAGAACGCGTCCATCAGGAAGCTCTTGCCGCGCCCGACCGGTCCCCACAGGTAGACACCCTTCGGCAGCTGCGGATGGACCAGCAGCCGCTTCAGCGCGTTGTTGCGTTTCGCCTTGTAGGCGCTCCACTCCTCGTAGAGCTGCTGCAGGCGCTCGACCGCGCGCCATTGCGCCGGGTCGGAGACGAAGCCGCGTTTGGCGAGACTCTGCTCGTAAAGGGCGACGACATCCGGCGTCACGGAAGCTTGGCGACGATATCGTGCGCCGAGCGCTCCACCAGGTCGCGCAGCGTGACGGGCTCGTCGGTGGTCGAATCCATCGCGATGCGCAGCTCCTGCATCCCTTCCCAGACGATGCTGCCGTCCTGGCTATCCCAGACCTGGAAGTAAACCCGCAGGTCGCCGATCAGCGTTTCCGACACGCGGAAGCCGAAGAGGCCGAAGCGGCCCTTGGAGGCCTGCGAGAAGCCCTGGAGCTTGAGCTGCGCGAGGTAGCGCGCGCCGGTCGCCTGGCTCACGCGCTGCAGCACATCCGCGGGAAAGAGCGCGGTATCGCGGTAATCGTCGTACATGCGCCGGTACGGCTCGACCAGCTTCGCCCGGTTGACTGCGCTGAGCGTCTGGGCGAGCGTCACCACCTTGATCGCCGGCCGCTCCCGCTTCAGGACATCGGCATAGGTGAGCGCCACGGCCTGCTTCTCCTGCTCCTGGCCGGTCACGGTCGATGGCGTGAGGAAGGCGATGCCGCCCGACTCGAGCTGTCCTGCGCCGAGCGCGGAGGGCTGGTGCTGCACCGTCGAGTAGTAGACCGGCGGCGTGGTGCAGGCCGCGCCAGCAACTGCCAGCAGTGCCCCCAGCATGCGCTTCATATGTTGATCGCCCGCTTGTCGACCGCGAGCGCCGCGTCCTTCATTGCCTCGGAGAGCGACGGGTGCGGGTGACTGATGATGCCGATGTCCTCGGCCGCCGCGCCGAACTCCATCGCCGCCACCGCCTCGGCGATCAGCTCGCCCGCGTACGGCCCGATGATGTGCACGCCAAGGATGCGGTCAGTCTGCGCATCGGCCAGGAATTTCACCAGACCGATCGCGTCGCCCATCGCGCGCGCGCGCATGTTGGCGCTGAACGGAAACGTTCCGGCGCGGTAATCGGCACCGCGCGCCTTGAGCTGCTGCTCGGTCTCGCCGACCCAGGCGATCTCCGGCGTCGTGTAGATGACCCACGGCACCGTATTGAAATCGACGTGCGGCTTCTGGCCGGCGATGCGCTCGGCCACCGCCGCACCTTCCTCCTCGGCCTTGTGCGCGAGCATCGGCCCGCGCACCACGTCGCCGATCGCCCAGACACTGGCCAGGTTCGTGCGGCACTCGGCGTCGACCGAAATGAAGCCGCGCTCGTCGAGCTTCAGTCCCACGGCGGCGGCGTTCAGCCCGTCGGTGTTGGGCAGCCGGCCAATCGAAACGATCAGCCGATCGCACTCCAATACTTTGGATGAGTTATCGGCGACAGTATATTGAACCTTAACGGTTTTCTTACACTCAACTGCGCCGACTTTCACGCTCAGCTCGATCTTCAGCCCTTGCTTGGCGAACACCTTGGCCGCCTCCCTGGCGATCGCCTCGTCGGCCGCGCCGAGAAAGGTCGGTAGCGCTTCCAATATGCTCACTTCAGCACCCAGGCGGCGCCAGACGCTGCCCATCTCGAGCCCGATCACGCCGGCGCCGATGATGCCGAGCCGCTGCGGCACCTCCGGGATGGTGAGCGCGCCCGTGTTGCTGAGGACCCGCTTCTCGTCGAACTCGACCCCCGGCAACGGGCGCGGGTTGGAGCCGGTGGCGATGATGACGTGCTTCGCCTGCAGCGTGTCTTTGCCGACGGCGATCTGGTAGCCGTCGGCGCCGGCCTTCACGAAGCTGCCGCGCCCGTGGAAGAACTGGATCTTGTTCTTGCGGAAGAGGAAGGCGACCCCATCGTTGCTCGCCTTCACCACCCGGTCCTTGCGCTTGTGCATCTGACCGAGGTCGAGATCCAGGCCTTTCACCTTCACGCCATGATCGGCGAACTGATGTCCCGCCTGCTCGTAGTACTCGGAGGACTGCAGCAGCGCCTTCGAGGGTATGCAGCCGACATTCGTGCAGCTGCCGCCGAGCGCGGGCTTGCCGTCCGCGCCGCGCCAGTCGTCGATGCACGCCGTAGCGAGGCCGAGCTGCGCGGCGCGGATGGCGGCGACGTAGCCGCCGGGGCCGCCCCCGATCACCACCACGTCGAAGGTCGCCACGCTAGATCTCCAGGATCAGGCGGGCCGGGTCTTCGAGCGCCTCCTTGATGGCGACGAGGAACAGCACCGCCTCGCGCCCATCGATGATGCGATGATCGTAGGAGAGCGCGAGGTAGTTGATCGGCCGGATCACCACCTGCCCGTTCTCCGCGACCGGGCGCTCGCGGGTGGCGTGCACGCCGAGGATCGCCGATTGCGGCGGGTTGATGATCGGCGTCGAGAGCATCGAGCCGTACACGCCGCCGTTGGAGATGGAGAACGTGCCGCCGGTGAGCTCTTCGAGCGTGAGCTTGCCGTCCTGCGCCCGCTTGCCGAAATCGCCGATGGTCTTCTCGATCTCGGCGAAGCTCATGCGATCGGCATCGCGCAGGATCGGCACCACCAGCCCGCGCGGGCTGCCCACCGCGATGCCGATGTCGAAGTAGCCGTGGTAGACGATGTCCGTGCCGTCGATCGACGCGTTGACCACGGGAAAGCGCTTCAGCGCGTGCACGGCCACCTTCACGAAGAACGACATGAAGCCCAGGCGGATGCCGTGCTCCTTCTCGAAACGCTCCTGGTACTTCTTGCGCAGCTCGATCACCGGCTGCATGTTCACTTCGTTGAATGTGGTGAGGATGGCCGCCGTGGACTGCGACTGCACCAGCCGCTCTGCCACGCGCTGGCGCAGGCGCGACATCGGCACGCGCTGCTCCGGCCGGCCGGCGAGCAATTGCTCCAGATTGATCGGCGGCGCGGGCTGCTGCAGCGCCGGGCGCGGCGGCGCCTGGACCGGGGGTTGCGGCTTCGCCGCCTCGAGGACATCGCCCTTGGTCACGCGAGCGTCGCGTCCCGTGCCCTGCACCTTCGAGGTATCGACGCCGCGCTCGGCGGCGAGCTTCTGCGCCGAGGGCATGACCGGCGGCGGCGCCGCCTTTGGTTTCTCGGCGGGCGCTTCCTTCTTCGGGACCGGAGCCGCGGCCGCGGCGCCCGCTCTTGCCTCGGTGTCGATCTGCGCGATGACGTCGCCCGACCCGACCGAGTCGCGCGTCTTCTTCATGATCCTGACGAGCACCCCGTCGGCCGGCGCCGGCAGCTCGAGCACGACCTTGTCGGTCTCGATGTCGATCAGGTTTTCGTCGCGCGCAACGCTCTCGCCTTCCTTCTTGTGCCAGTCGAGCAGCGTCGCTTCCGAGACCGACTCGGAAAGCTGCGGCACTTTGACTTCGATGATGGCCATTCTGCGACTCCCGTTCAGTTTTTCCCCGGCTTTCGCTAAGCGTCCACCGGGTTGACGAAAAACCAGCGAGTAACTCGCCGGGGTTCTGGAATTTACTTGTACTTGCCGAAAGCCTGCTCCGCCAGCGCCTTCTGGCGCTCGTTGTGCCGCGCCACGTAGCCGCCCGCGGGCGAGGCGGACGCCGGGCGGCCGGCATAGTACAGCTTCTGGTCCTCGCGCATGTTTTCGCGGAAGTAGTGCGCCGTCTGGTACCACGCGCCCTGGTTCTGCGGCTCCTCCTGGCACCACACCACCTCGCTGGCGTTCGGATAGCGCCGCATCTCCGCCTGGAACTGCTTGTGCGGGAACGGATAGAGCTGCTCGACGCGGATGATGGCGACGTCGCTCCTCTGCAGCTCGATGCGCTTGCTCGCGAGGTCGTAATAGACCTTGGCGCAGCAGGCAATGATGCGCTTCACGCCTTTCTCCTCCACGGTGGTCGTATCCGGGATCACGGTCTGGAAGGCGCCGTTCGCGAGCTCCTGGATCGGGGAAGAAGCTTCCTTCTTGCGCAGCAGCGACTTCGGCGTCATCACGATGAGCGGCTTCCTGAACGGCCGCAGCATCTGCCGGCGCAGCAGATGGAAGATCTGCCCCGCCGTGCTCGGCACGCACACCTGCATGTTGTGCTCGGCGCAAAGCTGCAGGTAGCGCTCGAGCCGCGCCGAGGAGTGCTCCGGCCCCTGCCCCTCGTAGCCATGCGGCAGGAACATGGTGAGGCCGCAGACGCGGCCCCACTTTGTCTCGCCGGCGGCGATGAACTGGTCGATCACCACCTGCGCGCCGTTGGCGAAGTCGCCGAACTGCGCTTCCCAGATGACCAGCGCATTGGGCTCGGCGGTGGCGAAGCCGTACTCGAAGCCGACCACCGCCTCCTCGGACAGGACCGAGTCGATCACCACGAAGTCGCCCTGGTCCTTGGCGACGTTCTGCAGCGGAATGTAGGTGCCCTCGTCCCAGCGCTCGCGCTCCTGGTCGTGCAGCACCGCGTGGCGATGGGCGAAGGTGCCGCGCCCCGAGTCCTGGCCCGATAGCCGGAGGTCATACCCGTTGGAAAGAAGCGTGGCATACGCGAGCGTCTCGGCCATGCCCCAGTCGACGGGCTGCTTGCCGGCAGCCATCTGCTTGCGCGCCTCGATCACGCGCACGACCGTCGGGTGCACCTTGAAGCCCTCCGGAACCGACGTCAGCCGCTCGGCGAGCCGCTGCAGCTCGGCGAGCGGCACGTGGGTATCGGCGGCGTCGGTCCACTTCGAATTGAGGAAAGGCGCCCAGTCCACCGCGAACTTGCTCTTGAAGTTCGAGAGCACCGGGCTCACCGTCTGCTGGCCCGCATCGAGCGTGTCGCGGTAGCGCTTGATCATCGCTTCGGGCTCATCGCTCCCGACCACGTTGTGGCCGAGCTTCCTGAAGCACACGATGTCGATCACCACGTCCTTGTGGAACTTGGCGCGGAACTCGAGCGCGAGCTGCGTGACAAAGAGGACCGCTTCCGGGTCGTCGCCGTTCACGTGGAAGATCGGCGCTTCGACCATCTTCGCCACATCGGTGCAATAGAGCGTCGAGCGCGTATCGCGCGGGTCCGACGTGGTGAACCCGATCTGGTTGTTGACGATGATGTGCACCGTGCCGCCGGTGCCGTAGCCGCGCGTGCCCGAGAGGTTCAGCGTCTCCATCACCACGCCCTGCGCGGCGAAGGCGGCGTCGCCGTGGAGCAGGATCGGCAGCACCTGATCGCCGGTCTTGTCGTCGCGCCGGCGCTGGCGCGCGCGCACCGAGCCTTCGACCACCGGATTGACGATCTCCAGGTGCGAGGGATTGAACGCGAGCGAGATATGCACCGGCCCGCCGGGCGTCGTGATGTCGGACGAGAAGCCGTTGTGGTACTTGACGTCGCCGGAGGGCAGCTCGCTCGGCGCCTTGCCCTCGAACTCGAGGAACAGATCCTTGGGCATCTTGCCCAGCACATTGACGAGCACGTTCAGCCGCCCGCGGTGCGCCATGCCGATCACGATCTCCTGGACGCCGGCGGCGCCCGCGCGCTGGATCAGCTCGTCGATGCACGGGATGAGGCTCTCGCCGCCTTCGAGCGAGAAGCGTTTCTGCCCCACGTACTTCGTGTGCAGATAGCGCTCGAGATGCTCGGCTTCGGTGAGCTTCTGCAGCAGATGGAGCCGCTGCTCCTTCGCGAGCTGCGGCGTCGCACGCACCGGCTCGATGCGCTCCTGGATCCACTGCCGCTGCACGCGGTCGGAGATGAACATGTACTCGAAGCCGATGTCGCGGCAGTAGGTGTCGCGCAGCGCCTGCAACAGGTTCCTGAGCGACGTGCGGTCGAGGCCGACGTAGGAGCCGGCGTTGACCGTCTGGTCGAGATCCGCCTCGGTGAGATCGTAGAACCCGGGCTCGAGCTCGGGCTGCGGCGGGCGCGGCATGCGCTTCAGCGGATCGACCGTCGCCCAGCGCGCGCCGGAGATGCGGTACGCCGTGACCAGGAGCAGGGCGGCCACCTGCAGGCGCTCGGGCGCCACCGGCTCGGTCGGGAACGTGCGCGTCGCGCCGCCGCCCAGCTCGCCGCGCTTCGCGCGCTGCACGAACGATTCCTCCACCGGCGCACGCGCGATGTCCTTGACCGTGTTGCCCGGCAGCACCTGCAGCCGGTCGAAATACTCGCGCCACTCCTCGGGCACCGACTGCGGATTCACCAGGTACTTCTCGTAAAGGTCCTCGATGAACGCGGCGTTGCCGCCGAAGAGGTACGAGTTGTCGAGGAACTGGCGCATCACGCTCGCCATGGGATTACCTCTTGTCTCTCGGTTTCACGTCGCGCTGGGTCGCGCCCTTGTAGAGCTGGCGCGGGCGGCCGATCTTGTACTCGGGATCGGAGATCATCTCCTGCCACTGCGCGATCCAGCCGATGGTGCGCGCGAGCGAGAAGATGCAGGTGAACATCGCCACCGGGATGCCCAGCGCCCGCTGCACGATGCCGGAATAGAAGTCGACGTTCGGGTAAAGCTTGCGGCTGACGAAGTAGTCGTCCTCGAGCGCGATCTTCTCGAGCGCGAGTGCCAGCTTGAAGATGCGATCGTTGTGCAGTCCGAGCTCGTTCAGCACCTCGTGACAGGTCTCGCGCATCAGCTTCGCGCGCGGATCGTAGTTCTTGTACACGCGGTGGCCGAAGCCCATCAGGCGCACGCCGGCGTGCCTCTCCTTCACCTTCGTGATGAACTCGCCGACCTTCGACGCGTCGCCGATCTCCTCCAGCATGCCGAGCGCGGCCTCGTTGGCGCCGCCGTGCGCCGGGCCCCACAGCGAGGCGATGCCGGCGGCGATGCAGGCGTAAGGATTGGCGCCCGAGGAGCCGCACAGGCGCACGGTGGAGGTCGAGGCGTTCTGCTCGTGGTCCGCATGCAGGATGAAGATGCGGTCCATGGCGCGCACCAGCACGTCGTTCGCCTTGTACTCCTCGGTCGGCACGCCGAACATCATGCGCATGAAGTTGGCGCTGTAGGACAGATCGTTCTTCGGATACACGAAGGGCTGGCCGATCGAATACTTGTAGGACATGGCGACGATCGTCGGCATCTTGGCGATCAGGCGGAACGCCGAGATCACGCGGTGCTGCGGGTTATTGATATCGAGCGCGTCGTGGTAGAAGGCGGAGAGCGCGCCGACGACGCCGACCATGACCGCCATCGGGTGCGCGTCGCGCCGGAACCCCTGGTAGAGCCGCGCGAGCTGCTCATGCACCATGGTGTGGTGCGTGACGATGTCGACGAACTCGTCCTTCTGCTTGCGGGTCGGCAGCTCGCCGTATTGCAGCAGGTAGCACACTTCCAGGAAGTCGCAGTGCTGCGCCAGCTGCTCGATCGGATAGCCGCGATAAAGGAGGATGCCCTGGTCGCCGTCGATGTAGGTGATCGAGGAGCTGCAGCTCGCGGTGGAGAGATAGCCGGGGTCGTAGGTGAACATGCCCGACTTGCCGTAAAGCGTGCGGATGTCGACCACATCCGGTCCGGTCGTGCCGGAAAGCACCGGGAACTCGAGCGACTTCCCGTCGGGTAGTTTCAACGTCGCATTCTTGTCGGCCATGGTTGCTCCTTACGCAGCACGCAGGCGCGCCACCACGTCCTTCAGGTGTGGCGCGTAGTTGTCGCTACGACCAATGACGATGTCCCAGAGGTCGTTGTCGGGCAGCTCCAGCAGGGACCTGAGCTCGGCGTCTTCCGGATGGCGGGCGAGATAACGCGCGAGCACGAGATCCAGCTCCAGCAGCCCGCGGCGGCATTTCCATTTCAGCCTCTCGCGCTCGATACGATCCATCAGACGGCGCGCTTTACCAGCAGCTCCTTGATGTGGTTGATCGCCTTCGTCGGATTGAGCCCCTTGGGGCAGACGTCGACGCAATTCATGATGGTGTGGCAGCGGAACAGGCGGTAGGGATCCTCGAGATTGTCGAGGCGCTCGCTGGTGGCCTGGTCGCGGGTGTCGGCGAGGAAGCGGTAGGCCTGCAGCAGGCCCGCCGGCCCGACGAACTTGTCCGGGTTCCACCACCACGAGGGGCACGCGGTCGAGCAGCAGGCGCACAGGATGCACTCGTAGAGCCCATCGAGGTGCTCGCGCTCCTCCGGCGACTGCAGCCGCTCGCGCTCGGGCGGCGGGTCGTTGTTGATGACGTAGGGCTTGATCGAATGGTATTGCTTGAAGAACTGCGTCATGTCCACGATGAGATCGCGGATCACCGGGAGGCCGGGCAGCGGACGTATCGTCACGTGCTCCGGCAGATCGGCGAGCTTCGTGATGCAGGCAAGCCCGTTCTTGCCGTTGATGTTGACCGCATCGGAGCCGCACACACCTTCGCGGCAGGAGCGTCGGAAGGCGAGCGAATCGTCCAGCGCCTTCGCTTTCACCAGCGCATCGAGCAGCATGCGATCGTGCGCGTCGGTCGGCACGTCGTAATCCTGGTAATAGGGCTTGGCGTCCTTGTCCGGGTCGTAGCGATAGATGGTGAGCTTCATCTCTAGTAGGTGCGAACCTTCGGCTCCATGGTCTGGACGGTGAGCGGCCGCAGGTGCACCGGCTTGTAGTCCAGGCGGTTGCCCTCCTTGTACCACAGCGTGTGCTTCATCCAGTTCTTGTCGTCGCGCTCCGGATAATCGTCGCGCGACTGCGCGCCGCGGCTTTCCTTGCGCGCCTCGGCGCTGATCATGGTCGATACCGCCGTCTCCACGAGGTTCTCGAGCTCGAGCGCCTCGACGCGCGCGGTGTTGTACACCTTCGACTTGTCGCCAATGAAGGTCCGCTCGGAGCGCTCGGCGATCTCCGCGACCACCTGCACGCCCTTCTTCAGGTCGTCGCCGAAGCGGAACACGCCACAGTGGGCCTGCATGGTGCGGCGCAGGTCGTGCAGCACATCGACGACCCGCTCGCCGCTCTTCGCGCTGTCGAGCCGCGCGAGGCGCGAGCGTGTCGCTTCGCCGGCGTCCTTCGGCAGGTTGCGATGCGGCGTCGGCTGGCCGCGCATGTCCTTGATCACCTGCTCGCCCGAGGATTTGCCGAACACGAGCAGATCGAGGAGCGAGTTGGTGCCGAGCCGGTTCGCGCCGTGCACCGAGACGCAAGCGCATTCGCCGGCGGCGTAGAGGCCGGGAACGATCGCCTCCTTGCTCGCACCTTCGGGCGCAATGACCTGTCCCATGTAATTGGTCGGGACGCCGCCCATCTGGTAGTGCACCGTGGGCACTACCGGGATCGGCTCGCGGATCGGATCGGCGTTGGCGAACTTGATGGCGATCTCGCGGATGCCGGGCAGCCGGTGCATGATCACCTCGGGCCCGAGATGGTCGAGCTTGAGCAGCAGATGGTCCGCGTGCGGGCCGCAGCCGCGGCCTTCCTTGATCTCGGTAGTCATGGCGCGCGAGACGACGTCGCGGCTCGCGAGGTCCTTGGCGTTCGGCGCGTAGCGCTCCATGAAGCGCTCGCCGTTCTTGTTGAGGAGATAGCCGCCCTCGCCGCGCACGCCCTCGGTGATCAGCACGCCTGCTCCAGCCACCCCGGTCGGGTGGAATTGCCAGAACTCCATGTCTTCGAGCGGCAGCCCGGCGCGGGCGACCATGCCGAGGCCGTCGCCCGTGTTGATGAACGCGTTGGTCGTAGCCCAATAGATGCGGCCGGCGCCGCCGGTTGCAAGGAGCACCGCCTTGCCCTGCAGGAGGTAGAGCTCGCCCGTCTCCATCTCGAGCGCCGTGATGCCGACGATCGCGCCGTCCTGCGGGTCCCGGATCAGGTCGAGCGCCATCCACTCGACCAGGAACTGGGTGTTGGCGCGGACGTTCTGCTGATACAGCGTATGCAGCATCGCGTGACCGGTGCGGTCCGCCGCCGCGCAGGCGCGCATCGCCATCTTGGCGCTGCCATAGTCCTGCGTGTGGCCGCCGAAAGGCCGCTGGTAGATCTTGCCGTTCTCGAGCCGGTCGAACGGCATGCCCATGTGCTCGAGCTCGACCACCACCTCGATCGCGCGCCGGCACATGTACTCGATCGCGTCCTGGTCGCCGAGGTAATCCGACCCCTTGACCGTGTCGTACATGTGCCAATGCCAGTTGTCTTCCGTGGAATTGGCGAGCGGCGCGGCGATGCCGCCTTGCGCGGCCACGGTGTGCGAGCGCGTCGGGAACACCTTGCTGAGTACCGCTGTCTTCAGCCCGGCGCGCGCCAGCTCGAGCGCCGCGCGCATGCCCGAGCCGCCGGCACCGACGACGATGGCGTCGTAGCGCCGTACGTTCAGTGCCACAGCACCTGCACCGTCCAGCCGACGTAGCCGGCCAGCACGAGGATGGTGACGACCTGCAGCCCGAGCCGCAGCCCGTCGTGCTTGAAGTAGTCCATCACGATGTCACGCACGCCGACCCAGGCGTGCCACGCGAGGCTCACCGCGAAGAGCAAGGTTGCGACGCGCATCCAGCCGTTCTGGAAAAGCCGGCTCCAGGCGCCATAGTCGATCGGCCGGCTGCTCAAGAACGCTATGAGCAATACCAGCGTGTAGAGCGCCATGATTACGGCTGTAATGCGCTGCGCGAGCCAGCTGCCGAGGCCGTAGTGCGCGCCGACGACGATGCGTCGCGGCGTCACCATATCCGCCAGGCGAAATACGCGGTAAGCAGGAGACTCAGGATGAGGACCGCGCCAGCGCTGCGCCGCGCGGCGCCGAGCTCGATGCCCTTGTTCAGGTCGAGCAGCAGGAAGCGGATGCCGGCGCAAAGGTGGTGCGCGTACGCCCAGATAAACACGATCAGGCCGAGCTTCGCGATCGGCAGGCGCAGATAGTCGTGCACGCGTGCGAAACCTTGCTCCGAAGCAAGACTCGTATCGAGCAGGTAGAGCAGCCAGGCGGCGAACGGGAAGAAAAGCAGCGCTCCGGAAACGCGATGCAGGATCGACACGAAGGCGGGCACGGGCATCCGGATCTCGAAGAGGATCGCGGACAGGTGCAGGTACTTGGGACGAGCTCGCTTCGCGGCGGCGGTGGACATTGGTGTTGCGCCGGGCCCCAACCCGGGCGATTCGATTATAGCGTCGCAGCGCAGCAACTCGCTGCTGTAAAATCGAAAGCCACTCTCCCGCGGAGCGCTCGATGCCCAAAGCCCCCATTCGCGTCGCCGTCACGGGCGCCGCCGGCCAGATCGGTTATTCGCTGCTTTTTCGCGTCGCGAACGGCGACCTGCTCGGCAAAGATCAGCCCGTGATCCTGCAGCTGCTCGAGATTCCGGACGAGAAAGCGCAGAAGGCGCTGAAGGGCGTGATGATGGAGCTCGACGACTGCGCGTTCCCGCTGCTCGCCGGGATGACGCCCGCATCCGATCCGATGGTCGCGTTCAAGGACGTGCAAGTGGCGCTGCTCGTCGGCGCGCGACCGCGCGGTCCGGGCATGGAGAGAAAAGACCTGCTCGAGGCGAACGGCAAGATCTTCGCGCCGCAGGGCCAGGCGCTCGATCGCGTCGCCGAGCGTAACGTCAAAGTGCTGGTGGTCGGCAACCCGGCGAACACGAACTGCCTCATCGCGATGAAGAATGCGCCGAGCCTCAAGTCCTCGCAGTTCACCGGCATGATGCGGCTCGACCATAACCGCGCGGTGTCGCAGCTCGCGCACAAGGCGAAGAAACAGGTGTCGGCGATCCGCAAGGTCACCGTGTGGGGCAACCACTCCGCCACGCAGTACCCGGACGTCTTCCAGGCCGAGGCCGACGGCCAGAAGCTCTGGCCGCAGATCAACGACCAGGCCTGGCTCGAGAACACGTTCATCCCCACCGTGCAGATGCGCGACTGGATCTCGGGCTCGCGCGACGGCGACTGGGTCACCATGGGCGTGCCCTCCGACGGCAGCTACGGCGTTCCCGAAGGCGTCATCTACGGCTATCCGGTGACCTGCCGCAACGGCAGCTATCAGCTCGTCAACGGCGTCGAGATCAGCGAGTTCGGCCGCAAGCGCATGGACGCGACGCTCAAGGAGCTGCACGAAGAGCGCGACAGCGTGAGGTCGCTGCTGGGCAAATGAGCGCAGGCGAGCGGTTCCGGCAAGCGCTGAAGCAGGAGCGGCCGCTCCAGATTCCCGGCACCATCTGCGCGTATCACGCGCTCATGGCGAAGCGCGCCGGCTACAAGGCGATCTACCTTTCCGGCGGCGGCGTCGCCGCCGGGTCGCTGGGCATGCCGGACCTCGGCATCTCCAACCTCGACGATGTGCTCACCGACATCCGCCGCATCACCGATGTCTGCGATCTGCCGCTGCTGGTGGACGTCGACACCGGGTTCGGCGCGAGCGCCTTCAACGTCGCGCGTACCACGCGCTCGCTGATCAAGTTCGGCGCCGGCGCGATGCACATCGAGGACCAGGTGGGCGCGAAGCGCTGCGGCCACCGGCCCGGCAAGGAGCTGGTCAGCAAAGAGGAGATGTGCGACCGCATCAAGTCGGCGGTCGATGCACGCACCGATCCTGGGTTCGTGATCATGGCGCGCACCGATGCGCTTGCAGCAGAAGGCCTCGAGCGCGCGATCGACAGGGCGCGCGCCTACGTCGAGGCCGGCGCCGACATGATCTTCCCGGAAGCGATCAGCGAGCTCGCGATGTACCAGAAATTCGCCGCGGTGGTGAAGGTGCCCATCCTTGCCAACATCACCGAGTTCGGCCAGACACCGCTTTTCACCGTCGACGAATTGCGCTCGGCCGACGTGGCGATGGCGCTCTACCCGCTCAGCGCATTCCGCGCCATGAACAAGGCGGCGCTGCGTGCCTACGAGACGCTGCGCAAGGCGGGCACCCAGAAATCCCTCCTGCCGGAGATGCAGACCCGCGAGGAGCTCTACGACATGATCGGCTACCACGACTACGAGAAGAAGCTCGATGAGCTCTTTGCCCGCGGGCGCTCCTAAGCCGAAGAAATCGGTCGCGCTCTCCGGCGTGCCCGCCGGAAACACCGCGCTCTGCACCGTCGGGCGCACGGGCAACGATCTGCACTATCGCGGCTACGACATCCTCGACTTCGCCGACCAGGCCGAGTTCGAGGAGGTCGCCTATCTGCTGGTGCACGAGAAGCTGCCGAACCGGGCAGAGCTCGCCGCGTACAAGAAGCGCCTGCAGTCGCTGCGCGGTCTGCCCGCGCCGCTGAAGACGGTGCTCGAGCAAATACCGCGGTCGGCGCACCCGATGGACGTGATGCGCACCGGCTGCTCGATGCTGGGAACGCTGGAGCCGGAAAAGGAAGCGCACGGCGCCGAAGGCGCGCGTGCCATTGCCGACCGGTTGATGGCGTGCTTCGGCTCGATCCTGCTTTACTGGTATCACTACGCAAACAGCGGCAAGCGCATCGACACCCAGACCGACGACGATTCGATCGGCGGCCACTACCTGCATCTCCTGCACGGAAGCAAGCCGCGCGCGTCCTGGGTGCGCGCGATGCATACGTCGCTCATCCTCTATGCCGAGCACGAGTTCAACGCCAGCACCTTCACCTGCCGCGTCATCGCCGGCACCGGCTCCGACATGTACAGCGCGATTACGGGCGGCATCGGCGCGCTGCGCGGCCCGAAGCACGGCGGCGCGAACGAGGTATCGGATGAGATCCAGAAGCGCTACCGCTCCGCCGACGAAGCCGAAGCGGACATCCGGCGCCGCATGGCGGCGAAGGAAATCGTCATCGGCTTTGGCCACCCGGTGTACACCACCGGCGATCCGCGCAACAAGGTGATCAAGACGGAGGCGGAGCGCCTGGCGAAGGAAGCGAACCACATGACGCAATACAGGGTCGCCGAGCGCATCGAGTCGGTGATGTGGAACGAGAAGAAAATGTTCGCCAATCTGGACTGGTACAGCGCCGTCTCCTACAGCCAGATGGGCGTGCCGACGCTGCACTTCACGCCGGTCTTCGTCATCTCGCGCACGAGCGGCTGGTCGGCGCACGTCATCGAGCAGCGCGCCGACGGCAAGATCATCCGGCCGGGTGCGAACTACACCGGCCCGGAGAGCCTTTCCTGGATTGCGCTCGACCAGCGATAGCACCATGTACGAGTCCGAGCTCACCAAATTCATGCGCGAGTTCCTCGCGCAGCATCCCGAAGAGATCGAGTCGCAGAAGCAGGGCCGCGCCATCTGGTGGGACAAGAGCCCCGAGGAGCGCTCGCCCGCGCCGTCGATGTGCCACGCGCCCAAGGCCGGCGGCAACGAGCACATCTTCGCGCCGATTCCCGACGGCGGCGGCGCCGAGTACACGTTCGCGCCGGACGACAACGCGCCACCGCTGGCCAACGACGACGTGCTGAAGGCGCCCTGATGTCGGCGCCGATCTCCAGCGTGCGGCCGGCGCCCGACAAGGTGCTGACCGATATCGCGGACTACGTCACCAAATATCGGGTCGCGAGCCCCGAGGCGTACGACACCGCGCGCTACTGCCTGATGGACACGCTGGGCTGCGGCTTCGAGGCGCTCGAGTACCCGGCCTGCACCAAGCTCCTCGGCGCGATCGTGCCGGGCACGGTGGTGCCCAATGGGGCCAAGGTGCCCGGCACGAACTATCAGCTCGATCCGGTGCAGGCGGCGTTCAACCTGGGCGCGATGATCCGCTGGCTCGATTTCAACGACACCTGGCTCGCCGCCGAGTGGGGACATCCCTCGGACAACCTCGGCGCCATCCTGATGAGCGCCGACTGGCTCTCGCGGCACACGAAGCCGCTCATCGTGCGCGATGTGCTTACCGCGATGATCAAGGCGCACGAGATCCAGGGCGTGCTCGCGCTCGAGAACAGCTTCAACCGCGTCGGGCTCGACCACGTCGTGCTCGTGAAAGTGGCGAGCACCGCGGTGGTCGCGCACATGATCGGCTGCACGTACGACGAGGTGGTGAACGCCATTTCCCAGGCGTGGGTCGATGGCCAGAGCCTCCGCACCTACCGGCATGCGCCGAACACCGGCTCGCGCAAGAGCTGGGCGGCGGGCGATGCAACCGCCCGGGCGGTGCGCCTTGCCCTGATTTCAAAAACCGGCGAGATGGGCTATCCGTCGGTGCTCACGGCCAAGACCTGGGGCTTCTACGACGTGCTGTTCAAGGGCCAGCCGTTCAGGTTCCAGCGGCCCTATGGCAGCTACGTAATGGAGCACATCCTCTTCAAGATCTCGTTTCCCGCCGAATTCCATGCGCAGACCGCGGCGGAAGCCGCGATGGCGATCTTTCAGCAGATGAAATCCCGCGGCAAAGCGGCTGAAGACATTAAGAAAATCCAGATCCGCACGCACGAGGCCGCGATCCGCATAATCGACAAGAAAGGACCGCTGGCGAATCCCGCGGATCGCGACCACTGCATCCAGTACATGGTCGCCGTGCCGCTGATCTTCGGCCGCCTGACCGCGGCCGATTACGAGGACGATGTCGCGGCGGATCCGCGCATCGATCGGCTGCGGGACAAGATGACCACCGTCGAGGACAAGCAGTTCAGCAGGGATTACCTGGATCCGGAGAAGCGCTCGATCCCGAACGCGCTCACCGTCGAATTCAACGACGGCAGCTTGCTGCCCGAGGTGGTGGTCGAGTATCCGATCGGCCACAAGCGCCGACGCAAGGAAGGCATCCCGCAGCTCGTCGAGAAGTTCGAGCGCAACCTCGCGCGCCGCTTCGCGCCGCAGCAGCAGAAGGCGATCCTCGATTTGTGCAGGGACCAGCGGCGCCTCGAGGAGACGCCGGTGAACGAATTCGTCGACCTGATGGTGACATGAACGCCTATCTCGAAAAACAGCTTGCCGAGCTGAACGAAAAGATCCGCCACTACCCCGGCCCGATCGCGCGCTGCGACCAGCACCTGCCGGCGCTGCTCGAAGAGCGCGCCCGCCTCATGGCAGAGCTCGAGCGCGAAAGCTGCCCGCCGCAGGCGCGCTGGGGCCACGACGGCGGACGCACCGAGGAAAAGGAATGACCATGCCGCACAACACGTTCAATACCCTGCAGAAATTCAAGCACGGCCAGCTCTATTCGCTGCCCGCGCTCGGCAAAGCGCTCAATGTGCCGATCGAGCGCCTGCCGGTCTCGATCCGCATCGTGCTCGAGTCGGTGCTGCGCAACTGCGACGGCAAGAAGGTGACCGAGCAGCACGTGCGCGAGCTCGCCGGCTGGAAGCCGGTCGCGCCGCGCACCGACGAGATCCCGTTCGTGGTGGCGCGAATCCTGCTGCAGGACTTCACCGGCGTGCCGCTCCTCTGCGACCTCGCCGCAATGCGCGGCGTGGCCGCGAAGGTCGGCAAGGACCCGAAGGTGATCGAGCCGCTGGTGCCGGTGGACCTCGTCGTCGACCACTCGGTGCAGGTGGATCACTACGGCACGAAGAACGCGCTCGACTTGAACATGAAGCTCGAGTTCAAGAGAAACGAAGAGCGCTACCAGTTCATGAAGTGGGGCATGCAGGCGTTCGACACCTTCAAGGTCGTGCCGCCGGGCATCGGCATCTGCCACCAGGTGAATCTCGAGTACCTCGCGCCCGGCGTGCACAAGTCCGGGGATGGCGTGTGCTATCCCGACACGCTGGTGGGAACGGACAGCCATACCACCATGATCAACGGCATCGGCGTGGTGGGCTGGGGCGTCGGCGGCATCGAGGCGGAAGCCGGCATGCTGGGGCAGCCGGTCTACTTCCTCACGCCGGACGTGGTCGGCGTGCATCTGAAAGGCAAGCTGCATCCGGCGCTCACGGCGACCGACGTGGTGCTCACCGTGACCGAGATGCTGCGCAAAGCGAAGGTGGTGGGCAAGTTCGTCGAGTTCTACGGCGAGGGCACGGCTTCGCTCTCGGTCACGGACCGGGCGACGCTCGCCAACATGGCGCCGGAGTACGGCGCCACAATGGGTTTCTTCCCGATCGACCCGAAGACGGTCGAGTACTTCCGCGGCACCGGACGCACGACCGACGCGGTAGAGCGCTTTGCCGAGTACTACAAGGCGCAGGGCCTGCTCGGCATGCCGCAGAAGGGCGACATCGATTACTCGCAGGACCTCGAGCTCGATCTCTCGAGCATCAAGCCCTCGGTCGCCGGCCCGAAGCGGCCGCAGGACCGCATTGACCTGGACAAGGTCTCGGCCACGTTCCAGAGGCTTTTCAGCGCGCCGATGAAGGAGAACGGCTTCGGCAAGAAGGCCGAGGATCTGCGCCGTCCATACAAGACCTACGACGGGCTCGAAATCAGGAACGGCGACGTGCTGATCGCCGCCATCACGTCGTGCACCAATACCAGCAATCCGGGCGTGCTATTGGCGGCGGGGCTGCTCGCCAAGAAGGCGGTGGAGCTCGGGCTGACGGTGAAGCCGCACGTCAAGACTTCGCTCGCGCCGGGATCGCGCGTGGTGACCGAGTATCTGCGCAAGGCGGGGCTGCTCCCGTATCTGGAGAAGCTCGGCTTCGCCCTCGCCGCCTACGGCTGCACGACCTGCATCGGCAACGCCGGCCCGCTCGCGCCGGCGATCGACGAGGCGATCGCGAAGAACGATCTGGTCTGCGCCGCGGTGCTCTCGGGCAACCGCAACTTCGAGGCGCGCATCCATCCGAACATCCGCGCCAACTTCCTCGCCTCGCCGCCGCTCGTCGTCGCCTACGCGATCGCCGGCACGGTGCTCAAGGACTTGCGCACCGAGCCGCTCGGCAGGACGAAAGATGGCCGCGAGATCTACATCGGCCACATCTGGCCGAGCCACGAGGAGATCCAGGCGCTCATGGCTCTGGCGATGGATCCGGCCACCTTCCGCAAGCTCTACTCGAACCTGCCGGAGGCGAATCCGCTCTGGAAGAAGGTGTCGGCGCCCACCGGACAGGTGTACAGCTGGCCGCCGTCCACCTATATCGCCGAGCCGCCGTTCCTCAAGGACTTCACCATGCACGCCGAGCGGCCGGCGAGCGTGAGCGGCGCGAAGGTCCTCGGCATGTTCGGCGACTCGGTCACGACCGACCACATCTCCCCCGCCGGCTCGATCAAGCCCACTTCGCCCGCCGGCATCTACCTGCAGGAGAACGACGTTGCGGTCGCCGACTTCAACAGCTACGGCGCGCGCCGCGGCAACCACGAAGTGATGATGCGCGGCACCTTCGCCAACGTGCGCATCAAGAATCTGATGCTCGGCGGCAAGGAAGGCGGCCTCACCGTTTACAAGGGCCAGGAGATGCCGATCTATGACGCCGCCATGCGTTACATCGCCGATGGCACGCCGACCGTCGTGTTCGGCGGAGAAGAGTATGGAACCGGTTCATCCCGCGATTGGGCGGCGAAAGGCACGCAGCTTCTCGGCGTGAAGGCGGTCATCGCGCGCAGCTTCGAGCGCATCCACCGCTCGAACCTGGTCGGCATGGGCGTGCTGCCGCTGCAGTTCACGGGCGGCGACTCGGCGCAGTCCCTCGGGCTCAAGGGCGACGAGACCATCGATGTGCTCGGGCTCGACGAGATCCGGCCGCAGCAGGAGCTCAAGCTCCGCATCGCCTACGCGGACGGCCGCATCGCCGAAGTGCCGGTCAAGTCGCGCATCGACACGCCGATCGAGGTCGACTACTACAACCACGGCGGCATCCTGCGGTTCGTGCTGCGCGAGCTGATGGCGCGCGCCGGCGCCGCCAAGGCGAAAGCAGCCTGAGACAGATCGGGGACGGAGCCCGAACTGATTCGGGCTCCGTCCCCGAATTCAGGTAGCGATCTCGGATGCGCATCCGCGCTTCAGCGGCCACGGCGGCGGCGGGCCGGGTCGCGCCGCCGAAGGATCTCTCCTGGCCCAACGCCCGCGACATCCAGGCGCAGTATTTCGAAAGGCGCTAGCCGCCCAGCCCCGCGACGTAGTCGGCGAGGACCTCGATCTCGTTGTCGGAAAGCGCTTGCGCCGCGGCCGTCATGTTGCCGTCGAGATCCGCGCGCTTGCCGGACTTGAAGGCGACCAGCGCGGCGCGCAAGTACTCGTAGTGCTGGCCCGCGAGCCGGGGCATCTGCTGCAGGCCGAGGAGCCGCGGGCCGTGGCATTGCGTGCAATTGAATCTCTTGGCGAGCTCGGGCCCCGCCTTGGCGTTCTCGGCGCTCGGCTGGTGGCGCGGCGGCGCCGGCTGCTGGGCGGCGAAATAGGCGGCGAGCTCGTTCATCTCCGCGTTCGAGAGCGGCTTCGCCATCGGCGTCATCTGCGGATCCTGCCGGTCGCCGGCGCGGAACATGAAGAGCGCGGTGGCGATGAACTTCTCCGGCTGCCCGGCGATCGACGGCACCGCCGGGTTGGTGGAGTTACCGCCTTGCCCGTGGCACGCGGCGCAGACCGCGGCCTTGCTTTCGCCCGCCTGCGGATCAGCAGCCGCTGCGGCGCCGGCGAGCGCCAGCGCCGCAGCGCAGACCAGTACCCTCACTTCGCGTACGTGATCCGGTAGATGATGCCGTTCTGGTCGTCGGACACCAGCATCGAGCCGTCCTTCATCACCATCACGTCGTTCGGCCGGCCCCACATCGGCGGATCGGCCTTGGCGTCGAGCAGGAACCCCGTCAGGAACGGCTCGTACTTCGCCACCTTGCCGCTGTCATCCAGCACCACGCGCATCACGTTGTAGCCCTGCTTCTCCGTGCGGTTCCACGAGCCGCGCAGCGCGATGAAGATGTTGTTCTGGTACTCGGCGGGGAACATCTTGCCGCTGTAGAAACGCATGCCGATCGGCGCCACGTGCGCGCCGAGCTTGAGCGCCGGCTTGTCGAACTCCCTGCAGGAGCGGTGCTTGCCAAACTCCGGGTCCGGCGTATCGCCCTGGTGGCAGAACGGGTAGCCGAAGTTCATGCCCTTGTGCGAGACGCGGTGCAGCGTGTCGTTGGGCGAATTGTCGCCCAGCCAGTCGCGCCCGTGGTTGGTGAACCAGAGCTCCTTGGTCTTCGGATTGAAGTCCATGCCGACGGAGTTGCGCACGCCTTGCGCCACCGTCTCGAGCGTGCCTTTCATGTCGACGCGCATGACGGAAGCTTCCATGTACGTCGGCATGACGATGTTGCCGGGCGCGCCGATGTTGAAGTAGAGCTTGCCGTCGGGCCCGAGCGCCAGGAACTTCCAGAAATGCCCCGGCTGCTTGTTCGGGTCGAGGTTGTCGACGATCACCTTGGGCTGCGGCGGGTTGTCGAGGCTGTTCTCGATGCCGTCGTAGCGCGTGATGCGGCCGCGCTCGGCGACGAACAGCGTGCCTTTGCTGAAGACCAGCCCGTTGGGCGAATCGAGGCCCGTCAGCAGCACCTTCGCCTCGCGCTTGCCGCCCTTGTCGACGACCGCGTACACGTCCTTGAGCTGGCGCGTGCCGACGAACAGCGTGCCTTTGTCGCCCTGCGCCATGGTGCGCGCGCCGGGCATGCCCTCGGCAAACACTTCCACCTTGAAGCCGCCAGGCACCTTCAGCTTGTCCACCGGCAGGTCCTTCGCAGCCTTGCCGGTCATCTCTATGGCGAACGGGTGCAGCGTCGACTCCTGCATCCCTGCCGGCTTGCCCTGCTGCCAGGAGGGCGGCGGTGAAGCGGCCGGCTTGTCTTGCGCCTGCGCGACGGTGAATGCGCCGAGAACGGCGGCAGCGAGTACAGCTCTCATCGATTTTCTCCTCTGGGTTTGCGCCGCTATTAGAACTGAAGGCTTGCCTGGATTCCAGCGCTCATGTTGCGCTGCGGTGCCGGCTCGAAGTAGCGAAAGTTGGTCTCGTTCACGATCACCGAGCCGACGTAGTTGCGGTTGCCGACGTTGTCCAGCCGCACGAACTCGCTTAGCCGCAGCCGCCCGCGTTGCTGGACGAGCCCGGCGGCCAGGTTCCAGACGGTGTACGGGTCGGCGAAATCGGTGTTGGGGTCGTTGACCGGGACGCTGGAGCGGTGGAGCACTTCCACGCCGGCCTGGAAAGACGCGCGCCGATAGCGCAGCTCGCCATACGCCTGGTTCTTCGGCACGCCCGGGAGCGTGGTGCCCGCGGGCACCGTGACCTGCGCCGGCGTCGTGGTGATCGACGTGTTGAAGCCCTCGCGGAAGGTCGCATTCAGGAAGGTGTACGCCCCGCGCAGTTGCCACGCGCCCTTGAGCAGCGTTTCGCCGCCGAGCTCGAAGCCTTTGCGGTCCGTGTGCCCGACGTTCTTGAAGGTGGCGCGCCCGCCGCTATTGCGATCGACCACGATCTCGTTCTGCGTCACGACGTCGAACAGCGCCGCGTTCACTCGCCCCCAGCCCGGCGCCAGCGCTTTCACGCCGACCTCGGCATGCCGGCTGGTGCTCGCGTTGAGATCGAAGTTGAGTCCGCTGCCGCTGTTGCGATAGGCGAGCTCCAGGAAAGTCGGCGTCTCGAAGCCGCGCCCCACGTTGCCATAGAGGCTGACGCTCGGGGCGACGCGGAAACTCAGCCCGGCCGTTGGCGTGGTGGCGCTGTAAGTGCGGCTGCCGCTGTCGTTCGGATTGCCGGGCACGATGAAATGGTCGGTCGAGCGAAAGGCGACACGGCTGTACCGTGCTCCGGCGAGCAAGGTCCAGCGGTCCGTTGGCTGCCACTCGGCCTGCGCGTAGTAGCCGGTGCCGGTCACCTGGTTGTCCTCGTCGCGCTTGAGCGCACCCATCAAGCCATTGTTGTTGATGAAGCCGCGGCGGCGCTCGTACATCACGTCGTATTCCGCCCCCACCGCGAAGGCCACGGCGCCGAGCGTGCGGAACCAGCGCAGCGCGCCGCCGCCGTAGTCGCGATCGAGATCGACGATGCCGCCGGAATGGGTCGGAGCGAGCTGCGTCGCGAGCGGGATGGCGAGGTACTGCTGCACCGCGCGCTGGCCAACGTAGAGCATCTCTTCCACGCGCCCGCCGCCCAGCCGCTCGCGCAGCGTGCCGCCGAGCTGATCCTGCGAGACGCTCTTCTGCGTGTTGAACTGCGCGGCCTGCGGCGTCGCTTGCCGCGGGTCCTGCTCCATTTGCGCGCGCGTGAGGCCGAGCGGATCCTGCGTGTTGGGCTGGCGGATGCTGTTGGCCACCATCGTGAGCGGCCCGTAGTTCAGCTTGGCGTTGAAGAGGTCGCGCCGCACCCAGCTGTGGTCGCGATAACCATCGCTCTCGAAGCGCGACAGATCGCCGATCGCGTTGACGTCCTCCCACTGGCCGCCGAACTTGAGCGCGCCGCGCCAAGTGCGGTAGCTGCCGAGCAGCAGATCCGCTTCCCCGGTGGGCACGGCCGGCCCGTCCATGGTCTCCAGCGTGATGACGCCGCCGGAGGAGTTTCCGTAAAGGACCGAGAACGGTCCGCGCAGCACTTCAATATGGTCCGCCGAGCCGAGCGCGAACGTCGCTGCCTGCCCTTGTCCATCCGGCATCGTGGCGGGAATGCCGTCGGCGATGAGCCGGATGCCGCGCACGCCGAACGTCGAGCGCGCGCCGAAGCCGCGCGACTGGATCTGCAGGTCCTGCGCATAGTTCTGCCGGTTCTGCACCGTGATGCCGGGCACGGCGCCGAGACTCTCCGAGAGGTTCACCTGCTGATGCAGGTCGCGGATCTGGTCGCCCTCGACACGATCGATCGACGCCGGCACCTCGAGCGCCGATTGCGGCGTGCGCGTGGCAGTCACTACGACCGTCTCGGGCCGCTCCTGCGCGAGCGCCGCGAGCGCTACGAACGCTATCAGTGCTCCCCAGAGCCTCCCCATGGCGCTGGCTAGGCTAGCGCGATTCATACTGGAGCGCGAGCCAGATCGAGCGCGGCGCGCCCGGCGCCAGGAATTGCTCCGGCGTCGCGCCCGCCGGGTTGTACGTATTCCCCGGCCCGGTGAAGAAATTGCTGCCGAGCAGGCCGAAGCTCGAATAGCGCCGGTCGAAGAGGTTGTCGACCTTGAGGGAAAGCTGCCAGTGGCGCGACGGCCGGTAGCGCGCGAACGCCTGCGCCACGCCATGGGAAGCGAGCGGTCCGTGCACGTCGTGGTTGTTCTCGTCGCCGCGCGCGTGCTGGCGGTCGAACCATGTCCAGCCGAGCCCGACCGAGGCGCGCGGCGCGTAGGTCCATTCGCCGAAGAGCTTGAGCTGGCGGCGCGGAATACCGGGGATGCGGTCGCCCGGGTCGACCTGAATCTCGCCCGCGGCGTCGCTCGAGGAGTTGTTCGGGCTCAGCATGCGAAACGGCGTGCGGAACTCGGCGCGCACGTAGCTGTACGCAGCAGCGAGCGACAGCGTGCCCGTGTTGCGGGCGACCGTGATGTCGAGGCCCTGGCGAAGCGTCTTGCCGGTGTTCTGGAAAAAGCCCGCATTGATGGCCGCGCCTGAGGTGACGAACTGGATGTCGTCCGAGAGCAGCGTCCGATAGGCGCTTACGGACATGGCGAGCTCGGGCGACGGCCGGAGCCGCAGGCCCCCTTCGACGGTGCGGGCCATGACCGGTTTCAGCGGCGGATCGGCCAGGAACTGGTTCGGCAGCGAACAGGGCGCCGCCGGATCGGCGCAGGTCAGCTCGACCGGGGAAGGTACGCGCATGCCTTCGCTCGCCGAGGCGAACCATGTGGTCGCGTCATTGGGATTCCAGGCCACGCCGAGCGAAGGAGTGAGCCGATGGAAGTCGTGATCCCCGTCGAGCTCGGGCTGCGCGCCCGAGCGGTCGCGCAGCTGCACGGAGGCGACGTTGTAGCGGCCGGAGAGCGTGATGGTCCAGCGCTCAGAAGGCGATAGCTGCTCCATCAGGTAGACGCTGCGGTACGTGTTCCGCGCCCCGACAGCGAGGCGCGGCACGAATGGCCCCGTGCCGACGGTGTTGCGATCATCGGTGAAAACTGCATCCTGGCGGTCCTGACGGAAATCCACGCTCGCGCCTTGCAGCGCCGCCCCGGCGGTGAATTCATGGCGCACACCGGCGAACCGCCCGGCACGAACCGCCTGCAGCGTCAGCCCGGCGCTCGTCTGGTCGAGGCGGCTGCGGTCGTTGAAACCCGCCGGCGCGAGGTCCTCATTGACGTTGCTCGCGGTCGAGGTCTGCCGGAACGCCCGGACGTAGAGGTTTCCGGAGACGAGCACGTCGTTGTCGAGCGAGCGGCTCGCGCGCACGGTCAGGAACGCGAGCTGGTTCTCGCTGGTATCCGGCCAGGTGTAGGCCTGCCGCGGATTGGCGAGCATCGACGCGGGAAGCGCCTGCGTGCCCTGCAGGTTATTGTCCGCCGCCGCGAGCGATACGTCGAGGTCGGTGCGCGCGTCCTGCCATCCCGACTTGACGAACGCCTGGCGCAGCCGGCTCGGCGAATGCTCGCGCCAGCCGCCGTCGTCATAGCCGCGCACGGCGGCGAAATAATCGGCGCGCTCGCCGTGGCCGCCCGTCTCCGCCTCGAGCGAGCGGCGGCCGAACGACCCGCCGCCGAGGCTCGCCGAGGTTCCCGGAAACGAAAAGCCGGACTTGGTATGGATCGAGAGCACGCCGCCGAGCGTGTTCAGGCCGAACACCGGATTGGTGCCCGAAAGCAGGTGGAGGTTGGCGATCGTGTTCGGCGCGATCAGGTCCCAGTTCACCATGTCGCCGAAGGCCTCGTTCACCCGCACGCCGTCGACGAACACCGAGAGCCCCTGCGGCAACCCGAGGAGCGGCGAGGCCGTGAAGCCGCGATAGGTAAGGGTCTGCTGGAACGGGTTGCCCTCGGAATCGCCGACGTGCACGCCGGCGAAGCGCCGCCCGAGATAGTCCGAGACGTCGAGCGGCTGGCTCTGCTCGAGCTCGCGCGCGGTCGCGCTCTGCACTGCGCTCGGAATGTCGCGCAACGGAGTCCCCAGGCCCGGCACTGGGCGGATGCCGATCACGTGCACCTCCGGCGCTTCGATCGCGGTGGCCGGATTGGCCGGGCTTTGCGCCTGCGCGGCGACGCTTGCGAGGAGGCCGAGGGCGGCGAGCGCCGTCCTCAACGGATCACGACGCCCCAGGGCAGCTCGCCCACCGGGATGTCACGCAGCTTGCGGTAGTTCTGCGCGTCGATCACTGAAACTGAATTCGAGCGGCCGTTGGCGACGTAGAGCTTCGCGCCGTCCGGCGTGATCGCCATGTTCCAAGGCCGCCGGCCGACCTCGACGTTGGCCACGATCTTGTTCGACTCGGTGTCGATCACCGACACCGATGCGGCGCGGCCATTCGAGATGAACACGTGCTTGCCGTCCGGATGCATGGTCACGCCGTTCGAGAATTCGCTCGCCGGGATCGCCGCCAGCACCTTGCGGCTTGCGACATCGATTGCGAAGACGGTGCTGTCGAGCTCGCAGGCGACATAGGCACGCTTGCCATCGGGCGTGAAAGCGATGCCGCGGGGCCGCCTTGCGACTTTGATCGAGTCGACCTGGCTGCGCGCCGCCACGTCGACCACATCGACGCTGTCGGCCTCCTCGGCGCTCACGAAGAGCCAGCGTCCGTCGGGGCTGAACACCGCGTGCTCGGGGTTCTTGCCGCGCGTCCTGACCGAGAACGCGAGCGCGCCACGCGCCGTGTCCACGAACGCCACGCTGTTGGAGACCTCGACCGCCGCCACCACCCAGCGGCCGTCCGGGGAAATGCTCACGCCCTCGGGCGATTCGCCAAGGTCGATCTTGGCGGCGACGCTGCGCGCCGCGAGGTCCACCGCCAGCAGCGCGCTCGCGGGCTGGTCGCTCACGTAAAGCCGCTTGCCATCGACGCTCAGCGCCATGCCGCGCGGCGAGGTGCCCGCCTTGATCTCGGCCACGACCTCGTCGCGCGCCGTGTCGATGACGCTCAGCGTTCCCGACTTCTCGTTCGCAACGTAGGCCATCGGCCCGGCGGCCGCGCCAACGGTCCACCCGACGAGCAGCGCGAGCAATACGGCAGGCGCCAGCACTTCCCGTTGCGAGCGCCGCGGCCACATGCGATCGAAGACGCCGTCGCGCTGGAAGAGATGCTTGAGTGCCGCTGCGACGTGCAACGCGACGAGCGCGGTGATGAGGCAGGCGAGAGCAAAGTGCACGCTGCTGCAAAGCTCCTTGAGAGCCGGCGCGTCCCAGCCCCAATGCGGCAGCGGGAAGCCGAAGTACTTGATCGGATAGCGCGTGAAGGAGGAACCCAGGTAGCCAGCCAGTGGCTGGAGGATGAGCGCGGCATAAAGCAGCCAGTGGCTCAACCGCGCCCCTTGCGCCTCCCAGCGCGGCAACGATGCGGGCAGCGGCGGCGGCACATGCGCAAGGCGCCAGCCGAGCCGCGCCAGCATCAGGAGGCCGATGGTGATGCCGATCGACTTGTGCAGGTTGAACCAGCCGGCGCGCAGCCCGGGCGGGCTCTTCGGCAGTTCGAGCATCCACCAGCCGAGCCCGAGCTGGAAAAGCGCGAGCAGGCCGATCGCCCAGTGCAGCGCCATCGCTACACGACCGTAGCGCTCCTGCATTTTCTCTGCCTCGTTGACTTAGCCGCGAAGCCTAGACCAAAAGCGCTAGTTGCGCAGCAGTTCGACAGTGCGCGCATGTCCCGTTTCCGCGGCCATATCGAGCGCGCTCTTGCCACGGTTGTCCCGCAGCGCCGGGTCGGCGCCGCGCTTGAGGAGGAGCCGCACCGTCTCGTCATGCCCGTACGCCGCGGCCCACATCAGCGCAGTCAGATCGTTGTCGTAGCGCTGGTTCACCGCCACGCCGCGGTCGAGCAGCATGCGCAGCACTTCGGTATGACCGTTGCCGGCGGCATAGATTGCCGCCGTCTTGTGCACGCGATCGGCGGGCGCGACATCCGCGCCGCGCTCGAGCAGCACGCGCGTAAGTTCTGCATCACCGTTGAATGCGGCCGCCATGAGGGGCGAAATGCCGGCGAGATTGCGCTGGTTCACGTCCGCGCCGCGCTCGAGCGCGAGCATGGCGAGCGGCCGCTCGCCGTTTTTTATCCCGATGAGCAGCACCGTATCGCCGAGCCGGTTGCGCGAGTTGATCGCGGCGCCCTGGTCGAGCAGCGAGCGCACCATCTCCGTGTTCCCGCGCCGCGCCGCCGCCAGCAGCTCGGCGTTGATGTTGATCGCTTGCTGCGCCGCCACCACCGTGGCGCCGGCCCAGCCTCCGACGATCAGCAAAACGCGCAGCCAAGCAGTGCCCATTGCCACCCCCATTGGCGAAGCCTAGACTAACTGCGCAATCATCATCAACGTGGAGGAGGGTATGAACAAGAATGCGCTCGCGATGGCGAGCTCCATGCTGTTGGCCTTCGCCGCAGTCCCGGCCTCCGCGCAAGAAACACCCGGTGCCAAGCCGGCGACCACCGGGAGCGCGGTACCGAAGCAAGTCAACGTCTCGCAGGACCAGCTCGTCAACGCGGGCGGCGACTCGCGCAACTGGCTACATACACAGGGAAACTATGCGCAGACGCGTTATTACCCCGGCGCACAGATCAATGCCGCCAACGTAGCGAAGCTGCGCCCGGCCTTCGTCTTCCAGACCGAAGTGGTGGAGTCGATGGAGACGGCGCCGATCGTCGTCGATGGCGTCATGTATCTCACCACGTCGTACAACCACGTGTACGCAATCGACGCCGCCACCGGCAAGCAGTACTGGCACTACAAGCACAAGATGGGACCGGTGACCACGTTCTGCTGCGGCCCGAACAACCGCGGCGTGGCGATCTCGGGCGGCAAGCTCTACTTGGGCACGCTCGACGCGAAGCTCGTCGCGCTCGACGCGCAGTCCGGCAAGACGATCTGGGAGGCGCAGATCGCCGATCCGGAGAAGGGCTACAGCGAGACCATGGCGCCGACCGTGGTGGAGGACAAGGTGCTGATCGGCACCAACGGCGGCGAATACGGCATCCGCGGCTTCCTCAAGGCGTACGAGGCGAGTTCGGGCAAGCTGCTCTGGACCTTCTACACCATCCCGGAGAAGGGCCACGAAGGCGTGTGGGCGCAGAACGACGCGACCGGCCGCAACATGCATCGCAACATCACCAAGGAAAAGGCCGCGTTCGCCGAGACCAAAGGCGCGTTCTACGACAAGCTCGGCGGCGGCGTCTGGATGAACCCGGCGATCGACCTCAAGGCGCGCACCGCCTGGTTCGTGGTCGGCAACCCCTCGCCTGATCTCTATGGCGACATCCGCCCCGGCGACAACCTCTATACGGACTCGATCGTCGCGGTGAACCTCGATACCGGCACCTACAAGTGCCACTTCCAGTACATCGCGCACGACGTCTGGGACCTCGACGCCGTCAGCCCGGTGATCCTCGCGACCGCGAAGGGCAAGGACGGCAAGAGCATCCCGGTCGCGATGCACGGCGGCAAGACCGGGCACGTGTACCTCCACGACCGTCGCGACTGCTCGCTCGTGCGCTACTCGGAAGCGATGATCCCGCAGGAGAACATGTGGGTGCTGCCGACGGCGGACGGCGCGCGCATGCTGCCCGGCGCAAACGGCGGCGTCGAGTGGTCGCCGATGTCTTTCGACGCCAAGAACCGCCTCGCGATCGCGCTGAACCTGCACCAGCCGATGACCTACCACGTCGAGCAGGTGAACTATCCGGGCGGCAAGCTGTGGCTCGGCGGCGCCTTCAAGGTCATCCCGAGCGAGAAGCAATGGGGCCGCGTCGCCGCGGTAAACGTCGATACGGGCAAGGTGGTGTGGAAGCACGATACCGAGCAGCCGCTGATCGGCGGCGGCCTCGCCACTGCGGGCGGGCTCTATTTCTTCGGCGAAGGCAACGGCAGCTTCAACGCGCTCGACTCCAAGACCGGCAAGAAGCTGTGGAGCTTCAACTGCAGCGCGGGCGCCAACGCCCAGCCGGTCTCTTATCAAGTGGGCGGCAAGCAGTACATCGCCATGGGCTGCGGCGGCAACACGCAGCTCGACTTCAAGCGCGGCAACAGCCTGTTCGTCTTCAGCCTGAACTGAACCGATGCCCTCGGGCAAAGGCCGCCTGCGGGCGGCCTTTTTCTTTTGCGCGCTCGCCGCGCCCGCGCTCGCGAGCGCCCAGGACGTGGGCGCCGGCGGGAAGAAAGCCGAGCCCTGCTTCCCCTGCCACGGCACGAACGGCAATTCGGTCGTGCCGCAGTTTCCCAACCTCGCAGGCCAGACCGCTCGCTACATCTACCTGCAGCTGCGCGACTACCGGGAGGGTTTACGCAGCGACCCGGTGATGCAGCCGCTCGCGCAGCAGCTGACGCGCCAGGACAGGCTCGATCTCGCCGCATTTTTCGCCGCCCAGAAGCCACAGCCGAACGCGTTCAAGGCGGACCCCGAGCGCGCCGCGCGCGGCAAGGCGAAGGCGGATGAAACGCTCTGCACCATGTGCCACCTCGGCAATTTCATGGGACAGAACGAGATCCCGCGCGTCGCGGGCCAGCAATACGACTACACGGTGAAGCAGCTACGCGATTTCAAGGCACGCGCGCGCACCAACGATGCCGGCAACATGACGAGCGTCGCGCGCACGCTGTCGGACCAGGATATCGAGGACCTCGGGCACTACACCGCGTCGCTCTACTGACGGTGAACGGGCAACCGTGACAGCGCTTGCCTGTGGCGAGCGACCCACGCGTACAGCGGCCGCAGCAGGGGATGCAGGCGCCGGCTGCCCCACAGCCTCGCCGCGCGCTCATGCCCTACCGCCCGATAGGCCGCTTCGAGGCCCGCGACGCCGACCCGCCACCGGCCATGAGCATCGCGCACGTGAATGAGCCGCATCAGCTTCGCGCGCGTGATGCCCTCGGCGAGGAAGCCCTCGTCGTCGAAATCGCTTGCTGAGCAATCCACGAGCTCGAGGCGGCCGTGCCGATCGCGCGCCCGCAACGCCTCCATCTCGCGCACG
>WNFR01002913.1_pt1 | contig 30061 bp, 24 predicted proteins | sample 5400221 | NCBI WGS metagenome assembly WNFR01 (sample SAMN13153357, study PRJNA577476) | soil metagenome | isolation source: 40 cm soil under Madrone tree | place: USA:California | collected 2016-06-14
GAAATCCGCTGACGAAATTTTGTCGATCTTTCGCGATCGTACATAAAAACGTGTAAAGAGTGAACGGAACATAGGCTTGCAGCCTGTGCGCCCCGCAGTTTGGAACCCGCTGTTTCTCCAATCATCAGCGGAGTGCAACTCCGCTGGGCGCACAGACCCGAAGGTCTATGTTCCACCCGCGCTGATAAAAACGTAGGGTGAAACAAATCTTTATCTGTGCTTCACCTGTGGGAATCTGTGGCTAAGCGATTATGGAAACGTTCCAGTCACTGCTTGCAAAAAAGCTTTCGAATGCTTTGAAAGACGCCGGCTTACCGGACGTCGGCGAATTGACGCCGGCGTCCGATCCGCGCTTCGGCGATTACCAGACTAACGTCGCTCTCGTGCTCGGGAAGCAGCGCGGCGAAAATCCGCGAGCTCTCGCGGAGAAAATCGTCGCGCATTTTGATGCTGGCGACCTCTGCGAATCACCGGTGGTCGCGGGTGCGGGCTTTATTAACTTCACACTTCGCTCCGGCGCAGTCGCTGAAAAGACAGTGGAGATGCTGCGGGATGAACGGCTCGGTGTTGCCGAAGCAAACTCGCCCCGACGTATCGTGATTGATTTTGGCTCGCCCAATGTGGCAAAACCGATGCACGTCGGCCACATCCGCAGCACGGTGCTCGGCGATGCTCTTGCCCGCATCGCGCAGTTTCTCGGACACGAAGTGATCCGCGACAATCACGTTGGCGACTGGGGAACGCAGTTCGGGATGGTCATTTACGGCTGGAAAAACCTGCTGGATCGCCAAGCGCTGCAGCGCAATCCGCTGGCAGAGATTGTTCGGATTTACAAGGAAACAAACGAGCGAGCGACCAACCATCCGAAAGTTCGCGAAGCGTGCCGCCAGGAGTTAATAAAGCTCCAGGCTGGCGACAAGGAAAACCTCGACATCTGGAACGAATGCGTCGCCTTCTCAATGCAGGATTTCGAGCGTGTTTACAAATTGCTCGACGTTCATTACGACCTCCAATGCGGCGAGAGCTTTTATCACCAGCGGCTGCCCGGCGTCGTCGAACGCCTGCTCAAATCTGGTATTGCCGAGATTAGCGAAGAGGCGGTTGTCGTTTTCTTTCGCGATGTTCCAGAACTAGCCGATAAACCTCTGATCATCCGCAAGCGCGACGGCGGTTTCAATTACGCCACGACGGATCTCGCCACCGTCGATTATCGCGTCAACGATTTGAAAGCGGACGCGATTTGGTACGTGGTGGGCGCGCCGCAGATTTTGCATTTCAAACAAATTTTCAACATTGCACGGCGCGAAGGTTACAAGGTTGAGCTCCGCCATATCGTTTTTGGCAGCATCCTAGGCGAAGACCGGAAACTGATGAAGACGCGCTCCGGCGAGAACGTGCCGTTGCGTGATCTTCTGGAGGAAGCCTGGAACCGCGCGCGGAAAATCGTCGAGGAAAAAAATCCGGACCTTAGCGACGACGAAAAGACTGACATTGCCCAGAAGATCGGGATCGGCGCAGTGAAATATGCTGACCTCTCGCAGTACCGGATGACCGATTACGTTTTCTCATGGGACAAAATGCTTTCTTTGCAGGGAAACACTGCGCCGTACTTGCAGAACGCGTACGTGCGGATTCGTTCCATCTTCCGCAAAGCAGGCGAATCTGCGCCAAAGATCGACAAGCTGATTCTCGCCGACTCCGCCGAAATTAGGCTCGCCAAACGCCTGTGTCAGTTTGCTGAGACGGTTCCTCAAGTGCTGAACGATTTTCGGCCAAATATTCTGGCAAATTACCTGTTCGAAGTGGCGAACAGCTTCCACACATTTTATGAGGCCTGCCCGGTGCTAAAATCAGAGGAACCGGCGCGCAGTTCGCGGCTCGCATTGTGCGATCTGACCGGTCGAGTTTTACAGCGCGGCCTCGAGCTGCTGGGCATCAAAGTCCCGGAAAAGATGTAATAAGAACGCCGAACGCCCAACTTCGAACGCCCAACCTCGAGCTCAAACTCTGGATTTCGGCGTTGGACGTTGGGCGTTGAGCGTTGGACGTTTGCTTTCCGTGAAAAGGGAGTATCCGCGTATTCCAACTTGCACCTATCGGTTGCAATTTAATCGGTGGTTCACGTTTTCGCAGGCGCGAGACATCGTCCCGTATCTTGATGCGCTGGGAGTTAGTGACGTTTACGCATCGCCGTATTTTCAGGCGAGCCCGGATAGCCTGCATGGATACGACATCACCGATCACAGCAAGCTAAACGCGGCGATCGGTTCGCGCACGGATTACGACACATGGATCGCGCAACTGCACGCCCACTCGATGGGCCAGGTCCTGGACTTTGTCCCGAATCACGTCGGCATTGGCGATTCGCGAAACCAGTGGTGGATGGACGTGCTGGAGAACGGCCCCAGCTCCAGATACGCGCCCTATTTCGACATCGACTGGCAATCTCTGAAATTTGATCTGCGCGACAAAGTTCTTCTGCCAATTCTCGGCGACCAATACGGGCGCGTCCTGGAGCGCGGCGAATTGCAGGTGGGTCTTAACGAGGGAACCCTTTATTTGCACTACGGAGAGCGCAGATTACCGATCGCGCCGGGTACATATCGCTACGTTCTTGAAATCGCTTTACAGAATCTCGCCGAACACACAAACGAAGACTTCTATGCGGAGCTGCAAAGCATTCTGACTGCGCTCGAGTATTTGCCGAAACGCACGGAAGCCGATCCGAAACGGATCGCGGAGCGCATTCGAGAAAAAGAGATCATCAAGCGACGCTTGCAGCGGCTTTGTGCTGAAGCGCCGCAAGTCCAACAGGCGGTCGACAAAGCGTTGGCGCAGATCAATGGAAAGCCAGGCGACGCACGCAGCTTTGACGTGTTGGATGCATTGCTAAACGCGCAATCGTATCGGCTGGCGTTCTGGCGCGTTGCGGCCGAAGAAATTAACTACCGCCGTTTTTTTGACGTAAACGAGTTGGCCGCGATTCGGGTCGAATTGCCAAAGGTTTTTGACGCGGTTCACCGGTTTCTTCTGGACTTGGTGAGCACTGGCGCAGTGACAGGGTTACGGATCGATCATCCAGATGGGCTTTACTTGCCCGGCGAGTATTTCGAAAAACTCCAGCAGCGTTGCGCAAAAGCGCTTGGGATGGCGTTGCCGAAAGACGGCCGCGCCATTTACATCGTCGCAGAGAAAATCCTGAGCGGCGCGGAGACGCTGCGCAAAGACTGGCGTGTGCACGGAACCACTGGTTACGATTTTGCAAATCAAGTGACGCAGTTGTTGGTCGATTCGTCGGCCGAAGAGGCGATCACAAAAACCTTCCATCGTTTCATCGGTCACTCGGTTCCTTTCAGCCATCTTCTATATGCGAAAAAACTGCAGGTGATGAAACTGGCGCTGGCGAACGATGTCGATGTCCTGGGCAACATGCTCGACCGAGTCTCGGAGCGAAGCCGCTGGTATCGAGATTTCACGCTCGAGGCGCTTTCGCGTGCTGTGCGCGAAACCATTGCCTGCTTCCCTGTTTACCGAACCTATCTCGCACCGGGTCAGCCGGTGAACGAAGAAGATTGTCAAATCGTGGAGCGTGCGATCAGTGCTGCCAAACGCCGAAACCCGGCCATGGACGAATCGATCTTCAGTTTTCTCCGTGACGTATTGCTGTTTCGTTTTCCAGCAAGTCTCGACGCCGCGGGGCGCGAGGCGCACACGCATTTCGTTTTAAAGTTTCAACAAACCACGGGACCGGTCATGGCGAAGGGACTGGAAGACACCGTTTTTTACATTTACAACCGGCTGACAGCGCTGAACGAAGTAGGTGGCGAACCGCAACAATTTGGGCTCAGCATTGAAGCGTTTCACGAGCGTAATCAGGATCGGCAACGCAATTGGCCGGCAACCTTGCTGGGTACTTCGACGCACGACACAAAACGCAGCGAAGATGTGCGCGCACGAATCCTGGCGATTTCCGAAATTCCAGATCTTTGGCGGCGCTCGTTACAACGCTGGCGAGCGGTGAATCGCCGGTGGAAGCAGACGATAAATGATTTAGAAGCGCCGGACCCGAACGAAGAATACCTGCTCTACCAGACGCTCCTGGGGACTTGGCCCATGCAGGTGAGCGGCGAATCCGAACCTGCGGCAACGCCGGATTACCTCGGGCGGATTCAAGGCTACATGGCAAAGGCGCTGCACGAAGCAAAGATCAATACGAGCTGGATCCAGCCAAATGAGGACTGGGACGCAGCGATGCAGGATTTTGTCGCCAAGATTTTGGATGCTTCAGCGCGAAACAAGTTCCTGCCGATTTTTCTGCCGGTTGCGCAGGAAATTGCGCGTCTTGGCGCCATCAATTCGCTCACGCAAACATTGCTTAAACTAACCTCGCCCGGCGTGCCGGACATTTACCAGGGTAACGAGATTTGGGACTACAGTCTCGTCGATCCAGATAATCGGCGCCCAGTCGATTACAACCGCCGGCGCGACATGCTCGACGCATTGCCGACCGCGGCGCCCGGCGAACTGATGCAGACATGGCCCGATGGGCGAATCAAGTTGTTCCTGACGCAGCGAGTGCTGCGATTTCGTCGCGAGCACGCTGATCTTTTCCAGCGCGGCGAATATGTAGCGCTCCGCACAAGCGGAACGTTTGCGGATTGCTGCGTCAGTTTTGCCCGGAGCGTCGCGGACAAATGGATTGTTGTAATCGCGCCGCGACTCTCTTCGCGCATTGGCTTCCCACCCGTAGGTGAACGATGGAAGGATACCGCCATTCAATTGCCCAAGAGATTTTCCCTGGCTCAGGCGCACGATCTCTTCACCTGTTGCCCAGCACCTGCGCAGGATCGACAATTACAACTCAGCGACGCGTTCGCAATCCTCCCGTTCGCGGCGATCACGAACCTGTAAAACGTACCGCAGCTCGCGAGACTCTTTGCAATTGCCCTTCCCATGCGGATGCAAGCGGAACATAGACCTCTAGGTCTGTGTGCCCAGCGGACATGTTGTCCGCTGCTCTGGCCAACAGGTTGCAAACCTGCTGAGCGCACAGACTCACAAGTCTATGTTCCGACTCGTTAGCGCTCGAAAACGTGGACCAGCCACTGGGAAAAGTTCCCGAGATTCGTCAGCAAATCGGCGCCGAAACTAGCAAACGTGATTTGTGGTGATGCGAGAATCAGCATCACGCTGAGCAGAAGCAGGTTCATCAGATAGATCACCACGAGCGAAAAGAATGTGCCTTGGTCGCTTAGGTCGGTTTGATTTTTCGGGATCATCCAGCAGCTGAACGTGAAATGAAAAGCCCAGGTCGCGCCGATCACAGCGTAAAGCAGTCGCCCGTACGGTTGCACATTTAGGAAAAAACTGAGCACACCGTAAGCAACAATCGCCAGAATGCTGTAGATCGGGAAGAAATAAGGGGCCAGCGCGATCCAGAAGTTAGCCTTGCTGGTGACGACATGTCCGCCGTCGCGGCTAACGCGAAACCGACTGACGCGTCCACCCATGAGCCAAACCCAGACTGCGTGGGTGAGCTCGTGTCCGAAGACATAAAGCAAGATCGGGCGCGGAAGACCGAAGAACGCGATCAGCCAAAGAATGGCGCCCAGCGAAAAAAACCAGAATTCTTCCCCTGCCCAGAGCCGCTGCGTAACTGTCGCGCGCGCGAACGCAGTGAAAAATGTCTGCGTAAGAATTGCGCAGATCGGCAACAGGAAAATTGCGAATACAAATTTGACCCAACGCGTAGGCACAACGAGCGGCTCGGACGCAGCGACGAAGCTTCTCGATCTCGCGCGCGCAACGCTTCGGACGATCTTCCGTCCGCGTTCGGATTTTCGCCTTCCGCGATTATTCTTCGATCTTTGCTTTCGCGCACCCAAAGTTGTCCGCAGATTAGGCGGAACTACGCAGAAAAAAGCAAGAGGAACCGCGGATTACGCAGATGTGATGAATGAATTGTAGGGCAGGCTTCGCCTGCCAATATCGGCAACCGGAGCGGTTGCCCCACAATAAACAACGGAGCGCGATCACGCGCGGCCCATGTAGGCGCCGGTGCGCGTGTCGATCTTGATCGTTTCGCCTTCTTTGATGAAAAGCGGAACGTTGATTGTCTTCCCGGTCTCCAGCTTGGCCGGTTTGGTGACGTTGCTGGCGGTGTCGCCGCGAAGGCCTTCCGGTGATTCAACCACTTTCAGGCTTACAGACGCGGCCAGTTCAACCTCCACCGGTTTGCCTTCTGCATAGAGAACCTGCACCGAGAGATTTTCTACCAAATAATCTTTTGCGTCGCCGATCAGGTCTTCCTGCAACGTAATCGTGTCGTACGTCTCCGGATCCATGAAATAATATCCGTTGCGATCTTTGTAACTGAACTCGAGCTGTTTTCGCTGGATCTCGACGAGCTCCACCTTATCCGTGGAGCCAAAGCGGACATCAGCGCTCTTACCGGTATTGATGTACCGGATGATCGCCTGCACGAAAGCGCGCAAATTTCCCGGCGTGCGATGATGCACTTCGAGAACAATGGCCGGGTTGCCATTGTATTTTATGGCCATTCCTCTGCGAAGATCATTAGCTGCGGGCATGGTGTGAAAGCGTGATTCGTTACAAAAGTTACATCGTTACAACGTTAGCGTTGCGACGCTGAGAGGGGACGCGGAGTTTACACGCAGCCGGCGCCAGCGCAACTGCGTCATCCTGAGCCCCGAAAGCTTTCGGGGCTCAGGATGACAACGCAATTTAAAGCAACTTCAACCGGGTCAAATCCTGAGAATCCACGATGCCTACCGGCACGTTGTCGTCATCGATCACGACGAGGTCATCGATGCGATGGCGTTCCAGCAGATTAAGAACTTCCACGGCGAGTTTGTCTTTGTGGATTGTGACTGGGTTCAATGTCATCAGGTCTGCGACCAATCGCTCGCCTATCCTTGAATCAGATTGAAAATGTCGCACGAAATCGCCGTGCGTGAAGATGCCAAGTAGTTCTTGATCTTCGCCAGTGACAATTGCAGCGCCGGCGCGCACGCTGGTCATTGCTCTTAACACGTCGCGGATCGGAGCGTCTGTGGAAACAATCGCCATTGCTTCGCGCGGTCGCATGATTTGATGCACGCGGATGAGCATGCTGCGGCCGATCATTCCGCCGGGATGAAACTTGGCGAAATCTTCCTTATTGAAGCCGCGTGCCTCCAGCAACACCATGGCGAGCGCATCGCCCAGCGCCAGCATTACCGTTGTGCTCGAAGTCGGCGCAAGGTTCAACGGGCAAGCTTCCTGTTCGATGTTTACGTCGAGACAGAGATGCGCGTTTTGCGCGAGGACTGATTTCGGATCGCCGCACATGGCGATGATTTTAACTTGGAACCGCGCAATGGCCGGAAGAATCCGGAGCAATTCCTCCGTCTCGCCGCTCGCGCTCAAAGCGAGCACGACATCACCGTCCGCGATCATACCGAGATCGCCGTGCAAGGCGTTTGAGGAATCCAGCACCACCGCAGGCGAGCCCGTGCTGGTGAGAGTGGCAGCGATCTTTGCGCCGATGTGCCCGGATTTTCCGACGCCCACAACGACAACCTTGCCGCGCGCATCCACGGTTTCCTTGACCAGCTCAACGGCGCGGGAGAAATTTTGGTCCAGGCGGTCCCGGAGTCGCTTGAGCTCAAAAATTTCTATATCCAGAACACGTCCGGCCTTTTCAAGGTAGTCCATCGAAGTATATAATGTGAGCAAGGCGTGGTGTCGGGCAACAATTTGCACGCCTTGGAGAAAGGAAAAGACATGAAAACATTCATCATCGCAATCGCGGCCGCGCTGGTTACGACTGCTTTCGCACAAGAATACAGAGCGCCGATCGGCCCGCAAAAGCCCGTGCGCGCGATGGAAACGCCACCGCCGCTCTTGCAACGGCCCGCGGTTGAAGGAGTAGTTCCGCGAGCATTTGGACCCGGTCGTAACCCCTTCCAGATGCTCAATCCATGGGCACCGGCCCGTTATGGTAATTGGGTGGAGAGCACGTCCTTTGATCCCAACGTCCCGGGAAAGTGGAAGGGCATTAAACTTTTCGAAATTATCTTTTGACGGAACACAGCCATCCTGGCTGTCTTCGTTTAGCGCTGTTGTAGCCGCCTCGCTGTGTCGAGGCGCTCAAGATGTTTCCCACCCGCACGGCGACACAGCGCCGTGGCTACAAACTCGGAGGCCGCTGCTACTTGTTCGCTACCGTCTGCGACGCACCTTTGCGCAGTTCCACCTGCCCATTCACTTTCTGAATCTGCGCCGCCTGCTCTTTCACCGCGGCCACGAGACTCGCGACTGTGGCTTCTAAGTTTTTTACCTTCTGCTGCTCTTCGACAGCTGCGTTGTGTTCTTTGAGAAACTCGTTAAGCAACATCGCGTTCACCGCGTCGTAGCGGACGCTGTAGATCTCGCCTTTGTCATCACGAACGACCAACTTCGGATCAATCCTCGCAACGTCCTCGGCCACGAGACCAAACTACGGCGTTCCGGCCGTGTCACTCTTGGCGATGCCAACACGGCCATGGGTGCTCAAGCGCTCATGAGCAACACTGATGGATTGTCCAACAGTGCCTTTGGTCGCGGTGCGCTCATGCGGAACACTATCGGTGCTTTCAACACGGCTGTCGGTGATACTGCGCTGTATGCCAATACCGAAGGCAACGACAACACTGCGATCGGCTACCAAGCGCTCTTTGCCAACTCAACGGGGTATTAGAACACGGCAATTGGCAGCCTAGCGCTGCATGGCAACACGGTAGGCAGTGAAAACATAGCCATCGGCGTCGGTGCGCTCACGTCTATTGATGGCGGTAGCTTGAACATCGCGATTGGCGATGATGCACTTCTGGGCAGCAGTAACACGAGTGACAATGTGGCCGTTGGCCACATAGCGCTCCAGGGCCGATGGTGCAGATGTCAGCAACTCAACGAGGCGCTTGCCCTACAACGGCTTATTTTTGCCTTTCGACCGGATGAAGGTTTGACAAAATCTCGCAAACCTCTCGATATGGAAATCCGTGCTATCCGCGTAATCCGCGGTTCTTATTTTTCTCCGAGTTGAGCGAAAAACTTTGCCAGTTGCGAACGTACTGATTGAAACGAGAGCCGCTCCAGTCCGCGTTCCTGCGATTCGGCGACGATTGCAGCGCGTAAATCGGCGTTTTTCAACAAATCGAGCGCCATCGAAGCGATCTCGGTAATGGTGCGGCCCTCGCCGCAAGTTTTTGAAAACGCAATTCTTTCAATAGCGCCATCACCGCCGACACAAACGATACGGCAGAGAAGAGTGTCGCCTGCCACTTGTCCGGGAACATGACTTCGGTCGAGTTGCAAAACGATCTTATGCCGGGCTACATCGCGCAGGTAATCCGGGTACGGCTTCCATTTCTCGATCCACCGGATTTTTCCCTCTGGAAATCCTAATTCGCCAAGCAATCGGCGCCCTTTGGATCCGTCCAAGTTAACAACGGTGACCGGTTCGCCCGTCGTTTCACAAAGCTGGCGCGCGACCAACAGCGCGGCCAGATGATTCCGCGATAGCACGTCCCATTCGCGTGTGCCGACGAAAATTCCCGATTGCTCGTTTAATGGCAGCGAAAAATCCCATCGCTGATCCTCGACAGGATAGGGAGTCGGGATCAATGCGACTGTGGCGGGATCGCGCTTCAAGCGCACGCGCTGATAAATTTCCGCTGCTTCCGAAGTCGTGGCAATGCATCCATCTGCTTGTGCCACAATTTTCATGAAGCGCGCTAATTTCGCGCGGTCGCGCAACTGGTGCGCGATCTGGTGGAGACCAGTCTCCTTCAACGAAACGGCCACGGTTCGACCTTGCTTTTTTAGATCGCTCAATGCGCGCTCTGACGCGCGAAAATCGCTGCGCAAAAGCAGGAGTACCGGCGTGTTTTCAGCGATAGCGCTTCGCGGATTGAAATGGAAAGCTCCCAAAGTGCATGCAGCCAAAGCGTGAAAATTAATCGGCGGATGTGCGCCTTCGCCTGGAGCAGGCAGATTATTAAACTGCTGTTCTGGGTCGCGTCCCCCAGGGTTGAGAACGGTCAACCGAAAATGCTCCGCGCTTTGCGATGTCATCAGTAGTTATCGGAGTGGCCCGCGAATCACGCGAATTGACGCGATTAAATCAAAGAGAAAGATCGCAAAAGATCCATTTTGGTTTGATGTGCTGGGTCCTTGCAATGCGTTCGTATTCGAGTTTTGGATAGTGCCCGAAATTGACTAAGAGCCCAAGCTCGAAGCCGGTTGCGTGCAGATAGTTTGGAAGTTGCCCGCGATGCTCATCGGTTAATGCCGAGACGGCATTCAGTTCAACGATAATCTTCTCGAAGCAGACGTAATCTGGCGCGTAAGTTTGGTTCAATATGCGACCACGATAGCTGAGGACGAGCGACGGTGTAGCGATTGCCGGAATCCGCTGATATTCGAACTCGATGCCGAGGCATTCTTGGTAAACCGGTTCAAGAAATCCGCAACCCTTGTCGTTGTACACCTCGAAGCAGGAGCCGATGATTCTGTAGCTCTCTTGCTTATAAATGATTTCCGTCATCCTATTCGCGTTGATTCGCGTGATTCGCGGGCCAAACGGCTTACTGATCGATATCGCGCGGTGGCGGTACCGTCGACCTCAGGAGCGTGTCCTCCGCGTCCTCCTGGTCGAGCGGCTTAACTGGGATCGCGCGGCGGATCTCGACGGGTTTCTTTTCCTGCGGTTGAACGGGAATGGCTTTCCGAATCGGTTCGACCGGAACCGCTTTCCTAATCTCCGGAGCGGGTTCTGGTGTTTGCGGGCTGGATCCGCTTCGATCTGCGGCATTGCTCGCCGTCTTCACTTCGCTGGGGACGCTTACCTTGTCCGTGTTCTGATTCTCCGCTGTCTGGATTGGTTCCTGCGGTGCTGGCTCGGGTTTCGGCTTTGGCTTGAGAGAATTGTACGGGTCCTTGTCAGCTATAAGAGTCGGATTCCGAATTTCGACTGGCGTGACCTCGCTGAGGTCCACCGCGAGCGCAGCGCGGGGCAAGTCGCTGGAAGAAAACTCGCGAGCGAGACGAGCACGGGGTTCGCCATGCACATTGCACAACTCGGTCGGCGCTTGCGACGGTGTCGCAATCTCAGTGTAGGTGGTGCGCCGCTGGACCGTTTCGCCGTTCGCGCTCTTCTCGCTGTCATAACAGTTGTCAGTGGCCAGCAAACCTGACCTCGAACAAATCTCGATCTGCTTTAGATTTGCCGGTTCTTTGATTTCTCGCGGTGGATAACTCTGGGCGGCGGCATTCATGATATCGACCCAAACAGGCAGCGCGAGTTCGCGCCCGAAGGCACCTCGGTAAATTTTTTGCGGCTTGTCGAAACCCGCCCAGACAGTGCAGGTGAAATTCGAATCGTATCCTGCAAACAACGTGTCAGTAAAATCATAAGCGGTGCCGGTTTTACCTGCGGCGGGCATCTTCTTGAGCCCAAATTGTGTAAAAGCAGCTTTGCCTGTTCCTGATTGAAGCGCGTCTGCGAGACAGGAATGCACTTCGTACGCAGCCTCAGGTTTGATGACCAATTTCCGGATGCTCTCCTCCTTTCCATTCCAAACCAGCGTTCCGTCCTTTTCTTCAATGCGCTCCAAAATGTGCGGCGTATTTGGCCGCCAGCCGCCATTTGGAAATATGGTGTATGCGAGTGCGAGCTCAGCCAGGGTCACCTCACTGCTTCCCAGAAATGTAGCCGGATATGGGCGAAGCGGGGAGCGGATGCCCGCCGCGGAGCAAAGCTGCAAAACTCCATCGACCCCCGCGTTCATTCCGATGCGAACGCTTGCGCCATTCTTTGATTTGACCAGCGCCTGCCTCGCCGTCATCGGGCCTTCGTAACGGTTCTCAGCACTTTCCGGGCCCCATTCCCCAAGAATTCCCGTCGTGCCGCCGATCATCACTGCGCGGTTATCCAACGGCGAATCTTCCACCAACGATCCGGGATACATTCCTTTTTCGAAAGCGGCCGCGTAAACAAACGGCAACATTGCAGTGCCAGCTGGCCGCCGGGCTTGCAGCGCACGGTTGTACTGGTTGTGTTCGAAATCGCGTCCGCCTACCAGCACCAGGATGTCGCCCGTTGCGTTATCGAAGCCGATCACTGCACCCTGCAGATACTCGGGCGCCGGCTGATCAGACATTGTTCCATTTGATTTCGCCTTTCGAAACGAAGCCGCATACGTGGCGTAAGTCTGATGATTGTAATCGGGACGTTGCTCGACCGCTTCGAGATGAGCCCGAAGAGAATCCTCCGCTACCTTCTGGAGATCGACATCGATGGTGGTGTGAATCCGAAAGCCTTCGTTCATCGCTCGGTCCCATCCTACGGCGGCGATGACCTGCTGACGGATATAATCGACTGCGTACGTTTGTCCCTCTCGCGTGAATTAGCGCGATCGCTCCATGGCGACAATCTATTCGGACTCTTAATCAGGCCGGCAAGTGTGGCGCATTCCGCCAGCGACATTTCACGCGCGGACTTCCCGAAATAGCCTCGCGCCGCCGCTTCCGCCCCATAAAGCCCACCACCGAAATAAATCCGGTTCAGATATAGCTCCATGATTTTTTGTTTCCCGAACTGCTCTTCGATTCTTCGAGCCAGAAAGATCTCCAGCAGCTTGCGGCGGAACGTTCGTTCTTTGAGTGAAAAACTGTTGCGCGCCAGTTGTTGAGTAACTGTGCTTCCGCCCTGGCGCACGTGGCCGGCCGTCAGATTTTTTAGCGCGGCGCGGATGATCCCGAGCGCATCATAGCCGTGGTGCTGATAAAATTTTGCGTCTTCGACGGCAATGACTGCGTTGATGAGATCTGGAGGCAATTGTTCGTACGGCACAGTCTGGCGGTTTTCTACGTAGATTTGGCCGAAGATCTTGCCGTTCCGATCCAAGATAACGCTGGCCGATTCCATTTGGTCGAGCTGGTTTAGATCGAACGTTCTCGCCTGCCCTTTGAGGTCGGCGATGAGACTGGAAATGAACACAGTTGAAGCAACGACCAGCACCGCAACGATGCCGACGGGAACATAAAACCATGGCCTCAAGTACCACGGCGGTCGAAAACGGTAACCCGGTGGGGGCCTCAAATATGCGCTGGACGATTTCAAGCGTAATGGATTAGGTCGGCAATCTACGAGGCAAACGCTCAACGCTCAACGTCGAACGCCCAACGTCGAATTGAGGTTCAAGCGGTGACGCCATCTCTGCATTGATCATTGGACGTTGGACGTTGGGCGTTGGACGTTTTCTGATTGAATACGGTGCTGACCGAACTGATACGTCAATCCATCCATGCGCACGGCCCGGTCTCGTTTGCCCGGTTCATGCGCCTGGCGCTGTATCATCTCGAGCATGGATACTATTCTTCTGGCCGCTGCGCGATCGGACGGAAAGGCGACTATTTTACCAATGTGAGCGTTGGGCCGCTGTTTGGGGAACTTTTAGCCGCGCAGTTTGTTGAAATCTGGGAGCGAATCGGCAGAATTGACGATTTCGTCATTGTCGAGCAGGGCGCGCACAATGGGCAGTTCGCGCGCGACGTTCTCGAATTTGCGCAAAAACGCGCGCCGGAATTCTTCGCCGCTTTGCGCTACCGAATAGTCGAGCCATTTCCCGCCTTGCAAGAAAGGCAGTCACGGACACTTGAAGTATTTCGCGAGAAGATCGAATGGTGCGACTCGCTGCAACCATTCATCGGCATTCATTTTTCCAACGAATTGCTGGATGCGATGCCTGTACGCCTGATCAGCGGCGGCATGGAAAAACTTGTCGATCTGGAGGGCGACAAGTTTGTGTTCGTGGAGCGCGCAGTTTCGCAGGCAGCCACGATTTGCGATGCGCCGATGCAAGAGCGCGCTTTCAATCAAGCGGCGCTCGATTGGATCGGCGAAGTCGCAGCGAAATTGCAGCGCGGGTATGTCATCGCGATTGATTACGGTCATTGCGGCGATGAATTCGAGAGGACTGTTCAGGTGCGCGCGCAACATCGAAATCTCAGTTCGCCGTTCGAGCAAATCGGACAGGCGGACATCACTATGCACGTGGATTGGTCGAGCATTATCGAGTGCGCGCAGGCAAACGGGTTGCGCGTCGCCGGATTCACCGACCAACATCACTTTCTGACCGGAATCGTCTCTGAACTTGGTAGGGGCGGTTCCCGCGAACCGGCCGCGGACGATTGGGGTCAATCGCCCCTACCGGATTCGGCCAAGGCAAAACGCGAATTGCAAACTCTCCTCCATCCGGAAATGCTCGGTCGCGCTTTCCAGGTGCTCGCGCTCGCAAAGAATGTCGATCCCGAGGCGACTCGCCTGGCAGGCTTCAAATTCGCACGTTAACCGCTGGGCGACTGCCTCACCCGTGGTTGGGTGCCGTTGAATCACTGACGTCATTTGAGTTCTTTAGAACCTCGCGTAAAGCGGCGTGCGCTGCGTGGTATCCACACATGCCATGCACGCCGCCTCCCGGTGGAGTTGACGCTGAGCACAGATAAACGCCCGGCAATGGCGTACGGTACGGCGTCGAACCGAAGACGGGTCGCGCAATCAACTGTAAGAAATTCGCTGCGCCGCCGTTGATATCGCCGCCAACTAAATTCGAATTGGCTTTCTCCAGATCGCCGGCGCCCATGCTGTGCCGGGCGAGAACACAATCGCGAAAACCGGGAGCGAATCGCTCGATTTGAGATTCGATGTGATCCGACATGTCGACCCGGCAATTAAACGGAGCGTGGCAATATGCCCAGAGCGTATGCTGACCACCTGGCGCGCGTGTGTTGTCGAAAAGACTTTGCTGCGCAAGTAGCACAAATGGGCGTTCGGGAATTCTTCCTTGTGAAACGTCGCGCTCTGCCGCTGCAATTTCCTCGATGGTGCCTGCCAGGTGAATCGTGCCGGCCCGCCGGCAAGCCTCAGTTTTCCATGGAATCGGATCACTCAGTGCATAGTCGATTTTGAAAATGCCGGGGGCGTGCCGAAAAGATTCTAATCGGCGACGATACGCCAACGGCAGGCGGTCGCCGGCGATGCGCAAAAATTCCCACACCGAAACGTCCAGAAGAGTCACGCGCGCTTTTGGAAGTTCATTCAGATTTTGGACTCGACAGTTGACCTCGATCTTACCGCCCAGTTCACGCAGGCAATTAGCGAGCGCGTTTGAGATTTGCTGCGAACCGCCGCGGGGAATCGGCCAGCCCACGGCGTGTCCTGCGAGTCCAAGCACCAGCGCAAACGCAGATGAAGCCGGCGCCTCCAAGGGAAGAAATGAATGTGCGGCGATTCCAGCGAAGAGAGCACGCGTCGCTTCGCGCTTGAACAATCTTTTGGCCAGCCAAATCGCTGGGCACAGGGCAGGAAGTCCAAATCGCGCGAGAGCTATCGGGTGCTGCGGCCAATGCAGCATGGGTCGCAGGAACTCGTCAGCCAACTTGTCCCAATTACGCGCCAGGGGCTTCATCAGGCACCGATACGCCCGCGAATCGCCGCAAAGTTGTTCCGCTGTAAAATTGAGATCGCGATACAAGCAGGCCGCAGTCCCATCATCGAGCGGATGTGCCAGCGGAATGTCCGGTTGAATCCATTCGAGACCGAATCGCTCAAGTGGCAGCGTTTTGAAGTAGGGCGAACCTGCGGCGAGGGGGTGGACTGCCGAACAAACATCGTGCACGAAATTCGGCAGCGTCAGTTCCGCCGAACGTGCGCCGCCGCCAATTGTTGCGTTCGCTTCACGAACAAGAACGGAGCATCCGGCGCGCGCAAGCGCGATTGCGGCGGCAAGACCATTCGGTCCCGATCCGACAATTACCGCGTCATACGCAACCCTCACGAGACGAGCAAAACATGACGTGATTAGGCGGCTTCTTCAACGAAATGACGAATTCCGAAATCCGAAGCCCGAAATAACATTTTCCTCATGAATCGCGAACTGGTCGACAAGGAACAACACCAAACAACTCGACCGATCCGGCGAGGCGCCCGCTTTCGTTGCATCACATGGGTAAAGGCCGTAGAAATAATGGATCCGCGAAGATTCGCTTCGCGTTTCCTGGGAAATCTCAATGACCAGCTCCACCACTCAAGCCCCGCGAGGCATTCAACTACTCGGCAGGGTCACTCCTGCTTTTGCGCAAATCCTTACGCGTGATGCGCTCGCTTTCGTGGCGAAGCTGCAACGCGCGTTCGGTGGGCGCCGTGAGGAATGTTTACAACGCCGGCAACATCGACAAACAGCGCTCGATCGTGGCGAGACCCTCGATTTTCTCCGGGAAACAAAATCGATTCGGGAGAGCGACTGGACCTGCGCGCCGATTCCGGCGGACATTCAAGACCGCCGCGTCGAGATCACCGGCCCGACTGATCGCAAGATGGTGATCAACGCGCTGAATTCGGGTGCGAAGATTTTCATGGCGGACTTTGAAGACGCGAACGCGCCAAACTGGAGCAACATGGTCGAAGGGCAGATCAATCTCCGCGACGCGGTCCGCCGCTCGATCCATTTCACGAACCCGGAGGGCAAGGAATATGAGTTAAACGAGCAACTCGCGGTGCTCATGCCCCGCCCGCGCGGCTGGCATCTGCTCGAGAAACATATGCTCGTCGATGGGAGGCCGGTTTCTGGAGGTCTCTTCGATTTCGGTCTCTACTTCTTTCATAATGCGAAGGAGCTCCTCGCGCGTGGCAGCGGCCCATACTTTTACCTGCCGAAAATGGAGAGCCATCTGGAGGCGCGCATTTGGAACGACGCCTTCAAACTGGCGCAGGATGAACTTGGAATTCCGCAGGGCACGATTCGCGCGACTGTTTTGATCGAAACCATCCCCGCAGCATTCGAAATGGATGAAATCCTCTACGAGCTGCGCGATCACTCCGCAGGATTGAACTGTGGACGCTGGGATTACATTTTCTCGTGTATCAAACGGTTCCGGAACAAGCCCGATTTCCTGCTCGCGGATCGAGCCTTGATCACGATGACAACGCACTTCATGCGCTCATATTCGCTGCTTTGCATCAAGACTTGTCACCGCCGGAACATTTTTGCCATGGGTGGAATGGCGGCGCAGATCCCGGTAAAGAACGATCCGAAAGCGAACGAGGACGCGTTCGCCAAGGTTCGCGCCGACAAAGAACGCGAGGCGACCGATGGTCACGACGGAACGTGGGTGGCGCATCCGGGAATGGTGCAGCTCGCACTCGATGCCTTTAACCGGCTGATGCCGACTCCGAATCAGATCGCGCGAAAACGCGAGGACGTGAACGTTAGCGCGAAAGACTTGTTAGACTTCGCCCCGAGCGAACCGATCACCGAGCAAGGCTTGCGAACGAACGTGAGCGTCGGCGTGCAATATCTTGAAGCCTGGATGCGCGGCAGCGGCGCGGTGCCGATTTTCAATCTTATGGAAGACGCTGCCACAGCGGAGATCTCCCGGGCGCAGGTTTGGCAATGGATTCGTCATCCGCGCGGAGTTCTGACCGACGGCCGCAAGGTGACAACGGAACTTTTTCGGAGCGTGCTCCGCGAGGAACTCGAAAAGATTAAGGCAACCGTTGGCGCCGCGCGTTTCGAAAAAGGAAAGTTCGACACGGCGCGTGAGCTTTTCGACAAGATCACGACTGATGAGGAGTTCGCAGAGTTCCTCACGCTGCCCGGTTATGACAAACTCGACTGAGGTTAATTCATAAAGACGACCACCAGCGAATCCGCTTCCGGAGGTTCACGTAACTGGCAGACCGATCCGCGCTGGAGCGGGATCGAGCGAAACTACTTGCTAGGTGACGTCCGGCGTTTGCAAGGCAGCGTCATCGTAGAGCACTCACTTGCGCGCCGTGGCGCGGAAAAGCTTTGGAAGCTATTGCATACGGAAGAGTTCGTTCCAGCGCTCGGCGCGCTCACCGGCAATCAGGCCGTGCAGCAGGTGAAAGCGGGGTTAAAGGCGATCTATCTGAGCGGCTGGCAGGTTGCAGCCGACGCGAATCTCGCCGGGCAGATGTATCCGGACCAAAGTCTATATCCGGCGAATAGCGTTCCGGCGGTGGTAAAGAGAATCAACCAGGCGCTGCAACGGGCGGATCAGATTCAACATGCCGAAGGAAAGAGCGAGATCGACTGGCTCGTTCCGATCGTCGCGGATGCAGAGGCAGGCTTCGGCGGGCCGCTCAATGTCTTTGAGTTAACGAAAGCGATGATCGAAGCGGGGGCGGCCGGTGTACATTTCGAAGACCAGCTCGCGAGCGAAAAGAAATGCGGACACATGGGCGGCAAGGTGCTCGTCCCGACCCGTCAGGCAATCACGCATCTAATCGCGGCGCGTTTGGCGGCAGATGTCTCTGATGTGCCGACTATCATCGTCGCGCGCACGGACGCGAACGCGGCGTCGTTGCTGACGAACAATGTCGATGAACGCGACCAAGAGTTCCTGACCGGCGAGCGGACGCCGGAAGGTTTCTACCATGTGCGCGCGGGGCTCGACCAGGCAATCGCACGCTCCGTCAGCTACGCGGCCTATGCCGACATGGTCTGGTGCGAGACGAGCGAGCCAAACCTCACTGAGGCGAAGCGCTTCGCCGAAGCCGTGAAAGCGAAGTTTCCGGACAAGCTGCTGGCCTACAACTGCTCGCCCTCATTCAACTGGAAGAAAAAACTTGATGGCGCGACGATCGCGAAGTTTCAGCGCGAGCTAGGCGCGATGGGCTACAAATTCCAGTTCGTCACGCTCGCTGGTTTCCACACCTTAAACTATGCCATGTTCCGGCTCGCGCATGGCTACAAGGATCGCGGCATGTCTGCGTATTCCGAGTTGCAGGAAGCGGAGTTCTCCGCCGAGGCCGACGGTTATACCGCGACCAAACACCAACGCGAAGTCGGCGCCGGTTATTTCGATGAGGTGGCGCAAGTAATCGCTGGCAGGAAAAGCTCGACGACCGCGTTGCGCGGCTCGACCGAACAAGAGCAGTTCCATTAATCCATCGCATGTCCGTAATTAGCGCGGCCTCTTCTGAAAGCGCCGTACTCACGGACAGTCGACTCGCAGCACTTTGCGCAGAAACGGTGGAGCGCGCGTTCGCCGATTACGACAAGCAATTTCGGGCGATCACGTTGCGCGGGCGCGAACGTTTCCTCCGGCGCGATTGGGCGGGATCCTTTGCCGATGCGGCGGAGCGATTGCATCTCTACACGCTGCGAATGGAAAAGCTCACTACCCAGATTAGAGAGATCATGGGCCCGCGCGTCACCGAGCGTGGGATCTGGGCGGGAATGAAAGCGGTCTACTCTTCGCTCATCGCGACATCGACGAAATGGGAAATCGCCGAGAGCTTTTTCAATTCGCTAACGCGCCGAATCTTCGCCACCGAAGGCGTGGACCAGTCGATTGAGTTTGTTGATACCGATTTTGACGAAGCGCCGACAAGCGTGCCGAGCGACGCGCGTCGCGTTTATTCCGGTGGTTCAATTCATGAATTGCTTATCGCCAGCCTAACAGATCAGTCCACAGGTTTTGCAGAGGAACATTGGTGTGCCCTTGATGAGAAAGCGAAACGTGCAGCCGAACGGCTTGAAGCCGCGTTTCGCGCATCGTCGCAGAAAACGCCAGGGGACGGGAGAGCGAAATTAGAGATGATCGGCAGCATCTTCTACCGCGGGCGTGGTGCGTATCTTGTTGGACGCGCGTTTCGCGATTCGGCCGACCGCGCGCCGGTCGCAATCGCATTGTGCTTGAGGCGCCCGGACGAAGCCGGGATTGACCTTGACGCGATCCTTATCGGCGAGACTGACCTCGCCATTCTGTTCTCTTTCACGCGCGCCTATTTCCGTGTCGACACGAAATGTCCATACCAACTCGTGCGCAGTTTGCATGAGCTCATGCCGCGCAAACGGCTAATCGATCTCTATAATGCGATTGGCTACCACCGTCATGGTAAGACGGAGTTCTACCGCGATTTCGTCCGGCATCTGCGCACCTCCAGCGATCGATTTGTCACTGCGGAAGGAGCGCGCGGCATGGTGATGTTCGTGTTTACGCTTCCAAGCTATGACGTCGTTTTCAAATTGATTAAAGACTGCTTCGATTATCCAAAGGAGAACACGCGCGCTGATGTCATGCGGCGCTACCGTCTCGTTTTTGAACATGATCGCGCCGGACGGCTGGTCGAAGCGCACGAGTTCGAGCATTTACGGATCGCGCGCGATCGATTTGATCCCGCGTTGCTAGCCGATCTACTTCGGGACGCGAGTTCGATAGTGCGACTCGATGACGATGATGTCGTGATCGCTCACACTTATGTGGAGCGTCGTATCCGTCCGCTAAATCTCTTTTTATTTGAAACCAATGAAGCAGCCGTCGTTGCCGCGGCGCGCGACTATGGTCAGTCAGTCAAAGATCTTGCCGCCTCAAATATCTTCCCAGGCGATCTTCTGACGAAAAATTTCGGCGTGACGCGTCATGGTCGCGTCGTCTTCTACGATTACGACGAGCTATGTTTCCTGACCGATTGCAATTTTCGCGATCTGCCGCAGGCGACCACGCCCGAGCAGGAAATGGCAGCCGAACCTTGGTTTTCCGTGCGCGAAAATGACATTTTCCCAGAAGAATTCCCCCAGTTCCTTCGCCTGCCCGATGCGGCACGCGCCAGCTTACTCGAGCGACACGCCGATCTCTTTCGCCCCGAGTTCTGGCGTGGCATGCAGAAGAAATTTCGCGCGGGAGAGATACCCGAAGTGTTTCCTTACAAAGCGGAGCGACGACTCTCTTCAAGTCTCGCGTCCGTTGCCGGATGCAACTGCCCCGGATTTGCTAGCACGTTGCGCACACGCCAGGTAACATTCAATCCGAGCTAGGCGCGCGATGATTTTTGGATGTTTTCCTCCTTTCGAAGTGGCCGCTTGTTCGGCAGATTCGCGAACGCAAAGACGGGAGGGGTGTCGAGGCGCTGTCGGAGAAGACGCGGGCGATGCATGCGCGTACCGATGGCGCGAGCGTGGCGCGTCGCCCTCAGCTACGCGGTATCCAAGATCACGCGTTCGATATGCGAGTAAATGTTGAAGGACGGCGGGCGCAAAAACGCGATCAGCGTTTGATTGTTTTCGCGAGCGAAATCGACCGCCAGAGTGGAAGGCGCTGAGACCGCAGCGACGATAGGAAAACCGGCAGCGAGTGCTTTCTGTACAATTTCGAACGAAGCGCGTCCGCTCACGAGAAGGAGATGGCGATCTAGCGGCAACGACTCAGCGAGAAACGCGTGGCCGATGACCTTATCAACCGCATTATGGCGGCCGATGTCCTCGCGAACAATTTTCAATTCGCCGTTCAGATCAAAAATTCCCGCGGCGTGAATTCCGCCGGTCCTTGCGAAATCGCTCTGCGCCTTTCGCAGTTTTTCCGGCAGCGAAAGCAATGTATCGATGTGGATCCGAACGTTTGCGGATCCGATGGCGGGAAAACTTTGCCGGATCGCCTCGATGCTCGTCTTCCCGCAAAGTCCGCAACTGCTCGAAATCGTCCCGAAACGTTGTGCCGTGTTCAGTTTAACTTTTGTGCCGGGGGCAAGATCGACGATGACAACATTCTCGAGGCCCGTGGAGATTTTCGCGATTTGCCGGCGCTCGCGAACAAGCGCTTCGGAAACGAGAAAACCAGCGGCGAGTTCATCGTCGTGTCCCGGTGTGCGCATTGTGGTCGCCAAAGTTTTGCTGCCGATTCGAATTTCGAGCGGCTCTTCGATCGTCAGTTCGTCGGGCAAATACTCGAGTGAGCCGTCGTCTTTTCGCCGGATGATTTTTTGTGAATCAATGCCGCTTTCTTTCATGTGAAACGAATCGCCTCAATGTTATCATGGGCGCAGTGGAAATCTGCCATCTTTACATTTCGCCGGGGCACAATTTTGTCGGCCATCACGGTCGCGAGCCGGACACGCACCCTATGATTGAGGTGCCGGCGATCCAATGCGTAGCGGGCCGCGGCATTCGCGGCGACCGCTACTTCGATTTCAAAAAAGATTACAAGGGCCAGATCACATTTTTTTCGCTGGAAGTTTTCAATGAACTTTGCGGCGCGCTGGAAATGCAGGACTGCTCGCCTGCTCTTGTGCGGCGGAACGTGATCACCAGCAGCGTCGATCTAAACGAATTGATCGGCCAGGATTTCGAGATTGACGACGTCCGTTTTTTCGGAACGCAGGAATGCCGGCCATGCTATTGGATGAACCGCGCCATCGCGCCCGGCGCGGAAGAATTCTTGAAAGGTCGCGGCGGTCTGCGCGCGAAAATTCTGTGCGATGGCATGCTCCGCTTGACTGCCGCCAACGGTCATCCTGAGCGGAGCGAAGGACCTCCCCTATTAAGGTTGCGACACGCTGAGGAGCAAGCGTGATCCGATAGTCTATGTGAGGTTCCTCGCTTCGCTCGGAATGACAATCGAAAACAGTGCATGAACATCAGCGCTGTGTTGCTCGCCGGCGGTGAATCGCGCCGGATGGGCAAGGACAAAGCGGCCGTTCTCTTCCGCGGGAAACCTCTTTGGGAAGTACAGCTCGACCTTCTCCAGAAATTGGAACCGGAGGAAATTCTGGTTTCGGCAAGAACTGATCCGCCGTGGCGGCCTGACGATGTGCAGCTTGTAACGGACGATCCGCCATCGCGCGGACCGCTGAGCGGTCTTGCTGCTTCGCTGGCGCAGATGCGCAGCGCACATCTGCTGGCGCTCGCGATCGACATGCCGTTCATGAGCGAAACTTATCTGCGGTATCTTTGCGACCAGATTGAAGCTGGTGTCGGCGTCGTTCCGAAGATCGACAACCGCGCTGAACCGCTGGCGGCGATTTATCCGCAGGAATCGGCTGGCGAGGTTCGTGCGGCGTTGTCGGGAACCGATTATTCACTGCAGACGTTGATCACCCGCCTGGTCGAAACAGGAAAACTCCGGGCGATTCCTGTCACAGAGCAGGACAAGAAGTTGTTCCTAAACGTGAATGAGCTTTCCGATCTGGCAGCGCTGTAGCCACGGGGCTGTGGGCCGTTCCACTCACGCAGACCTCCGATTTGCATGACCGGCCACAGGTCCGCACACCGGACGGATTCGTCCTGCGGCGAACCGGTGGCTACAGGATTCTTTCGCGCCCAATGAAAACTGCTCTTGCAAATCCGCCAGAGCGGCTCAATTTCTCCGCTGCGATTTACGGGCAATGAAGAGGTCGATCTTTCCGAGCGCGGTTTTGTTTTTTCTTCTTCCAGCGTGCGCCTTCTGTGCCACCAGCGTAGTGAATCTTTCGCATTACGACATGATGCGGCCGGATTTCGACGCCATTAAACGCCAGGGCATCGTCGGCGTAATTCATGAAGCGACTTATCCCTCGTTTCAGCGCGATGCGAAATATCTGGACCGGCAAATGGGTGCGCTAAGAGCCGGGCTGCTCTGGGGCGCATATCATTATGGCAACGCGAGTGATCCCATCCGACAGGCGGACCATTTTTTGAGTGTTGTTTCCAATGCCTGGGCACAAGCCCATCCTGTCACGCGTCCGAACGCCGGCGTGTTGCTGGTACTCGATTTTGAAAAGAATGGTCATTATCCCGGCGGATCGATGCGACCGGATCAGGCGGTCGCCTTCGTCGAGCGAATTCGCCAACGCACTGGCGTATATCCCGGCGTCTATTCTGGCGAATATCATCTGGGGCAAGTTCTAAATAGCCCGAGAGTAACAACTGCGCAGAAAAGAACGCTGACGAACTGTTGGCTGTGGATTGCAAACTATCATAAGGAACCACGCGCAACCGCGCCATGGAATTACTGGGCCCTCTGGCAATACTGCGGCGACGGCAAATGCGGACTTCCGCGATCTGAGTATCCAACGAGGATCGCGAATATTGCCAGGGCGGAGCTCAACGTCTTTCGCGGCGACAGAAGTGCACTGCAAGACTTCTGGCAGCGACGTGCATGGGATCCAGCAGGGGGAAAACCTCGCCGCGAATCGGAACGACCGCTCACGGCCGAGTTGTAAATTCCAAGGGACGCTTTCGGCGTTCCATGTTTTCAAGAGGAAAGCTGGCAGCTTTCCCCTACAGCTTTCGTTATTTTTGGAGACCGCGCCGCGTCGTCAGATAAACTGCGAAGCTTCCGAGCCAGTGCCCGCCTTCGTAGTGCGCGCCTGTGACTGCTGCGAGTCCGGCGCGGCGATGCTCGTCAGCCGCCGCGGTCAGCGCAGGCTGGCGCGGATCATCGGCGGGAAGCGCGGACAGAATTCCCTCCAACATCCATGCGCGGCTCAAGTTTAGTCCATCGAGATGCGCGAGCTTCGGATCGCTTGGATCGGGCGAGACCGTCACTGGCAGCCAGTTAGCAGATGCCGACGTCGGAATTTGCGGCAGGAAGTCCTTGAGCCATTTTGCAAATTCCTCCTGCGACAAGATGCGGCGCATCACGTCCGCTTCAGCCAGACACGGCGAGAGAAAATCTTCTCCGGACGGTTCGTATCCGAGCGGACAATCCTTGTCAGAGAGGAAGAACTTTCTCGCTGAATCCGTGACCAGCCCGGCGAACGACTCGTTTTTTGTTGAGCGCGCGTAATCGAGCATCAGGCCGAGTCCGAACGCTGTTTGGTCGTGCTCACCGATTCGCACCGGATACGAAAGTTTGGGCAGCCACGTTTTCAATCGCTCCACTGCTGCATCTTCAAGTGGACGCAGGTTGGCTAACATTTCGCGCGCCTGATCGTTATCCCACTCGCGCAGCTCAGCGCACAATTGCAACAGCCATGCGAGCCCGTACGGCCGTTCGAAGGTCGCGCGACCTTCCCCGCGAATGTATGCAGCTTCCTGCTTCAAATTTTCAGCAGTTAGACTTTTTCGCAGCGCATCGCGCGCGGCCCCGGCAAACGATGCGTTTGGAAACGTGCGCAGCAGTCTCACCAGCAGCCAATGGCCGTGCACTGATGAATGCCAGTCGTAACAGCCATAAAATGCGGGCGTGAGCTTGCGCGGCGGTGCCACGTCTTTGTCGCTGTTCAAGACATGACTGATTTTATTCGGGTATTCCTTCCCGACACACGCGAGGGCCAATTTTGCGAACCGCTTTGCCGCCTTCTCGTCGAAGGTCGGTGCCGCATTCGTAGCTTCTACTGAGATCGACGGCATCAGCATCAGCACTGCAAGGAAACGCTTCATGCTCGTGCGCGATCGTAATCGCAGTTGCCTCGCAGTGCGAGCACGCGGAAAATCCGAACCATGCGCGCGTATTTCCATTCACTGGTAAAATCGACACTTACTGAGTCAGCAGTCTGTATAGTTCTGGCAATGACGCACATCACAGCGATCTCTGTGACCGCGCAACAATCACCCGTGCAAGATTCGAACGTTGAAAATAACCCATTGCTCACCGAAAGCTCGCTGCCGTATCACGTCCCGCCGTTCGATAAGATCAAGGACGACCACTTCGTGCCGGCGATGGAAGAGGGCATGCGCGAGCAACTCAAAGAAGTCGAATTGGTAGCGAACAATTCCGAAAAGCCAACCTTCGACAACACCATCGTCGCGCTCGAGCGCACTGGCCGTTTGCTCGATCGCGCCGAGCGCACGTTTTCGAATCTCAACGCCTGCAACACCAATCCGGTTTTGCAAAAGATCGATCGCGAGATGGCACCGAAGCTTTCCGCGCATCGCGACGCGATACATCTCAACAGCAAATTGTTCGGTCGCATTCAGGAGCTTTACGACAATCGCACCAACCTCGGACTCGATCCCGAATCGGCGTATCTGCTTGAGCGCTACTACAAGGACTTCGTGCGCGCCGGCGCGAAGCTTTCCGAACCCGACAAGGAAAAGTTAAAAAACATCAACGCCGAGCTAGCGAAACTACAGACGCAGTTCGAGCAAGATGTGCTGAAAGAGAAGAATGCGTCGTCCGTCGTCGTCGATCGTAAGGAAGATCTTGCCGGCTTGTCCGATAATCAGATGGCGAACGTGACCGCGGCGGCGAAAGCGGAGCACAAGGAAGGCAAGTTCGTCATTCAATTGCAGAACACGACCGGACAGCCCCTGCTTGGGTCCTTGCGAAATCGACAACTGCGCGAGCGCATCATGCAGGCGTCGCTCGCGCGCAACAGCAAAGGCGGCGAGTTCGACACGCGAAACGTTGTGATGCGAGCAGCGCAGTTTCGAGCGGAGAAAGCGAAGCTGCTCGGCTACGCCAATTGGGCGGCCTATCAACTGGAAGATCAAACCGCGCACGATGTTCCGACCGTGAACAAGCTTCTGGCCGATCTGGCGCCACCGGCAGTCGCAAACGCGCGCACCGAAGCCGCCGACATGCAGAAGGTTGTCGATCAAGAAAAAGGTGGATTCCAAATCGCTCCCTGGGATTGGGATTTTTATTCGGAGAAAGTGCGCAAAGCGCGCTATGCCTTCGACGAATCGGAGCTACGACCGTACTACGAATTGAATCACGTCCTGGTGGATGGCGTTTTCTTTGCCGCGGGTAAACTCTACGGCCTCACCTTCAAGGAACGTCACGATCTCCCGGTCTATCAGCCCGATGTGCGCGTGTTTGAAGTTTACGATCGCGATGGCAAACCGCTCGCGCTGTTTTTCGCCGATTACTACGCACGGCCTTCCAAGCGCGGCGGCGCATGGATGAATGCCTACGTCCAACAAAGCGCGTTGTTCGGAACCAAACCGGTCGTTGCCAATCATCTGAACATCCCGAAACCGCCGCCGGGCGAACCGACGTTGCTCACGCACGACGAGGTGCGCACCGCGTTTCATGAATTCGGTCACGCGCTGCACGGCATGTTTTCAAATGTAAAATATCCGCGCTTCAGCGGAACGAGCGTGCCGCGCGATTTCGTCGAGTACCCGTCGCAGGTGAACGAGATGTGGGCGACCTGGCCGGAAGTGCTCAAGAATTACGCGAAACATTACAAGACCGGCGAACCAATTCCGCAGGCTTTACTCGATAAAGTCGTTGCCGCGGAAAAGTTTAATCAAGGTCACAAGACGACTGAGTACCTTTCCGCAACCCTCCTTGATCAAGCCTGGCACCAGTTAAACCCTCCCGACGTGCCGAAAGACGCAATCGCTTTTGAAGCGGAGGCCTTGCGCAAGGCTGGTGTGGATTTTCCACCCGTTCCGCCGCGTTACCGCACTCCATATTTCTCGCACGCCTTCGCCGGCGGCTACTCGGCCGGTTATTACTCCTATATCTGGAGCGAAGTGCTCGATGCCGACACAGTCGAGTGGATCAAGGAACATGGCGGATTGAAGCGCGGAAACGGCGATCGCCTTCGCGCAACTTTGCTCTCCCGCGGCGGATCGGCCGACGCGCTCGGGCTGTTCAAGAATTTCGTCGGACGCGATCCCTACATCGAGCCGTTGCTAAAACGCCGCGGTCTCGATCGCACACCGGGAGCCGACGATTCCCATATCGAATCTCAATCCTCGACTCGCTAACTCGACTGTAGCGGCAGATAAGCCTGCCCTGAGCGAAGCCGAATGGGTGTCGGCTGCGTCTTCTGACCTCTGACTTCCGACTTCTGCTCTCTGATTCGCATTTCCTCTGGAAAAATCGGCAACATGGCCTGAGATTACTCACCCGAGGATTTCGAATTTTGCCAGAAAATACATCAACTCCAGTTTTGCCAGAGGCCGATGCTGCGACCCGAGCGCCCGCGTCTACCGCCAGTCCGGGTCCGGACCGGGCCGATCTGCGACCTGAAAATATTCAGGACGCCGTAATTCGTTTGGCGGGGAATTCGCAGGACGGCATTCAAACAGCGGGCGCGTTTCTCGCGCGGTTGGCTGGGCGTAGCGATCACGATGTCATGACGTACATGACGATCCCGTCCACGATTTCCGGTGGACCATCGATCTTTCAGGTCCGCATGGGCACGGGCGAAGTGTTATCGGCGGGCGACGAAGCCGATTTCCTGGTCGCGTTCTATCAACACAGTTACCAGGATCACATTGATTTTCTGAAAGAGGGCGGCGTGTTGCTTTACGATTCGGACAACGTTGAGCCGAACCTCGACGATAAACGTTTCGTTTACGTCGGCGTGCCAATCACCGGACTCACCGTCGAAGCACTCGGCGGCACGGCCAAAGACAAAGGCAAAAACATTTTTGTGCTCGGATTGGTCTCGAAAATTTTCAATCTCGACGTCGACAAACTGAAAAAACTGATCGCGGAGAAATTCGCCGGTAAAGACGAGAGCATCGTAAACACCGCGTTGATGGCGTTCCAGGCCGGCTACGCATATCCGGTCGGCAAAGTCCTTACGCATCACTATCAATTTGAGAAGACCGAAAGAACCGGCGGACGCGCGCAAATCACGATGGATGGCAACCAGGCGATCGCTTACGGCTTGATCGCCGCGGGTGTGCGCTACGGCGCGGGTTATCCGATCACGCCGTGGTCGTCCATCATGGAAATCCTTCGACGCGAGCTGCCGAAATACGGCGGGATTTTTGTCCAAGCAGAGGACGAGCTGGCATCAGTCTCGATCGCGCTCGGGTGTTCGTATTCGGGTTACTTGGCGGTGACCGGTAGCGCCGGTCCGGGTATTTCGCTCAAAGCCGAAGCGATAGGATGGGCGTCGATGGCGGAGATCCCGCTCATCGTTTGCAACATTCAACGCGGCGGCCCGAGCACCGGTTTGCCGACAAATGTCGAGCAAAGCGATCTGCATCAGGCGATCTTCGGAAGCCACGGGGACAGCCCGCGCGTCGTGCTTGCGCCATCGAGCGTGGAAGATTGTTTTTACATCGCCATCGAAGCGGCCCGGATCGCGCGCAAATACAGCACGCCCGTTTTCATCTTGAGCGACACGTCGCTCGCCACGCGCATTGAAGCTTTCGACGAACCGGACCTCTCCAAGTTGATGGTCGATCCCAAGCCGGATCTCACGCCGCGACAGACACACAAGCCGTATCCCATCGACCAAATCACGCACCATGTCCCGCCCGGCACGCGTATTCTCGATGGAAAATACCCGCTTCTCGCAGGACTCGAGCACGACGAGATGGGGCACCCGACCGGCAGCCCGAAGTTGCACATGGCGATGACGGCGAAACGTCGCAACAAATTACGCAAGCTCGCCGAAGAAATTCCGGTCCCCGAAGTTTACGGTGACCAGGAAGGCGACACGCTGCTTGTCGGCTGGGGATCGACCTATGGGCCGATCCACGACGCGGTGAAGATGGCGCGCGAACACGGCGAAAAAATCGGCGCGCTACATTTGCGGCACGTTCATCCGTTGCCGAACGGACTGGAGAAAATCTTCGCCAAGTTCAAACGCATCGTCACGGTCGAGATGAACGACCAGGGACTTTACGGGTTCGGCCAGCTCGCGACCATTCTGCGTGCGCGCTATTGCGAACCGAAAATCCAGAGCATCACCAAGACTGACGGCCTCACCTTCCGTGTGAAAGAAATTCTTCAAGGCGTTTTTCCGGGCGAGTTCGTTTCAGCCAGGGGCTATTCACCGAATCGTCCCGTTGCCGGAAACGGCGAACAAGATGTCGATCTTGCCCGATCCGAGTCTATCGCCCAAGGAGTTGGCTAATATGAGAGGGAAAACGTCGAACGCCCAACGTCCTATGTCGAATGACTGTAGAGGCGGCCTGCCTCAGCCGCAGAGAGATGCTTGATGTTTTGATTTAATGAATCTGGAAACCACGAAATCAGGAATGGAATTGAATCCTAGAAATCTTTTTCCTGGGTTCATGGCTTCCTAATTAAATTTTATGAGCGAAACAACCACAACCGCACCGCCGCCGGCCGAAGCGCCACGGGAAAAACTCACCAAAAAAGCCATTACCGCCGATCACCCGACCTGGTGTCCTGGTTGCGGCGATTTCGCCGTGCTAGCCGCGTTCTACAAAGTGCTTGAGAAACGCAACCTCGAGCACGAAAAGATCGTCACCCTCGCCGGGATCGGTTGTTCATCGCGCTTCCCCTATTTCGTCAACGGCCACGGCGCGCATTACATTCACGGCCGTGCCGTCCCGCTTGCCTCCGGTATCAG
>WNFR01001408.1_pt1 | contig 30056 bp, 22 predicted proteins | sample 5400221 | NCBI WGS metagenome assembly WNFR01 (sample SAMN13153357, study PRJNA577476) | soil metagenome | isolation source: 40 cm soil under Madrone tree | place: USA:California | collected 2016-06-14
GTCCACCGTAACGTTCCGGCTGACCCAGGTTTTAAGGCCAACTTTCTCGATGCTTACCGTGTAGCTGCCGGGAGTCAGGTCGATCATCGTGAAGGTCCCTGCAGAACTGGTGACGGTGCTGTTAACTACGTTCGTGGAGTTATTCGTGACAGTTACCTTGGCGTCCGCAATCACTGCTCCGGAATCATCAGTGACCGTGCCGGTGACGCCGCTTAAGGCTTGGGCATCCAGCCGCAGTGGAGCGGAGAGAAGCAACAGGCAGACAGCCAGGTGAGCTGCGAGTACAAACAGCGAAGTTCGGTAATTGCGTACCGTCGGAAACAATTGCACAGTTTTCATTGACCACTCCCAAACAGATGTTTTGGCGGACACCCGCCCCTTGTTGGGCGCGATTTTAGTCAGGCTTGGTGGAGTGTCAATGCCCCGAGGTGTCGTCTCCACATTCCCCATCATGTATATGAAAATACATGAATTAGAGGCGGTTATTCCCTGTGACAAGGCGGAAGATTTTGTTACAAGGGCCGGGTAAGGGACAAAAAAGATGAGCATGGCTAACGACAAATTCAATACAAAGGGGTTTTAGGGGTGCCGGGCCGAACCCGGCAGCTACATCATCGGACCATCGGCACGCCCTTCGATAACGGTCACGATTTGATCGACGGTGGGAGGGGGGATTTGCTCTTTCTTGCCGTCGGGCCAGAGGATTTCCAGCTTGTCGATCTTGGTGGCGGAGCCGAGGCCGAAGTGGAGGCGGGGGTCGGAACTGGATGCGTAGCTGCCACCGGAGAAGACGTCGGCGCGCTGGCGAATGCCGTTGACAGTGAGGAAGACTTTAGCGCCGATGGCGCCACGAGGAGACCGGTAAATCGGCTTTTCCGGCTTCCCTGAAGGAGAGCGCTCGCGAAGGTCCGCGACTGCGACGGGTGCTGGTCCAGAGGAGGGAGCCGGATCGGAAGCCAATAACTTCAATTCCAGCCAATGGTTAGCGGAATTGGTCACGTTGCGGAGAAGCGTAGGTGTGGAGTCGATATTGTTCAGGACTACGTCGATATGCCCGTCGTTGAAAAGGTCGCCGAAGGCTGCGCCGCGGGCGCAGACAATGGAGGCGAGGCCGCTGCCCGTAGCGGCAGGGACTTCCTGGAACTTGTTGCCGTCGATATTGCGGAAAAGTAGAGGCCGCTGGGCGTAGGTGGTGCCCCAGTCGGTTTGGTCGGCGGTGGGATAGACGTGGCCGTTGGCGATGAAGAGGTCGAGAAGCCCGTCATTGTCGAAATCGAGAAAGCCAGTGCCCCAGCTAAGAAAAGGAATCGTGGGCAGGCCGAGACCGGCGCGAAAGGACACGTCGGTAAAGGCGGTATCGCCATCGTTGCGGTAGAGAGTCTTGTTGTCGTCGGAAAAGGTAGTGACGAAGAGGTCCAGCTTGCCATCGCGATTGTAGTCGCCGAGGGCGATGCCCATGGAGGCCTGCGCGCGCCCTTCCTCGCTCAGGGCGAAACCGGAGGCGTAGCTGACGTCCTCAAAGGTTCCATCCCGCCGGTTGCGGTAGAGGTAATTGGTGCTGGAATCGTTGGCGACGGCGAGGTCGGGCCATCCGTCGTCGTCAAGATCGGCAAACACGGAAGCGAAGCCGTAGCGAAGTTGAGGATCCGATACGCCGGCCTTGGCACTGACATCGGTGAACGTGCCGTCGCCGTTGTTGTGGAAGAGATGATCGGGTTCGCCGAGAAGGCCTAGCGGGCCGCAGAAGACATCGACCCCGCGATACTGGCAAGCGCCGGTCGGGACGCCGCCTTTGCCGGCCAGGACTGGGTGGTCAGGATCGTGGTGCACGTAGCCTGGGACGAAGAGGTCGAGGAAGCCGTCGCGATCGAAATCGCCCCAAGTCGGTCCGGTGGACCAGCCGCCGAGGGCTACGCCGGCCTTTTCCGCGACGTCCGTAAATGTGCCGTCGTGATTGTTGTGGTACAGGCGATTCTTGCCGAAGTTGGCGACGTAGATGTCCGGCCAGCCGTCATTGTCGTAATCGGCGACGGCGACTCCGAAGCCCCAACGTTCATTGGCGACGCCGGCTTTGGCGGTGACATCGGTGAAGGTGCCGTCGTGATTATTGCGGAAGAGCGCGGCGCGCGGGGCGGGTTCGAGGCCGTGGAGGGCGGCGACTGTGGAGCCGTTGACGAGGTAGATGTCGAGCCAGCCATCGTTGTCATAATCGAGAAGAGCGACGCCGGAGCCGGGAGCTTCAAGGATGGTGGATTTTTCGGGGGAGCCGGAGCGGTGATGAAACTTGTCGAGACCGGATTGCCTGGTGACATCGAGGAAGACGACGGGGGCGTCGTCGACGAAACCGCCAGCTGTAATCGGGCGGTGGAGGGCGTCGCGGACGGGCGCATGGGTTCCGCCAGTGGCCATGCCGCGCGATTGAACCGGCGGAGGATTTTGCTGGCTGAGAGCAAGCGCGGCGCAAGACAGGGCACCGACGGCAACGCCAAGCAAAAGTTTCATTTGCCGGAGGCTCCGGAGGCTCCGGAGGCGGGCTCATCGATTTGCAGGATTTGGTCCGCGCGGATGTTGCTGAGCTTTTGCAGGATGCCGCTGGGCCAGCGGATCTCGATGGATTGGGCGGTGGCTTCGGAGCCGAGGCCGAAGTGGACGCGCTTGTCGCTGGAAGAAAGATAGCTGCCGGCAGTGGTCACGGTGGCGAATTGCGAGGATTTCGCAGTGGTGAGTTTTACTTCGGCGCCGATCGCGTCGCGGTTGGATTTGTGGCCGACGAGGTTGAGCGTGAGCCAATGATTTTGCGTGGGAGTCTCGTTGCGGAGGATGTGGGCGGGGCCGTCGTTGGTGGAGACGACTACGTCGACGCGGCCGTCGTTATCAAGATCGCCGGTGGCCAGACCGCGGCCTATCCAGGCCTGCTGGAAGACCGCGCCGGACTGCGCAGAGACGTCGACGAAGCCGCTGCCGGTGTTGCGGAGGAGCAGCATCGGTTCTTTGTAGCGAAGGTTGGGATAATTGATTTCGACGGTATCGAGGTCGTGGCCCTGCGCGACGATTAGGTCTTTCCAGCCGTCGTTGTCGTAGTCGAAGAAGCGCGCGCCCCAACCGGAGTGCAGCATGGTGATTCGACCCAGGCCGGTGCTGAAGCTGGAGTATGTGAAGCTGGCGTCGCGATTGTTTTGATAGAGAGCGTAGCGTTGATTGGCGAGGTCGGTGATGAACAGGTCGGGCCAGCCGTCATTATTGTAATCGGCGAAGTCGACGCCCATGCCTGCGTAGGTGCGGCCGTCACCATCGACGGCGACTTGTGAGAGCAGGCCGACTTCTTCGAAGGTGCCGTCGCCTTTATTGTGATAGAGGAATTCGACCATGGAGTCGTTGGCAACGAAGATGTCGATCTTGCCGTCACGGTCGTAGTCGGCGAGGGCGATGCCCAGGCCCTTGCCCGGCTTGGACAGACCAATCTTCTGGCTGACTTCGGTGAAATGACCGTTGCCGTCATTATGAAAGACGAGCGGGGTGACGGGCTGGAAGACGTCTGGATGGCAATAGGAACGAAGACCTTCCTTGTGCTCGCCGCACCAGACGTCGTCGAAATCCCACTGGACGTAGCGGAGGACGACGAGGTCAAGCTGGCCATCATTATCAAGATCGACCCAGGCGGCGCTGGTGGACCAGCCGCTGCCGGCGACTCCAGCTTTTTCGGTGACGTCGGTGAACGTGCCATCGCCATTATTGTGATAGAGCTTGTTGCCGCCAAGGGCGGTCACGTAGAGGTCTTCAAAACCATCGTTATCGTAATCGCCGACAGCTACGCCCATTCCGTAACCGGCACCCTGAAGGCCGGCTTTCTCGGTTACGTCTTCGAAGGTACCGTCCGCCTTCTGACGAAAGAGGCGATTCCAGTAAGCTTGTCCCGATTTTGATGGAATCGTGCCCTTCGGAGTGGGGTCGCCGAGAGGTGCGCCGTTTACGAAGAAGATGTCCAGCCTTCCGTCATTGTCGTAGTCGAAGAGCGCGACGCCTGCGCCCATGGTTTCGGGGAGGTATTTCTTTGAAGTGTGCGACGCGAGGTATTGGAAGCGCGCGCCGACGGCGGACGTTATGTCGACAAACCCGCTCGGCGTCGGCTTCTGCAGCCCGGGCGCATCGGAGCTTTGCAATGCGAACGTGCCAAGCGAAAGGACGCCAGCCATTACCCCTGAGAGGAATCGCATGAACGGAACATATTACCTCGGGGCCGCCGGCGCGCCGCGAAAACCCGCGGGGTTTGCTCCTTTAAATTAAAAATTTAGTGGTGCGCCACGTAGGAATCGAACCTACAACCTATGGATTAAGAGTCCATTGCTCTGCCAATTGAGCTAGTGGCGCACGGGAAAAGCAGGATAGCAGCGACCCGGCGCGGGCGCAAATCAGTAAGTGCAAAGCCACGAAACTTTGCACTGATTTTGCACTAATGCCCCCAAATTTGGCCTGAAGCGCCCTAACGAATCAACAACGCAAACATTGCAATTGCTGCCCGTTTTTGGGGCTTGCGTCAGTTTAAGAGTCAGCTGCTCTACTAAATTTTACATGCGGCGCGCATCTTTGTCGAACGCGCGGGTCTGCGCGAATTTTTGTTCCGCACGAACCACGCGCAATCAATATCGCGTTACGCGCGCAGCACGGCGGTGAGTTCGCGTGCGACCTCGCGGGCGCGGGGAAGATCGCTGGGCTCAAAGGAAATAGCGGCGACACGCGGATGCCCACCGCCACCAAACTTCTCCGCCAGCGACGCCAGGTTTTTGTCCGCGGTGGCCTGATTCCAGGGATTTGTCCCCAAGCTCACTTTCGCGCGCACGGATGACGCGCTCACGCTGATCGAATAGACGCATTCCGGGTGCAGCAGGTACGGAATGAATTTGTTGTAACCCTCGAGGTCCAGATCGCTCACGTCGAAAAAGATTACACCGTCCCGCGCTTCCGCACGCTGGCGAAGAATGTCGATCGAGCGGCGATGGCGCTCGAGCAAAGGGCCCAAATGTTTCGCCACGAGCGGCAACTGGATCATTTCCCCGAGCGGGCGATAAGCCAGCTCCGGAATAATGCGCGCGGGCAGGCCGTCTTCCGGCGCAGCTTCAATCACCAAAGCAAGTTGCGTGGCGGGCTCGGCGATCTCCACCGCGGACTGTGCCGTGGGATACTGCGCGCCGTCGATGATGTCGCCCCAATGAATCAAATCGTCCAGCGGCCGCGTGTCAAAGCCAAATCTCTCCTTCGCCACCGTGGCGATCAGCTTTGTGCACGAGCGGTAGTCCGGCTCATAGAACATGTGCGGGCCTGGATGCTTTCGAAAATGCTTTGCATCCTCTGGAGTAAGGAACGCGCTTTGGTGATGATCGAACCACCAAGTCAGTTTCGGCGAGTTCGAGTACTTGAAGTCCACGATCACGTTCTCATCGCCGTCGAACAGGCCGCCCTCCCAGGGATGTGCCGCACGGTGCGTCATGCCGCTGAAGTGGAATTCGGCGGCGGAATCGAAGCGTTCGCGGTAGAAACGGTAGAAGAGCGCTGCGGAAGCGGTGCCATCGAAGCAGCGATCGTGAAAACAGAGCCGTACGCGGGTCATGTCGAGCCGGGACGCGCCTTTCTCTCCCTCGGTACGGATTTTTCCGAGGGGCAAAGCTTTTAACAATGCAAGCAGGTCATCCGGAAGTCAAGCGGAAATCCGCACGCAAAAACGAGAGCGCGATTTTCGCGAATTGCGGCCACGAATACAAGCACGGGTCAATTGCCAAATAGTCAGCTAGAATCGCGCGCGATGCCAGACACTCTCCGCCCACCCAAGACGAACGCCGCCGCGCCGGGCGAATCTCCCCATATCTTCTGCTGGCCTCGCCAGATCACGGACGCCGAGCGGAAATCGCTGCTCGCCGGCGGACTCGGCTGGATGCTCGATGCCATGGACGTGATGCTGTATTCGCTCGTGCTTACCTATCTCATCCGCGAATTCTCCATGGACACGCGCACAGCGGGCTTTCTGAATTCCCTCACTCTGGTGGCATCCGCGATTGGCGGGCTGCTGTTCGGCGTAGTGGCGGACCGCATCGGGCGCACGCGTTCCCTGATGATATCGATCCTGGTGTACTCGCTGGCCAGCGCTGCTTGCGCCCTTTCGCACTCGGTCACGCAATTGGCGACGTTTCGCTTTGTGCTCGGCCTGGGAATGGGCGGCGAATGGACCGCCGCTGCCGCGCTCATCGCGGAAACCTGGAGGCCGGAGCATCGCGGCAAAGCGTTGGGGCTGATGCAATCGGCGTATGCCATCGGCGAAGCGATTGCCGCCCTGGTGGTACGCCTGGTGCTGCCGAACTTCGGCTGGCGCGCGGTTTTTCTGGTTGGCGTTCTGCCGGCGCTGCTCGTTTTCTGGATTCAATCCAGCGTGCCAGAGCCGGATATGTGGAGCGAACGCCGCGCGCTCGGTACCCAGCGGCCGCCGCTCCGTCGCCTGCTCTCCGGCAAAGTTCTTCGCACCGGACTGCTGGCAACGACCATGAACACCTGCGGCCTGTTCGGATACTGGGGCTTGTTCACGTGGATTCCTGCGTATCTGTCTCTTCCACCAGCGCAAGGCGGCCGCGGACTCAGCTTGGTGAAGACGACGACATTCTTCCTGGTGCTGTGCGCGGGCAAATTCGTGGGATATGCCGCTTTCGGCTTCCTCGCCGACGCCTTCGGCCGAAGAAAGCCTTATTTCACATACCTGATAATTGCCTCAGCCCTGGTGCCGATCTATGGAATGACCAGTAGCCCTACGTTGCTGCTGCTCTTGGGACCACTTGTGGCGTTCTTTGGGACGGGATTCTTTTCGGGCTACGCCGCGATCGCCAGCGAAATTTTTCCCGGCGAAATCCGCGCCGCAGCCATGGGTTTAAGCTACAACATCGGCCGCGGAGTCTCGGCCATTGCCCCGTTCGCGGTCGGCGCTCTGGCCATTAAACATGGCATCGGCCCTGCGTTCCTGTTGCAGGCGGGCGCTTTCTTTGTTGCCGCTATGCTTTCCCTGATGCTGCCGGAAACTCGCGGGAGTCGCCTGACGTAACCTACGCCACAGCGAAGCGGGGGGCGGACAGCGCATCGCCGGAGCGCAGCGTAAATTTCACCGCCGTATACGGCGCGCGCGCCAGCGTATTCTCAAAATCAGGACTACCGGTGTACAACCGCTTCGGCAACCGCCTGGCTAAAATACTGACTTGCAGCGGTTCTCTTCGGAAGGGATACGGTCCCAGCGAGACCGCATTCGGCCCGTCCGGGCGCAGCTCCCAATCAACTTCGCTGCCCTGGTCGTCCACAGGAACACCCTCGATGGTCGCGTCATGCGGCGTGCCGCTCATGCAAAAGTAAAGCGACAAACGGTCCAAGGCTTCCAGCCGCCGAGAATTGGTCTCCAGCAATTTGTCCTGTACAAGCTCCTTGGTCGCCGCGTCACCGCGAAGGTCCACTTTCAGCCGCAATTGCTGCAGCTTCAGCGCTTGCAAAAACCCGCTGACCAACTCGCTCTCTGTGGATTTCACGTACTTCGCGGAGAACCCGGGGATTGTCGCCCGCGCCCGGTCATACAGTCCCGATGCGTGCAAGCTCGCCAGCAGCCCGGCATAGCGATCGCGCTTGACCACCCGCTCGATTCCCCGCTGGTACAGGTCTATATGCACGTCCGTGGGGATCGACATGAAACTATAGGGCAAACGCGTTTTCGGGTCGATTTGCGGCCGCAGCTCCCAGTCCGCCCAGCCGTTATCGTGCTCGCCGGCCGCCAAACACAGCGATTCGAAAGCCCCCGGCCGCCGGAAAAGCTCGTTGCCCCACTCGCGCGCAAAAAAACCGGAAAGCATCGCGTGATCCGTTTGCCGGATCAGAATAAGCTCGTCGCCTTGCTCTTGAACAATCATTGCGCTGCCCTCATTCGCAGCCCAACTCGACGCTTGTTTTTTGGATGCGCGCCAACGCAGCCGCTAGCGCACCGAACGCTTGGAATCGTTTCCGCCATTATGCGCCGCGTTTTGCCCGTAATCCAGTGTCGAGTGCTGCCGCCTCCTTCCCGTCGCCCTGCACGCCACATCGCCTGTATAATGGATGCCCTGTCCACGTGCGGGAGTGGCGGAACTGGCAGACGCGCAAGACTTAGGATCTTGTGGGGTAACACCCGTGGAGGTTCAAATCCTCTCTCCCGCACCAACTAACACCCTATTTTCCGCTTCTCCCCTCGCAGATTTCGCGATATGAAATGTTCCTCCACCCGCATCAAGGAGCGCCGATGAACGAAAGCGTCCACGAAATCCTGAACATGTACAACCCCGCCGATCCGCTGGAAAGAGCCTCGACGATTCCGGCGCCCTGGTATCGCGATACGCGCGTTCATGAATTGGAGCTCGCGGCCGTCTTCGCAAAAAGCTGGCAGGTCGCTGGCCGCCTCGATCAGGTCCGTGAAAAGGGTTCATTCTTCACCGCGGACATTGCCGGCGAGCCGATTGTCGTCGTCCGTGGTGAAGACGCCCAACTACGCGCCTTCTACAACGTTTGCCGCCATCATGCCGCCGCCGTCGTCCCCGAATCCCACGGCTGCGCCAAGCAGTTTCGCTGTCCCTATCACGGTTGGACCTACGGCATAGACGGCGCCCTCAAGGGCATGGTCGAATTCGACGGCGTCTGCAATTTCGACCGCGCGCAAAACGGACTCGTGCCCGTCCGCGTCGACACCTGGGAAAATTTCGTCTTCGTCAATCTTGCTCCGCAGGCCGTACCGCTTCGCACGTTCCTCGGCGCCGTTCCCGAACTCGTCGCTCCCTTGCAGCTCGCGGAAAAGCTGCGCTACTTCGACCGCCGGGTCTACACGCTCCATTGCAACTGGAAGGTCTACGTCGACAACTACCTCGACGGCGGCTATCACGTCCCCCACGCCCATAAAGGACTGAGCAGCGTCATCGAGTACACGCAATACACCATTGAAACTTTCGAGCGCGCCTGTCTGCAATCCAGCCCGCTCTCCAGCGATTCAGCCTCGCATGCCGGCGTCGCCGCCACGCGTCAGGGCCGCGCCTTCTATCTCTGGATCTATCCCAATTTCATGATCAACGCCTACGAAGGCGTAATGGATACCAACCTCGTCGTCCCCATCGCGGTGGACAAGTGCGCCGTAATCTTCGACTACTACTTCGCAGACATCAGCCGCGCCGCTGACGAGCACAATCGCGCAAGCATCGCCGTCAGCGAAAAAGTGCAGGACGAAGATATGGCCATTTGCGACTCCGTGCAGCGTGGCCTTGGCTCTCGCGCCTACGTCGCCGGACGCCTCTCCGTCCGCCGCGAAGCCGGCGAACATCTCTTCCATCGCCTCCTTCACGCCGATCTGACCTCCGCGCTTGCGCGTACCGCCGCTGCCGACTAAAGCTCGCCCTTCAGCGGGAAACAAGCATGTTGCAATCGCTACTTCCGCTACCGGACCGCGCGAATTGACGCTTCTTATCCCCTTGCATATACTGAAATTTGTCTTGCAGGGTGATTTCTCACCAGTCTGGCCTCACATTTTAATTGACCTGCGCCCGACCGATTTTCTGGAAGAAAGAAAGGATTGTTGCATGGCCGAAGCTACCTGCCGCCGCGAACTCGACCTCGAGATTCCCGCCGACGAAGTCACCAAAGCGATGGAGCGTGTCGCCAAGGAGTTTGCGCGCGTCGCCCGCGTCCCCGGCTTTCGCCCGGGCAAAGCCCCCGTTTCCCTCATCCGTCGCCGTTTCGCGGACGATATAAAGGGTGAAGTCGTACAGTCCCTCGTCCCGGAACGCGTCGAGAAAGCTGTTTCCGAGCAAAAACTTACGCCCGTTTCGCAGCCCCAGGTCGACAAGCTGGATTTCGCGGAAGGCCAGCCTCTGAAATTTCGCGCCGTCTTCGAGGTTCTCCCCGAATTCGAGCTGGGCAATTACAAGGATCTTGAGCTGGAAATGCCCGTGATGGACATCACGGACGATGATGTCAACAAAGCGCTGCAGGAAATGACCGAGCGCGCCGCCGCATACGCTCCTGTCGAGGGTCGCCCCGTCGAAAACGGCGACTTCGTGCAACTGAAGCTCGTCGGCACACCGGAAGGCGGCGGCGAACCCCTGCGTGCGGACAGCGTCCTCTGCCACATCGGCTCCGAAGAAACCATGGAGCCTTTCAACGAGAACCTCCGCGGCGCCAACATCGGCGAGCACAAGAATTTCGACGTCGTTTACCCGGCGGATTACCCGGACGCCAAACTCGCGGGCAAAACCTATCATTACGCCGTCGAAGTCCTCGGCCTTAAAACCAAGCAGCTACCCGAGTTGAACGACGAATTCGCCAAAGACGTCAGCGACGCCGGCTCCCTTGATGAACTGAAGACCAAGCTCCGCCAGAGCCTGGAAGCCGCCCGCGACCAGCGCCACAAAGACTTCCTGCGGGAAAAGGTTTTGGCCGCCATCGTCAAGCTTCACGATTTTCCGGTACCCGAATCGCTCGTCGAGCATCAAATGGATGTGCGCTTGGAGCGCGTAGTTCGCTCCTTGGCCGCGCAAGGCGTCGACCCGCGAGCCGTAAACGTCGATTGGGTCACGCTGCGCCGCCGCCAGCAAGAGCGGGCTACCGATGATGTTAAAGCGGAACTGATTGTCGACCGCATCGCTTCCACCGAGAACATCGACGTCACCGACGAAGAACTCAATCACGAACTCGAGCACGCCGCATCGCATAGTGGCGAATCCGCGGAGGCGCTGCGCGCTCGATTGACAAAGCAGGGTACGCTCGATAGGATGAAAGCGAAGTTGCGGAGTGATAAAACTCTGGACTGGCTCGCGCAGAATTCCCGAATTCGCACGGTGGCCGCGGCGGAATCAAAGTGAAACAATAGTTCGGGCCTAATCGCGTAAAAAATCATGAATAATTTCGACGACCCATCTTATCGCGCCACAACGCTTGTACCCATGGTGGTCGAGCAGACCAGCCGTGGAGAACGCGCCTACGACATCTACTCGCGGCTCCTCAAAGAGCACATTATCTTCATTGGCACGCCCATCGATGACCATGTCGCTAATCTGGCAACCGCGCAAATGCTCTTCCTCCAGGCCGAAGACCCCGAGCGCGATATCCAGCTCTACATCAATTCCCCGGGCGGTTCCATCACGGCCGGTTTCGCCATCTACGACACCATGCAGTTTGTTAAACCCGACGTCGTCACCACCTGCGTCGGACAAGCTGCCTCCATCGCCGCCGTACTGCTCGCAGGCGGTACACCCAAAAAGCGCTTTGCCCTGCCCAACGCGCGCATCCTTATTCATCAACCCTGGCTCTCCGGTCTCGGCGGCCAGGCCACGGACATCGATCTGCATGCCAAGGAAATTCTTCGCATGCGTACCATGATCAACAAACTGCTCTCCCAGCACAGCGGCCAGCCCATTGAACGCATCGAAAAAGACGTCGAGCGGGATTTCATCATGAATCCCGAACAAGCCAAGGACTACGGCATGATCGACGAAATTATTTACAAGCACCGCTGACGCGCCGGGGCGAAAGCCCGTTTTGTCGGAGCGAGTGCTTGGTTCCAAAAAGTTAGTAGCCGTTCATGTTTTTCTTTCGCTCAGGGGATTTTTCAGCCTAGAATATCGATAGTGACTCCGTCGCAGCCCGGCGGAGGCCGAGGGCCTTCACACCTGTGAAAAAATTTAACCCAGACGAGCCATTGCGCTGCTCCTTTTGCCATAAGACCCAGGAGCAAGTAGAAAAGCTGATCAGTTCGCCTTCCGACTATCCGCGCGCCTACATCTGCAACGAATGTGTCAGCGTCTGCCAGACCATTCTCGAGGATGAGAAGCGCGAGCAGGCTGCTGCCCCCGCGCGCCGCCTTCCCCGCCCTCCCGAGATCAAGCAATTTCTCGACGGTTACGTCATCGGCCAGGATCGCACCAAGAAAAAACTCGCCGTCGCGGTCTACAATCACTACAAGCGTATCTTCCTCAATAAACAGCCCGGTGATGTCGAGCTCAGCAAATCCAATATTCTCCTGATTGGCCCTACCGGCACGGGCAAGACGCTCCTCGCGCAAACGCTTTCCCGCATGCTCGATGTTCCTTTCGCGATCGTCGATGCCACCACTCTCACCGAAGCCGGCTACGTCGGTGAGGACGTAGAAAACATTATTCTGAAGCTCCTGCAGGCCGCCGATGGGGACGTGCAGAAAGCCCAGCAAGGCATCATCTATATTGACGAGATCGACAAAATCGCCAAGAAGGACGAAAACCCTTCCATCACTCGCGATGTCTCCGGCGAAGGCGTGCAACAAGCGTTGCTCAAAATTTTGGAAGGCACCGTTGCCAACGTGCCTCCCCAGGGCGGCCGCAAGCACCCGCACCAGGAATTTACGCCCGTCGATACAACGAACATTCTGTTTGTCTGCGGCGGCGCCTTTGTCGGCCTCGAGAAAATTATCGAGAAGCGCGCAGGCCGTCGCTCGCTCGGCTTCCATACCGACGCTGCTCCCACGACGCCGCAAAAGCGCAACACCGAATTGCTCGAGCAAGTGCAGCCCGGCGATCTGATTCGCTACGGCCTGATTCCCGAATTTGTCGGCCGCTTGCCCGTCGCCGGCGTTATGAACGACCTCGACAAGAACGCCCTGGTGCGCATCCTCACGGAGCCGAAAAACGCTCTTCTCAAGCAATACCAGCGCCTCTTCGAATTTGAAAACGTCCGACTCCGCTTTAACGACGACGCTCTCGAGACCGTCGCCGAGTTGGCACTTCAGCGCAAAGTCGGCGCGCGCGGCTTGCGTATGATTCTCGAAGACCTCATGCTGGAGTTGATGTACCACCTGCCCATGCAGCGGAAAGTCCGCGACTTTGTGGTCAGCGCTGATATGGTGCGCACTCGCGAGATCAATTGGAGTTTGCTGGAAAAGGCCGGCTGAGCCGGTCCTTCCAGTTGCGGCCGCTTCGGGGTGGCTGCGGAATAGAATTTAGGGGCCCGAATGTTCAACCGAGAAAAACAGGAAATGAAACGCGTACCCATGATGCCGGTGCGTGATATGGTTATTTTCCCGCAGCAGATGACGCCGTTCATCGTCGGCCGCGAAGCCAGTGTCCGCGCGCTCGAAGAGGCCCTGGCCGGCGACAAGAAGATTTTCCTGTCCACGCAGCACGATGCCTCGGTCGACGACCCCAAGCCGGAAGAAATCTACGCTGTCGGCACGCTCGCCAATATCGTCCAGAGCGTCAAGCTCCCCGACGGCAACATTAAAGTTTTGGTCGAAGGCGTTGAGCGCGCGCGCGCCATCTCCATCGCCAGCGAAGAAGGCTTTTTCCGCGCCACCGTGCGCCTCCTCGGCGCTCGCGTCGAACCTTCCCCGCAGGTCGACCAGACCGTCCAGAAAATTACCGGCCTCTACGAACAGTTCATCAAGCTTTCGCAAAGTCTCAATTACGACACCATGATCGCCGCCGCGCGCGTCGACGATCCTGCGCGTCTCTCCGATACCATCGCCGCCAATCTTCAGCTCCCCGTTGACGAAAAGCAGGATTTGCTCGAAACCGTCGATCCTCTTGAGCGCCTCAATCGCATTGGCGATATTCTCGAAATCGAGCTCGAAAAACTCAACGTCGACCGCAACATCAACACGCGCGTAAAGCGTCAGATGGAACGCGCTCAAAAAGAGTACTACCTCAACGAGAAGCTCAAAGCCATTCAGAAAGAGCTCGGCCGCGGCGAAAAAAACGAAATCGATGAGCTAAAGAAGAAGATCGACACCGCCGGCATGAGCAAGGAAGTCCACGAAAAGGCCATCCAGGAGCTCAAGCGCCTGGAATTGATGCCGCCGATGTCCGCGGAATCCACTGTCAGCCGCAACTATCTCGATTGGCTGCTCGCCGTGCCCTGGAAGAAGCGTTCGAAAGAGATTCGCGACATCAAGGCCGCAGAAAAAATTCTCAACGATGAGCATTACGGCCTCGAAAAAGTCAAAGAGCGCATCCTCGAATTCCTCGCCGTGCGCCAGCTCGTAAAAAATCCCAAAGGCTCCATCCTTTGCTTCGTCGGACCTCCGGGCGTCGGCAAGACTTCGCTCGCCATGTCCATCGGCCACGCCACTGGCCGCAAATTCGTCCGCGTCTCTCTAGGCGGCGTGCGCGATGAAGCCGAAATCCGCGGCCATCGCCGCACCTATATCGGTGCCCTGCCCGGCCAGATCATCCAGATGATGAAAAAGGCCGGCACCGTTAATCCGATTTTCGTTCTCGACGAAGTCGACAAAATGTCCACCGACTTCCGTGGCGATCCGTCCGCTGCGCTGATGGAGGTTCTCGACCCCGAGCTGAATCACGCCTTCACCGACCACTATCTCGACGTCGAATACGATCTTTCCAAGGTGATGTTCGTCTGCACCGCCAACGTCCTGCACACCATTCCGCAGCCCCTGCAGGACCGCATGGAAATCCTGCGTCTCCCTGGCTACACCGAACAGGAAAAGTTGGAAATCGCCAAGCGCTTTCTCGTCCGTCGCGCCCGTGAAGCCACCGGCCTCACCGATGCAAATCTCAGCTTCACCGACGAAGGTCTGCTGCACATCATCCGCCACTACACCCATGAAGCCGGTGTGCGCAGCCTCGAACGCGAAATCCAGAACATCTCCCGCAAGATCGCCCGCAAGGTCGTCACCGAAGGCGCGGACGCCAAAGTTAAGGCCGAAGTCACGCCCACCAACGTCAACGATTTCCTCGGCGTCCTGAAATACCGCGAGTTCTGGCTCGAAAAGCACAACGAAATCGGCCTCACAACCGGCCTCGCTTGGACCGAAGTCGGCGGCTCCGTGCTCGCCACCGAAGCCACGCTGATGGAAGGCAAAGGCCGCCTGACGCTCACCGGAAAGCTCGGCGACGTCATGCAGGAGTCCGCGCAAGCCGCTATGAGCTACATCCGCTCGCGTTCGCACACCTTCGGCCTCCCCAAGGATTTTTACCGCAACATCGATATTCACGTGCACGTCCCGGAAGGCGCCATCCCCAAGGACGGCCCGTCCGCCGGCATCACCATCTGCAATTCCATCGTCAGCGCGCTCACGAAAATTCCCGTGCGCTGTGATGTCACCATGACCGGCGAAATCACGCTGCGCGGCAAAGTTCTCCCCATCGGCGGCGTCAAGGAGAAGCTCCTCGCCGCTCACCGAATGGGCTTGCGTACAGTGCTCCTTCCGAAGGACAATGAGAAGGACCTGGCGGACATCCCGCAGGAAATCCTCTCGAGCCTTACGGTACATTTTGTCGAGACCATGGATGAAGTGCTGCAGGTTGCGCTTGAGCGGCCTATCGTGCCTATTGAGCACGACGCCGTTGCGCCCGTCGCCGCCGATTCTTTTGTGGCCGGAACCGAGAAAGACAAGAGTTTGACTAACTAAGCAGCGTTGTTTCGGGCATGGCCCGCCCTGCGCGTGTACCCGGCCAGATCGCGGTACACGAAAAAAGCGGTCGCCACGTTGCTCCCGTCCGGCGCTGCCGCCGGTTGTCGGAAATCTGAAATTGGTCTGCCATCCTGGCCGGTTTTCGTTCGTCTGCCAGTTCGGTGCGCCGCCTCGTAGAGTTGTCCGGAAATTTCAGGTCGATTTCACAATCAGACGATTCGAAGCACGTTGAATTCACTATGGAGTTGCAGAGCTAAGGACATATGAAAGAAACAAGCGTTGAAGGAAGCAATCAGATGAGTATTAGTCTCGCCGAGCTGAAGGAAAAAAACATCACGGACTTGGCAAAAATCGCCAAGGAACTGAACATTCCCGGCGCCAGCGGCATGCGCAAGCAGGAGTTGATCTTTCAGATCCTCCGCGCGCAGACGGAGAAAAACGGCTTGATCTTCTCCGAAGGCGTCCTCGAATGCCTCCCGGACGGCTTCGGCTTTCTCCGCGCCCCGGAATACAACTATCTCCCCGGCCCGGACGATATCTACGTCTCTCCGTCGCAAATCCGCAAATTCGATCTCCGCACCGGCGACACCGTCTCCGGCCAGGTTCGCCCGCCGAAAGATGGCGAGCGCTACTTCGCGTTAATTAAAGTCGAAGCCGTCAACTTCGAAGATCCCGAAGTCGCCCGCAACAAAATCTTTTTTGACAATTTGACGCCGCTCTATCCTCAGGGCCGCCTCAAAATGGAAACCACCAAGGAATTGATGACCGGCCGCGTCCTCGACCTTCTCTGCCCCGTCGGCAAAGGTCAGCGCGGTCTGATCAACTCCCCGCCACGCACCGGCAAAACCATGATGCTGCAAGCCATGGCTAACGCCGTCGCCACCAATCATCCGGAAGTCGCGCTCATCGTTCTCCTCATCGACGAGCGCCCCGAAGAAGTCACCGACATGCAGCGCACCGTCAAGGGCGAGGTCATCAGCTCCACGTTCGACGAGCCGCCCCAGCGCCACATCCAGGTCGCTGAAATGGTGCTGGAGAAAGCCAAGCGCCTCGTTGAGCACAAGCGCGACGTCGTTGTGCTGCTCGACTCCATCACCCGTCTCGCGCGCGCCTACAACGCCGTCACGCCGCCTTCCGGCAAAGTCCTCTCTGGCGGTATCGACGCCAACGCTTTGCAGCGCCCGCGCCGGTTCTTCGCCGCTGCGCGTAACGTCGAAGAAGGTGGCTCGCTCACCATCGTGGCCACCGCGCTTATCGACACCGGCAGCCGCATGGACGACGTCATCTTCGAAGAGTTCAAGGGCACCGGCAACATGGAAATCTATCTTGACCGCCGCCTCTCCGATAAGCGCGTCTTCCCTGCTATCGATATCCAGCGCTCCGGCACACGTAAAGACGAGCTGCTGCTTCCCCCCGACGAGCTAAGCCGCGTATGGGTCCTGCGCAAAGTCCTGAGCCCGCTCTCCACGGTAGAAGCCATGGAGCTCCTCCTAAGCCGCCTGACCAAAACCAAAGGCAACGCCGAGTTCCTGGCCTCCATGTCCGCCCCCACCTAGCGCAAACTAGAAACGCCTAGCGCAAACTAGAAACGTGAAACTAGAATCCAGAAAAATAGAACCTAGAAGCACAGCTAGATGTCCTTCTCCGTTTCTAGTTTCTGGTTTTGGTGTTTTGAGTTTCCAGTCTTGGTATATAGTTTATCAGCTAACAATGGTTCCGATAGACCTGAAGGTCAGAACGCGTGACTTCGCCCTGCGAATAGTCCGCCTATACGCCGCGCTGCCCAAGTCCACTGTCGCACAAGTGATCGGCCGGCAGGTTCTTCGCTCCGGAACGTCCGTCGGTGCAAACTATCGTGAAGGCATCCGTGCGCGTTCCTCGATCGAGTACGCCACGAAACTAAATATTTCGTTGATGGAGCTCGAAGAAACCGCCTACTGGCTGGAGCTTCTCGAGGAATCCGTCCTGCGCAGCGATGAGGTCCAGGACCTGAAGTCAGAAGCCGGCGAGCTCTGCGCGATTTTTGTAACTTTAATAAAGCGCGCCAAGGCTTCCTGATCGCAGCCGTCGTTTCCCATTCTTCTTCTACATTCCGGTTTCTGGCTTCTGGCTTCTAGTTTCTAGTTTCTAGTTTCTAGTTTCCGTCCTGCGTTTCAAAATAAAAATGATGATGCTTCCCGCACCCCGGATTAAACCCCGCCCCGCACCCCGGACACCGCGACTCGCACTCCATATACTCCCGAATCGTCATCTCCCTCCCGCAAGCCCCACACAAAACCGCCCGCGCGTCCCACTCCTTCCGCGCCCAAACAACAATCGCATGCCCCGCCAGCGCCTCATGGCAATCCTTGCAAGCCCAATACACCCCGCAACAAGCCATCTTGATCGCCACAATATCCACCGCCGACCGCCAATGCGCACACCGCGTCTCCGCATCCACCTCGACCCCGCGCACCTCTGGACGTTGCCTGACGTTCTGAATCATCGGTCCCTCACCAAAACCAAATCGAACATCGAGTTCGTCGCGTCCGTCGGTAACGTTGAGTCCCGGAGGGACGGCGACGAATTTAGCCCAGCACGTCAGTGCTGGGTCGAGCGGCCCCAAAGCGTATCGAGTCCCGGAGGGACGATTGAGGCCTATTCCCCGTGTCAATAATCGCCGACTTCTAGTCCCGACGTAACGGCCCTGCCAGATTCTGCTTCAGCCGCTGGAGAAAGTCCTTCGCGTCGTTTGCGACTCGGATCTTTAGTCTATCCTGACGAAGGAAGGGCTCCGAGATAGCATTTGGGGGGGCGGAGCTTCAGTTTATCCTGACAAAGAAGGGCCACGAAATAAAGCAACAGCACTAATGGGCTTCAGCCCCTGAGGAAACGTCTTACTCTTTCTTTGCGGCTCTCCTTAGGAGGCGGGGGCTTCCAGCCCCCGCGTTACGCCCGCGCTACAAAACCGGCTTCAGCCGCTGAAGAAAGCCCGCGTAACGCAGGCTCAGTAACTGGGCCTCGGCCATGGTCCGCACCTTGGGGCTCAGATCGGGTTGTCGATTTTCGCATGCCTTCGCCTACCAGAGTGGCCGCGTAGCTTTGTCAACCCCTCTGCCAGAAAGAAGATCATGTAAAACTCCACCATGCCTAGGAAAGGCCAGTCCCAAACAGAAATAGGGTGAACGCGTGTCGAATAGAAGACAACACCCAGGACGTGAAGCACGAAAACGACGGCCATCGAGATCCAAAAAGCGCCTCGGCGTCGGCTACCCCACAAAATATTAATAAAAACTGCGAAATTGAACGTCGTGCAAAAAATACCCTGCACTAGTTTGTCGTGCCTTTCCCAAGCATCACCAATCCAAGGGGTCCAAATCACCATCGAAAAGATTCCAATGAGGAGTAAGAGCCCGATGAAAGCTCCGAAGAGCATCGGATACGTCGTTATGGTCTTCCTGATCGACAAGCTTTTAAGCATCCTGAAAGCTCGCGCCATCCGTCAGATCGGCTAAGACCTGCATTATTTCTCTTTTTTCTTCGTGCCGTAGAGATAGTGGTCGACGTTTTTCGACAGGTCGGTCGGAACTCGCGCCCAATCAACCTCTGGCACCTGTCGTGTAGCTTCGGAAACTGTATCGAGGATCGACTGGAGCGGATTTCCTAAACTCGCGCCGCCCTTTGCGGTAGCTCCGACAGCCGCACGCCCGCCGTGCAATCCGTCATTGCGTTTCTTCCGTTTCCGCATCGCCGCGCTCCGGTTCTCAGCTCACTCTACCATCATTCACGGGCTAAACGCCCAGAAACAAACCACTTATATTATTTTATTGACAAACGGTACGAATATGATAACATACTTTGGTCATGTCGGCGCTGTCCCCCGCCCCGGCACCCACATTGGGCGTCCGCTGGGCTGATCTTCCCTCCCCTTTAGACTTCGCCCTCCCAATCTGTTGCCTTTCTTATAAACAGAGCGCGCTTTTGCCGCCCCTTTGTTTTCAGCCACTTACAGCCTCTTTTGCATGCCCCAAAAAAGTCAACTCCTTGCGAATCAAGCAAATCCAGCCTCTTTTTCGGAAACACCCGGGGTGGGGGTGGCGTTTGCCTTGTCTCGCCACTCGTCACTCGTCACTCGCCACTTCACTGTGCAGCTTGGGAGTCGATCCAATGCTTGATATGAGGCTCGAGGAGGCTCAGCGGCACGGCGCCTTGCTCCAAGACGGCATCGTGGAAGGCGCGTACGTCGAACTTGGCCCCAAGGCGGCGCTCAGCTTCGACGCGCAGCTCGCTAATCTTGAGTTGGCCGAGTTTGTAGGCCAGCGCCTGCCCCGGCCAGACGATGTAGCGATCGACTTCGACGGTGATGTCTTGATCCGTCTTGCCGGTGTTGTCCTTGAAAAATTGGATGGCTTGCTCGCGCGTCCAGCCCATCGAATGCATGCCCGTGTCCACCACCAGGCGCACCGCGCGCCACATTTCGTAGCTGAGCTGCCCGAATTTCGAGTACGGATCAGTGTAGAGCCCGACATCTTCGCCAAGCCCCTCGCTGTACAGCGCCCAGCCTTCGACAAAAGCGGAATAGCCCGCGTGCTTGCGAAACTCCGGCGTATTCTCCATCTCCTGCGCCAGAGAAATCTGCAAATGGTGCCCGGGAACCGCCTCATGCAGCGAGAGTGCTTCCATTTCCCACTTGGGCCGCGCGTGCAGATTGTACGTGTTGACGAAGAAGCAGCCCGGCCGCCCCGCTTGCGGCGAGCCGCCCTGATAATACGCCGTGGTCTGCGACGGCGCTTTGAAATCCGGAATGGGGCAGACGCCGTAAGGCAAGCGCGGCAGCTTGCCGAAAAGATGCGCGAGTCCAGGGTCGATGCGCTTGGCAATGATGCGGTAGCCGTTCACCAGATCTTCGGGTTTGTCGTAGTAAAAGCGCGGGTCAGTGCGCAGGAATTCGGTGAAGTCGTGAAAGCTGCCCTGAAATTGGGCCGACGCGATCACCTTATCCATCTCGGCGCGAATGCGTTTTACTTCCGCCAGGCCGATCTCGTGAATCTGCTGCGGCGTAAGATTCGTCGTGGTTTGCCAACGGACCAGGAACGCATAGTTGGCGGCGCCGTTGGGGAGTGCCGTGGCCGCGATGCTTTCGCGACACGCCGGGAGATAGGTATTCGCCACATAGTTGTGCAGTTTGTGAAACGCGGGCGCAATCGACGCCGCATAGATACTCTTGGCCTGTTCTGTGAGCCGCGCGCGGTCGGCTTCAGGAAAGTTCGCCGGGAATTCGGTGAACGCCTGGAGCAGCGGACTGGCCAGCGCGTCGGCGGGAGTGAGATCGGCAATTTGCTTCGGCACGTCGCGCAGCGCAATCTTCGGCGGCGTGTACCCGCGCTTGAGTCCGTCCTGCAAAAGCGCCAGCTGCTGATCGACAACAGCGGGGAGCGCCGCGAGCCGCTTGAGAATCGTTTCGTATTCCGCGACAGTCTGGTGCCGCTGCATCGCCAGCGTTTCCGCAGCCTGTTGCTGAATGCCGTCCATTTGTGTGATTGGCATCCACAGATTGCGCGGCACGACGTTGCGGAGAGGAAACGGATCGTTGCCGAACTGCAGCCCATCGCTGGCGCCCCCGAGAAGATCGAGGTAGATATCGAAATTGAGTTGCTCGCTCGGCGGCAGATCGCTGCGGGCGATGGCCTTCAGCGCGGCAAGGCTGTCCGCCAGATGTTTCTTGCGGCGCGCAATGCCGGCGGGCGAGTCGTCGGTCCAGCGATCGTCCTGGCCGGGATAGCCGACATCCGTGGCGTGTTCTGGATACTCCTCCATCCAGCGCTTCCAGTCGGCGTCAAGGAAGCCACGAAACTTTTGTGCAGCGTCCGATTGCGCGGCACCAGACGGAGCGTCAGCGCTTGGCTGCCACGGATCCTTGGCGTCGCTGAAAGCGAGCAACGGCAACACGAGCGCGGCGCCCCCGAGCGCAGCAAACAACATGATGAGCGAGCGAATCATTACGGCTTCCTCTCGGCAGTGGCGGTGGCCAGTTCCCTTTCGCGCTCGCGCGCAAGCATCACGATCACCCGCGCCGTTTCCGCCGCATCCATGGCGGTGTTATCGACGAGCACGGCATCTGCGGCGCGCACCAGCGGCGAAACTTTGCGCTCGCGATCGCGCTTGTCGCGCTCGTGCACTTCGTCGAGCACTTGCGCGAGCGTCATGTGCTCGCCTTTTTCCTGATGCTCTTTCCAGCGCCGTTCCGCGCGAACTTCCGGCGACGCCTCGAGAAATATTTTCAACTCGGCGTTGGGAAAAACGACGGTGCCGATGTCGCGTCCTTCCATCACAACGCCGCCGCCGGCGCCCGCGCGCTGCTGCTCAGCGACGAGCACGGCGCGTACCGGAGCAATCGTCGCGAGACGCGAGGCAGCTTGCGCCACCTCCGGCGTGCGAATTTCCTGCGTGACCTCTTTGCCGTCGAGGAAAACGCGATTTTTTATGCCGGCTTTCTCCTGCTCGGGAGCGGGCGGCTTCAGCTCGATGTGCGTTTCGTTGGCGAGCTTGGCTAGTCGTGTTTCGTCGTCGAGCGAAACGCCACGCTGCAGAGCTTTCAGCGCCAGGGCGCGGTACATGGCGCCGCTGTCGAGATAGAGATAGCCAAGGATTCCCGCGACGAGTCGAGCGACGCTGCTTTTTCCGGATCCGGCGGGACCGTCGATAGCAATGGTGAGTTTAGGCATGGAGAGAAAGCTTACAGCAATCGGCGGTCAGCTTTCAGCAATCAGCCGTCAGCTTTCAGTTGTTAGTTCTTAGTGTTTAGTTGTTGGTTTTGGGAAAGGGCAACAAAGGAACAATATTGGTTCCTAGTGCCAGTCATTGGCGTTCGGAGAGAGCGACAAAGGGAAATATGAGCTCTTTGCGCTCAGTTATTTGGTCTTCCGAAAAGGCAAGGAAAGAAACTATTTTCAGATGCGCCGCCCCCGGAAAACTGACAACCGTCGACTGAAAGCTGTCAGCTGTCTAAAAGCCCATGATGTTGTAGCCGCAGTCTACGTAGATGGTTTCCCCGGTGATGCCGGAGCCAGCGTCGCCTAGGAGAAAAGCGGCGGTGGCGCCTACTTCGGCGGCGTCGACGTTGCGCTTCAACGGTGCGCGCTCGACTTGCACTTTTAACATGTCGCCGAAGTTAGAGATGCCGCGGGAGGCGAGCGTTTTGATGGGGCCGGCGGAGATGGCGTTGACGCGAATGTTTTTTGGGCCGAGATCGTTGGCGAGGTAGCGCATGGTGGCCTCCAGCGCGGCTTTGGCTACGCCCATGATGTGATATTTGGGGACAACTTTTTCGGCGCCGTAGTACGTGAGGGTGACGATGCTTCCGCCCGAGGTCATGAGCGGGAGCGCGCCGCGGGACACGGCGATTAACGAGTAGACGCTGATGTCGTTGGCGATCCGGAAGCCCTCGCGGGTGACGTTGACGAAATCGCCTTTGAGATCGGGTTCCGGGGCGAAGCCGATGCTGTGCACCAAGCCGTGCAGCACGCCGTATTTTTCTTTCAGCTCGGTGAAGAGGCGCGCGATTTGATCGTCTTGGGTGACGTCGCACATGAAGCCCGCGGCGCCGGGAAGGTCTGCGATTAGATCTTTGGCTTCGAGAGCGAGGCGCTCGTTTTGATAGGTGATGGCGAGACGCCAGCCGGCTTGCTGGAGTTTTTGCGCAATGGCCCAGGCGATGCTGCGTTTGTTGGCCAGGCCGAAGATTACCGCTGTTTTTTGGGTTTCGGTCACGTTCTCCTCTTCGCGTTGACGTTGGCCAGTCTAAAGACTGGCCACTACATCGTCAAATGCAGCACGTCCTGAATCGGGTTCATCTCAAATGCGATGAAATGCTTTCTCTATTTCTTTTACGGAATAGCGGAGGACGACCGGGCGGCCGTGGGGACAGCTCATAGGGCAGTCGGTTTTGGCGAGGGCGGCCAGGAGCCATTCCATTTTTGTTTGGTCGAGCGGCATGTTGACTTTGATGGCGGCGTGGCATGCGGTGGAGGCGGCGATTTTGGCTTGCAACGTTTCGATGGAGATGGCGGCGCTTTCCCGCTCGATGCCGTCGAGAATTTCGGTAAGGAGTTTTTCCGCGTCGCTGCCGGTAATTCCGGCGGGTGCGGCCTGAATGGCAACGCTACGCGGGCCCATGGGCTCGACTTCGAAGCCGTTGGCGCTTAGCTCTTCGGAGATTTTTTCGTAGATGACGAGCTGGCGCGGCGCAAGCTCGAGAATCATGGGCATGAGCATGCGCTGGGATTCGACTTTGCCGGCGCGGCGGGCTTCGAGGTGCTGCTCGAAGAGGACGCGCTCGTGCGCCACGTGCTGATCGACGAGCCAGAGACCCTCGCCGTTCACGGCGACGATGAAGCTGGCGCTGACCTGGCCGAGCGGCTTGAGATCGGCGATTTGGTCGGGGCGCGGGAGCGTAGCGGGAGCGTCACCGTTGCTGCCGGCGAAATTCGCAGCCCAGTTCGGAGCAGATTGCCTGGCGGCGACGCTTGGCGCACCAAAAACTGCGCCGGATTCGATCGAAGGTTCCGAGCCTGCGGGAAATACGAAGCGCTGCTCGACCGGTTGTACCGGGGCGCCGCTTAGATCGAAGCCGCCGTCGGAGCCAACGCCGCTGCCGAGGCCGATTTCTTCCATCGCGGGAATTACGGCGCGGGGAACGTTAGAAGGATCTGTGGGATCCATTAAGGGAGCGTTCGATAACGATCCGGCAGAGGCGTTCGCGTTTTGCGCTGCGATGCCGGATGCGACGGCGGCGGCTGCGAAACTGGCGATGGGGCGCGCGCTCATCAGCGCTTGGCGAATGGAATCGCGGGTGAAGTCGTGCACGAATTGCGAGCGGCGGAAGCGCACTTCGATTTTTGCGGGGTGCACGTTGACGTCGACTTCGTCGTAAGGCATTTCGAGGAACAGTAGCGTGGCGGGGAAAACGCTGCCGGGATGAATGTTGCGATAGGCTTCGTTGATGGCGTGGAGAATCAGGCGGTCGCGCACGAGGCGGCGATTCACGAAGATGTAGATGCCGTTGCGATTGGGACGCTGGATTTCCGGGCGCGAGGTGAAACCGTAGACGGTGAGGCGCGCTTTTTCTTCACTCTGCTCCAGCTCGGGCTCGGTGATGGCAGCGCGAAAGGCGGCGCTGACTACAGAAATTTCGATCAGCTCGTCGAAGGATTGCTTCCCGAAAAGTTGGTAGACGCGCTCGGCGAGGCGCTCGACGGGCGAGCAGTCGACGATTTGCTGCGTGGGCGTGGTGAGGACGAATTGCTTGCCGGGATTGGCAAGCGCGTAGTGGGTGACGAGCGAGGCGATGTGGCCTAGCTCGGTGGTTTCGGATTTCAGGAATTTGCGGCGCGCGGGCACGCTGTAGAAAAGATCGGCAACGCTGACGGTCGTCCCTGCGGGAAGGCCCGCGGGTTTTACGCTGACCAGTTTGCCGCCGGCGAATTCGACGCGCGTGCCTTCGGCGTCTTCTTCGGCGCGAGTTTCTAGCAGCAAGCGCGAGACGGCGGCGATTGTCGGGAGCGCTTCGCCGCGAAAACCGAGCGTGGGGATGGAGAGGAGATCGTCGGCGGAGCGCAGCTTGCTGGTGGCGTGGCGCTCGAAGGCGAGCAGCGCGTCGTCGTGGGACATGCCGTGGCCGTCGTCGATGATGCGAATCATGCGCTTGCCGCCGGCTTCGACTTCGACGCGAACAGCTTCGGGCAAGATGCGTATGCGGCTCATGCGATCGAGCACCATGCAGGCGAAGAAGAAAATTTTTCCTCAGGGGCTAAAGCCCTTGTGCCCTGGTAACTTACTGTCGGAGCTAAAGCTCCGATCCCCAAAGGCCTCGCTCTCAGACCCGTGCTACCCTCGCAGGCGAAGAACTCGATTGCAGAGATGCGTTGGATATTGCGATTCACCACCGAGCCAAAGGTCATTTCTTGGCCGCCTTTGCGGCGATGAAGTTGGGGGTCGGACCTTCAGGTCCGACATTTTGAGGCCCGAAGATTTTGGGCTTTAGCCCCTGAGGAATTGGGTCTAGCTCGCATTTGCCGCTGGCCGAGCCGTATGGCCAGTCCTGTGGCCGATCAACCAGCTTTGCGACGACTGGATTGAAATAAATGTAATCGACTTTATTTTTGTAGTCGCTCCAGTCTCGTACTCTAGATTCATGGAATCCCGATTGCCAAATCTGCGAATCGCTTTCCCGGATTCTGTGAATCTCGTGCGAACAGCCGCCCTTGATGAGCTGCATAGCCTTTTCCAAAGTGGTAGAGGCTGTAGGGGTCAAGAGCAGGTGTAAGTGGTCAGGCATCAAAACAAATTCATGCAAGCAATAGTTCCCCTTGCTCCGATACTCAAGGAGTTTTCTTATCAGGATTTCAGCAACCTCATGAACTTGGAACACAGACGTGTTCTGCCATGCCTTGGTGGTCACAAAGTAGGTTGATCCACGGGACGTTCGATGTGTCAGGCGACCCATAAGATTTTTCCTCAGGGGCTAAAGCCCATTCTTGCTCAGCTGTTAATGTCGGACCTGAAGGTCCGACCCCCTAAAACGCTTGCTCGCAGACTCGCGCTAGACCTTAACGTCAGAAATTGAAGCTCCGACCTCCAAATAGGTGCTGAAAGGATATCATTCGGCGGCTTTCTTGGCGCTGGGCTTGATGGCTATGCCTAGCTGATCTAGCTGGTCGGTGTCGACCTCGGAGGGGGATTCGGCCATTAGGTCTTGGGCGGCGGTGGTTTTGGGGAAGGCGATTACTTCGCGCAAAGAGCGCTCGCCCGCTAACAGCATGGCTATGCGATCGATGCCGAGAGCGATGCCGCCGTGGGGCGGAGTGCCGTAGGTTAGGGCGTCGAGGAAGAAGCCGAAGCGGCGGCGGAGTTGTTCTTCGCTTAGGCCGAGGGCCTTGAACAGGCGCTCCTGGATGTCCTGGCGATGGATTCGGATGCTGCCGGAGCCTAGCTCGTTGCCGTTTAGCACCAGGTCGTAGCCTTTGGAACGGACTTCCCACGGTGCGGATTCGAGTTTTTCGAGATCTTCGTCGACGATGCCGGTAAAAGGGTGCTGGGCGCTAACCCATTGCTTGTCGGACTCGCTCCATTCAAAGAGCGGGAAGCCGGTGATCCATAGAAATTTCCATTGCGACTTGTCGATCAGGTTGAGGGCTTCGCCGAGTTGCAGGCGGAGTTGGCCGGCGATGAGCGCGGCGGCTTCGGTGCCTTTGATTTGCTGCTTGGCGCTCACGGCGACAACGAGATCGCCCGGTTTTGCAGCGGCAGCTTCGGCGAGTTTCTTTACGTTTTCCGGGCCGATTAATTTCTCGACAGTCGAGGTTGTGCCTTCGGGCGCGACCTTCACGAAGTAAGCTCCGCGTGCGCCGAGCGACTTGGCTTTCTCGGTGAGGTCGTCGAGTTGCTTGCGCGAATAATTTGCTGCGCCGGGAGCGGCGAAGGCGAAGACGCTGCCTTCGATTTGCAGCTTTTGTTTTGCCTCTTCGGGGAAGCAATTGGTGACTTCGTGCAACTCCATGCCGAAGCGCAGGTCGGGTTTGTCGCTGCCGTATTTGCGGATGGCATCCTTGTAGAGCATGTGTTGGAAGGGGCGCTCGCCTTTAATTCCGGCGACGGCGCAGGCGCGCACCATCACGTTTTCGATGACTTCGAAAATGTCTTCCTGGCGCGGGAAGGACATTTCGAGATCGAGCTGCGTGAATTCCGGTTGGCGATCGGCGCGCAGGTCTTCGTCGCGGAAGCATTTTACGATCTGGAAATAGCGGTCGAGGCCCCCAATCATCAGGATCTGCTTGAAAATTTGCGGCGATTGCGGCAGCGCGTAGAACTGGCCGTGATGCACGCGGCTGGGAACGAGATAGTCGCGCGCGCCTTCGGGGGTGGAGCGGGTCAGCATCGGTGTTTCGACTTCGATGAAGCCCATCTCGTCCATGACTTTGCGGATTTCGAGCACGATTTTGTGGCGTAGGGCGAGATTGCGATGCGGCTTGGCGCGGCGCAGATCGATATAGCGATAGCGCAGCCGCGTTTCTTCTGCGGCGTTGATTTCGTCTTCAACGGGGAACGGCGGGGTCTTGGCGTTGTTGAGGATGTGCAGCTTGCCGGCGACAAGCTCGACTTCGCCGGTGGCTAGCTCGGGATTCGCTTTTTGCCGCTTGATGACTTGGCCTTCGACCGCGACGACGAATTCGCTGCGGGCTTGTTCGGCTTTGGCGTGGGCCTGCGGCTGCGTTTCTTTGTTGAAGACGACCTGCACGATGCCGGTGCGGTCGCGAATGTCGAGGAAGAGCAAGTTGCCGAGATCGCGGCGGCGATGGACCCAGCCCATGACGATGGCGTTGTTGCCGGCGTCGGAGGCGCGTAGGGCGCCGCAGTAGTGGGTGCGTTTGAGATTGCCGAGAAAATCTAGCACGGTCTTGTTCCCTTCCCTGCGAGGTGCGGTGCGAATCGAGCTTTAACTTTACATCGAAGATGCCAGCCTGAAGGCACGGCGCTACAACTCCATCGCTTGCTGCGTCGGCCTATTTTACGCTGAGATCGCGACCGGTTTTACATCTTGCCCAAAGGAATCGCCCCGGCTAGACGAAAGGCGCCCGCGACGGTCCGCGGCCGCTACACGAGCAGAAGCAGCGACTGTAGCATCAGGATGACACCTTCTTCTGCTGGCACAAAAACTCGAGTAGGTCGGGCTCGGGGAATTTTTGTTGTTCGCCGGTTAGCAAAGTTTTCAGGGTCCAGAGGCCTTCGGCGACTTCGTTGTCGCCGAGGATCAGGGCGTATTTTGCGCCGAGTTTGTCGGCTTGGCCCAGGGCTTTCCCGAATTTTTGCTCGACGGGCGGCAGCTCTACGCTGAAGCCGGCGTTGCGCAGATCTTTGGCGGCGCGGATAGCGGCGGCGTAGGCGTGTTCACCCATCCAGGCGATGTAAACGTCGCGGCCTTGTTCGACCACTCCTTTGCCGCACTCCTGCAGAGACAAAATGAGGCGGTCTTCGCCGATGGCGAAGCCGATGCCTTTGGTGGGTGGGCCGCCGAGGAGTTCGACGAGGCCATCGTAGCGGCCGCCACCGCAGACGGCGTTTTGCGAGCCGAGACCAGGCGCGGTGATTTCAAAGGTGGTGCGCATGTAGTAGTCGAGGCCGCGGACGAGGCGCCAGTTTTCCTGGTAGAGGAGGCCGCGCAGTTCGAGCTGGCGCTTGACGGCGGCGTAGTGCGCTTTGCACTCGTCGCAAAGATGGTCGGCGATGCGCGGAAGCCTTTCGATGTAGGGCTGCTCGGATTCAAGCTTGGAGTCGAGGACGCGCAGCGGATTGGTGTCGATGCGGCGCTGGGAGTCGGGGCCGAGATTGTCTTTGATTTTGGCGAGTTCGGTTTTGAGCTTCTCGACATAGCCGCGGCGACAATTTTCCGCGTTGTGGCCGATGGAATTGATGTAGAGCGTCGCGCCGTGCAAGCCGACCTTATCGAAATAGGTCATCAGCATTTCGATGACTTCGGCGTCGATGGCAGGGGCGTCCGTGCCTCCGAGGACTTCCGCGCCGATTTGATAGAACTGGCGGTAGCGGCCCTTCTGCGGGCGTTCGCGGCGAAACATGGGGCCAATGTAGTACAGCTTTACCGGTTGAGGCAGGCTTTGCATTCCATGCTCGAGGTAGGCACGGCAGACGGAGGCAGTGGCTTCAGGGCGCAGACTGATCGACGTTTCGTCACGGTCCTCGAATGAATACATTTCCTTGGAAACGATGTCGGTCTCGCCGCCGACGGCTCGCGCGAACAGTTCTGTTGGCTCGAAAATCGGTAGGCGGATTTCGCCGAAGCCGAATGTGGCAAAGACTTCGTGAGCAGTTTGCTCGACACGATTCCAGAGGGCGGTTTCCGGTGCCAGGAGGTCGCGGGTGCCTTTGACGGCTTGAAATTTTGGTTTAGTGGCCATAGGGAGCTAAGAGCTAGAAGCAGGTCCCTCGCTTTGCTCGGGATGACAGTTTTGCATAATGGCGAGATTTCGGTGAGTTAGCAAAAGGCGCCCGCGACGGTCCGCGGCCGCTACAGGTGCATGCACACTGCATCACGATGCACCTGCGGCTTCTTGCTGGTAGATACCTTTGTATTCGACATAGCGCTGGGCATAGGCGTCTATTGCGGCTTGGTCGATTGGAGTCAAGGGACGCTTGACCTTGCCGGGATGGCCTACTACGAGGCTGCCTGGCGGGATTTCTGTGCGTTCCAGGATTAGGGTGCCGGCGGCTACTATGCTACCTGCGCCGATTTTCACTCCGTTGAGGATGACTGCGCCCATGCCTACGAGGCAACGGGATTCGATCTCGCAGCCGTGCAGGGTGACGCTGTGGCCTACGGTGACATCGTCGCCGAGGATCAGGGGATATTCGTCGCGCATAACATGGAGGATGCAGCCGTCCTGGATATTGGTGCGGGCGCCGATGCGGATGTAATGCACGTCGCCGCGGACGACAGAGCAGGGCCAGACGCTGGAGTCGGGGCCAATGACGACGTCGCCGATGATGACGGCGGCGGGGTCAATGTAGGCGGAAGCGGCGATTTCGGGGCGCTTGCCGCGGTAGGGCCGGATGTCGGGTTGTCGAGCCAATG
>WNFR01000935.1_pt1 | contig 30026 bp, 35 predicted proteins | sample 5400221 | NCBI WGS metagenome assembly WNFR01 (sample SAMN13153357, study PRJNA577476) | soil metagenome | isolation source: 40 cm soil under Madrone tree | place: USA:California | collected 2016-06-14
GAAGGCGACGTGGTTCGAGATCACGGACGCGCTGCCGCAGTTCGCCGCCGGTCCCGCCGAGCACGAGGAAGAGCTGGCGGCAATCTTCAAGGGACGGTGAGCACGCGACCAGCGCCCACCAGACGTCGCTAGCCCGGCGACGTCCTCGTATCAACCGTCGGGTCCTGCACCGTCCGGGGTCCTGCTCGTACCGACGGCGGGCGACGTGACGGGTCCGGCTCGGGCACGCCGCCGGTTCCGTGCCGCGCGCGCGGCTGTTAGAAGCGGCGCGAGACAGACGCATGAACACGACGCAGGACAAGGCCGCGCTCGTCATCGGCGCCGGCGACGGCACCGGCGGCGCCATCGCCGCCCGCTTCGCGCGCGAAGGCTTCGTCACCTGCCCGGTCCGGCGGACCGCCGACAAGCTCGAGCCGCTCGTCCACGCGATCGAGGCCGCTGGCGGCCCCGTCCGGGCGTACGGACGCGACGCGCGCAAGGAAGACCAGATGATCGCGCTCGTCGACGAGATCGAGCGCGACGTGGGCCCCATCGAGGTGGCGGTGTTCAACGTCGGCGCCAACGTGCCGTCGAGCATTCTCGAGGAGACCGCGCGCAAGTACTTCAAGATCTGGGAGATGGCGTGCTTCGGCGGGTTCCTCATGGGGCGCGAGGTAGCGCGGCGGATGGTGCCGCGCGGCCGCGGGACGATCATCTACACGGGCGCGACGGCGTCGGTGCGCGGAAGTGCGAACTTCGCCGCGTTCGCCGGTGCCAAGCACGCGCTCCGCGCGCTCGCGCAGAGCATGGCGCGGGAGCTCGGGCCGCGCGGCATCCACGTCGCGCACGTCGTCATCGACGGCGCGATCGACACCGAGTTCATCCGCACCGCGTTCCCCGAGACGTACGCGCGCAAGGACCACGGCGGCATTCTCGATCCGGCGCACATCGCCGAGCACTTCTGGATGCTGCACACGCAGCCGCGGGACACCTGGACGTTCGAGCTCGATCTGCGCCCGTGGACGGAGACCTGGTGACCCGATGACCAAGACCGTCGAGTTCCTCTTCGACTTCGGCAGCCCGAATGCGTACCTGAGCCATCGCGTGATCCCGGCGATCGAGGCGCGCACGGGAGCGCGCTTCGTCTACGTGCCCGTGCTCCTCGGCGGCCTCTTCAAGCTCACCGGGAACCAGCCGCCGACGCTCGCGTTCGGCAACATCAAGAACAAGCTGCCGTACGAGATGCTGGAGACGCGCCGCTTCGTCGCGCGCCATCGTCTCGACAAGTTCGTCTTCAACTCGCATTTCCCGATCAACACGCTGCAGCTCATGCGCGGCGCCGTCGCCGCCGAGACCGATGGCGTCCTGGCGCCGTACGTGGAGGCGATATTCGCGGCGATGTGGGAGCAGTCGAGGAAGATGGACGATCCCGACGTCTTCCGCGCCGCCCTCGTCGAGTCGCGACTCGACGCCGACCGCCTGCTCGCGCGCATCCAGGACGCCGACGTCAAGGAGAAGCTCATCGCGAACACGCAGCGCGCGTTCGAGCGCGGCGCCTTCGGCATCCCCACCTTCTTCGTCGGCGACGAGATCTACTTCGGCAAGGACCGCCTGCGGGACGTCGAAGAGGAGATCGTCGCGCAGGGCAGGTGACGTGCGCGCCGCTACGCCGCCCGGCAGAGCTTGGCGTCAGCGTAGCGGATCGGTACCAGGCGATGGGTGAGCATGTCGACGGCGGCCTGCGACTGCTCGAGGACGAGGTAGCCGAGCAGAGGATCGTACCGCCCGTCGAGCGGCGCCATCTGCATGAAGATCAGCTCCGTCACGATCGGGCTGAAGCCCTCGATCTGTACCGTGACCGGCCCGCAGACGTCTCCCTCGATGACGCGTTGGTCGGCGGTCTCGAGCTGCACGCTCCGAATCGTCGGCATCTCGCCGAGACGTTCGCGCCAGGCGGCCGGCAAAGTGAGCCAGCCGGCGCCCGTGTCGACGAGGGCGTCGAAGCGGATCTCGCGCGCGAGATCCAGCGTGTTGCGAACCAGGACCGGTACGAAGATTCGACCCACGGCGGCCAATGTAGTCGGAACGCGATCGGCGGCCAAGAGCTCCGAGTAGTGATGTAGACTGTCGTCGGAGGTCACCGATGGACCGATCCCGCTTCCGTGACGACGTCGTCGCCGCCCGTCTGCGCCTGCGCGAGCGCTTCCTCGCGCGCATGCGCGCGACGCCCGGGATCGCCGACGCGAAGCCGCTCGGCAGATGCGAGTAGGCATTCGAAACACAGGCGGGTAGCGACACGGCTCGCTCGAGCGCTATGGTGTGTCGTCGGTTCGGAGGACCACAGCATGCGGACTTTCAAATTCGTCGTTGAACGTGACCCGGAAACGGGCCTCCTCGTTGGATACGTACCTGGGTGGCCCGGTGCGCACACGCAAGGCGCCGATATCGATGAGCTTCAGCGGAACCTCCAAGAAGTCATCGCGATGCTCCTCGAGGATGGCGAACCGAATCTCGAATCCGAATTCGTCGATGTGCGTACCATCCAGGTCGCTTGAGGGTGCGCAGTGTTCCCGTCCTGAAACCTCGCCAGGTCGTCGCTCTCCTCGAAGCTCACGGGTTCTCCGAAGTCCGGCAACGCGGCTCGCACAAGCAGTTTCGCCATGGTGATGGCCGAGTGACGACCGTGCCGTTCCACGGCGGCCGAGACGTCTCGCCCACCCTGCTGCGGAAGATCGCGCGTGACATACGCATGACGTTGGAGGAGTTCCTCGCAGCGCGATGACGAGAGTTGTCGCCGAGCTACCGATGGACCGATCCCGCTTCCGTGACGACGTCGTCGCCGCCCGCCTGCGTCTGCGCGAGCGCTTCCTAGCGCGCATGCGCGCGACGCCCGGGATCGCCGACACGAAGCCGCTCGGCTCGGGGCCGCCGAATGCGCACGGCATGCCGAAGCTGCCGGTCGGGCAGACGCCGACGGCGCCCGGCAAGTGGCCGGTGCTCGACCTCGGCGGGCGGCCGGACGTCACCCGCGCGACGTGGCGGCTCACCGTCGACGGGCGCGTGAAGACGCCGCTCGTCCTCGATTTCGACGACCTCCTCGCGCTCGAGCAGGTGGACGACGTCTCGGACTTTCACTGCGTGACGTCGTGGTCGCGGCTCGACGTGCCCTGGCGCGGCGTCCGCCTCGCGACCGTGATCGCGCTCGCCGAGCCCGAGGACGACGCGCACTACGTCGTCTGCTACGGGTACGACGGATACGACACCAACCTGCCGCTCAGCGAAGCACTGAAGGACGACGTCCTGCTCGCGCACACGGTCGACGGCGCGCCGCTCCCGCCGGAGCACGGCGGCCCTGTGCGCGTGATCACGCCGCAGCTCTACGCGTGGAAGGGCGCGAAGTGGATCAAGCGGCTCGAGCTGCTCGCCGAGGATCGTCGCGGCTTCTGGGAGCAGCGCGGCTACTCGAACACCGCGCATCCGTGGCGGAACGACCGCTATTCGCGGTGAACCCGCGGGCTATGACGGACTCAGACTCACCATCGCGGGCCGCGTCCGGCGTGGCGGAGGGCACCATCGAATATTCACCGGCGGTACACTTCGCGTCGGTGTCCGATCTTTAGCACGACGACGCTGCGCTCCGTGTCGTCGACGGTGTAGAGGACGCGGTAGTCGCCCTGGCGGACACGGTACGCAGGCAGGTCACCGGCGAGCTTCTCGCAATCCACCGGGCGCGGGTTGCGCGCGAGAGCGGCGATTCGTGCCACGAGCCGCTGCCGATCGCCTTTGCGGTCGACCGCCTCCAGTTCGCGCGCCGCGGAACGTTTGATCGCGACGCTATATCTTGCCACGGCGCCTCAGCGCCTCGACGACTTTGCCGAAGTCGAGGGTGGGCTCCTTGGCGCGTTTCGCGAGGGCTTCGAGATCGTCGGCATCCTCGGCGAGGCTCCGCTTGACGGCTTCGTTGACGACGTCGGAGATCGACCGGTCGGTCGCCGCGGATTTCATCCTGAGCGCACGGTGAATGTCAGGATCGAAGTACACGGTCGCTCGCTTCGGCGCGGAAGCCATATGTTCGGAGTTAGCGCTTTGACGTCAAAGCGTCAACAGAGGATCGCGTCCACCGACCATCGACGGCGCCGCAGCAACGATCTGCGGTCGATCACCTGGCGCGAGCACGCGCCCCGCTGCGAGCTCCGGCGACGCGCTGGACGTCGATGTCGCCGCCGCAGCCCACGTCGAAGGCGCTCGCCGCCTCGCAGGCGCGGCGGGCCAGCGCGTCGGCGGCGAGTGGTTGACCATAGAGCGCGTGGAGGGCGCCGAGCGCGTACGACGCGCCCGAGCCGATCGCGTAGTACTTCGTGAACTCCATGACGCTGATGTTGCTCGACACGTAGTAGATGCCGCTCCGGTTCACGACCAAAAACGACGAGTCGAGATCGGCGAACGGCGTCGGGTCGTCGTTCTCGCCGGGCTGGTCGTTCACGAATTGATACCGTTTGTGGAGCTGGCGCCAGAACGCGATGAAGAACGCGAATACCGCGCGTTCGCTCCCGAGACGCGGGCGCGAGATCCTCGCCAGGTAGTCGCGCAGGATGTTGTCGTAGGCACCCCATCCGGTGTTCGCGATGTAGCTCGACCCGGCGCGGACAATTTTGCTCGCCCCATGATTGTCACGCAGCACGCGCCGATCGTCGAAGCTCTCCTGCGAGTCGGCTGCGACGACGATCTGGTCACGCTTGCGGACGGCGACGGCGATGGACATGCGTGGCGCGGGACCCTCGCACGGCGCTGGGCGGCGATCAAGCGCGCCCCCCGCCGGGGTAGTAGCGACGCTCGGCGGTCGCCGGAGTTCTTCCTACCCCAGCGACCGATCTCCCGGTACGACGATCGCGAAACGCGTCTGCTTCCCGAAGTTCATCGCCTCGTCCTCGGTCGCGGTCAGGATGTCGATGCGGAAGCCCTTGATCGCCGCGCCGCAGTCCTCGGCGCGATACCAGCCGAGATCCTCGATCCACACCCACGAACCGTAGGGGATCAGCGTCGGATCGACGGCGATGATGCGCGCCGCCGGATCGGCTTCGACGAGCGTTGCGGTGCGGCCGTCGTTGAACTTGCCGTACTTCGGACTGCGCGGGATGTATTTGGTGACGGTGAAGCGGCGGCCCCACGATTTGGTGCCGACGGAGGGCGCCTGCTCCGTTGCAGAGAGGATCTGCTCGTGGCTGTGCGCGAGCGCCGTCAGCGCCGTCGTCGCGCGGACGGAGGTCTTCCGATACTGCCGTGCCTCCGCGATTTCGGTGTTCAGGCGCGTGGATTGAACGCACAGACCGGCCGACGCCGCTAGGGAGACCGCGAACAGCGCGGCGCACGCGAACCGTCGCCTCATGCCGGCGGTTCGAAGATGGGTGATCTCGTCCTCGAGCTGCTTCAGCGCGCTCAGATCGACGACGACGGCACTTGTCCACTCATTGCTCAATGCGTCACCTCGCTGCGTATGGGTTCAAGCGTCGTGCCGGGACTTCTCTCGGCGTTCGGTGATCGACGACCCGACAGAAATGCACGGCGGGGCAGGGCTGCACGTCGAACGACGGCAATGATGTGGACGCGCCAGTAGCAGATGCGTACACAGCCCCCGGCGCCCCGCGCGCACAGGAGCCGCACACACACAAGATGTGATGGCGCGTTCGAGTTGACACAAAATCCGCGCGGTCCATCTATGCTCGAGCGTAGCGGTGAGCTTCGCCTTCATGGAAGCCGAACGGCTCCGCGCCGCACTGACGCTCGATCGCGACTCGCGACTGCTGGCTTCGAGCTCTGGCAATGCGCGTGATGATGCGCATCCGGCGCGGTCTTCGGCGGTCCCCGCGCCTTCCTTGAGCCCCGGCGCCCCACGCGCTACTCCCTACCGCACCAAAGCGTCTCGGAGGCCGCCCATGTCCGTGTCTGCGTTCCCTGCGATGTCCATCGCCGAAGCCCACCAGCGGCTCGCCGCGCCCGGCTCGCTCTTCGAGGTCGAGGAGCGCGAGATCCGCGGCACGCGCATCAAGACGTGGAAGAACGCGCCGCCGTCGCTGGCGATGATCTTCGCGATGAGCGCCGCCTACGCCGACCGCACGTATCTCGTGAACGACGACGAGCGCGTCACCTTCGAGGGCCACCGGCGCGCTGTCACGCGTCTCGCGGCGCGCCTCGTCGCGGATGGCGTCCGCAAGGGCGATCGCGTCGCGATCATCATGCGCAACCTGCCGGAGTGGTCGGTCGCGTTCTGGGCGGCGTCGCTCGCGGGGGCGATCGTGACGCCGCTGAACGCGTGGTGGACGGGGCCGGAGCTCGAGTACGGGCTCACCGACTCCGGGGCGAAGGTCGCGCTCGCCGACGCCGAGCGGTGGCAGCGCCTGCGCGAGCACGTCGACAACTGTCCGGAGATCGTGCGCGTCTACGTGAGTCGCACGAGCGAGGATGTCGCCGATCCGCGCGTGCAGAAGCTGGAAGAGGTCATCGGCGCGCCGAACACGTGGGGCGAGCTGGAGCCGGCCCAGCTGCCCGCGGTCGACTTCGATCCCGACGATGACGCGACGATCTTCTACACGTCGGGCACGACGGGAAAGCCGAAAGGCGCGGTGACCACGCACCGCAACATCATCTCGAACGTCTTCAACGCGCTCGCGGCGCAGGCCCGCATGCACCTCCGGCGCGGCGAGCAGCCGCCGCCGCCCGATCCGAACCAGCGGCGCGCGATCCTGATCTCGGTGCCGTTCTTCCACGCGACGGGCTGCTTCGCGGTCATGATCCCGGCGCTCATGGGCGGCGCGAAGCTCGTCATGCAGCGCAAGTGGAACGCGGAGCAGGCGCTCGAGCTGATCGAGCGCGAGCGCATCACGAACGCCGGCGGCGTGCCGACGATCGCCTGGCAGCTCATCGAGCACCCGCGGTTCGGCGACTTCGATCTGTCCTCCCTGGAGAACATCGCGTACGGTGGCGCGCCGTCGGCGCCCGAGCTGGTGCGCCGCCTGAAGGCGCGTTTCCCGAAGCTCACGACCGGGCAGGGCTGGGGCATGACCGAGACGTCAGCGACCGCCACGAGCAACGTCGCCGAGGACTACGAGCGCAAGCCCGAGAGCTGTGGTGTGCCGTCGCCGACGGGCGAGGTGCGCATCGTCGGCGCGAACGGCGAGACGCTGCCGCCGGGCGAGGTCGGCGAGCTCTGGTACCGCGGACCCGTCGTCGTCCGCGGCTACTGGAACAAGCCGCAAGCGACGGCCGAGACCTTCGTCGACGGCTGGGTGAAGACCGGCGACCTCGCGCGCGTCGACGACGAAGGCTTCGTCTACATCGTCGACCGCGTCAAGGACATGCTGATCCGCGGCGGCGAGAACATCTACTGCGTCGAGGTCGAGAACGCGCTCTACGAGCACCCGGCGGTGATGGACGCCGCGGTGATCGGCATTCCGCATCGCATTCTCGGCGAGGAGCCGGCCGCGGCGGTGCATTTGAAAGACGGTTGCACGGCGACCGAGGAGGAGCTCCGCCACTTCGTCGCGCAGCAGCTCGCCGCCTTCAAGGTGCCGGTGAAGATCCTCTTCCTCCCTGAGACGCTGCCGCGGAACCCGAACGGCAAGATCATGAAGAAGGATCTGAAGGGTCTCTTCGAGGGCGTGCCGGCGCGTTGAACGCGCGCCGGCAAAATCTCCGCCGGCCGGCGCGGTTCATAGCGGACCGCGAGTCCGTCACCCGCGCGCCTCTCGAGCTCGTGTCCGCGGGTTGGCTCCCGAAACAGCTGTATCACGAAAGACACAGCTGTTGCATCAGCCGGTGCGACGCGCTAGCTCATCGGTGTGCCCAACGAACAGGAGGCGATGATGACTACATCCGTAGCCGTTCCGCCGACGCTGCAGACCATCGCCGCGATTCTCGGCGCGATGGCGGTGGTCGCGCTGATCGAGACCGCGATCCCGCTGCACGCGCGCACCAGATGGAACCGCGATCATCTCGCGCCCAATCTCGCGCTCACCTTTCTCACCTTCGCGACGAACGCATTCCTGAACGGTGCGCTCTTCGCGACCGTCGTATGGCTCTACGCCAGCGGATTCGGCCTCCTGCCGCGGCTGGCGCTGCCGCCGCTCGCCGCCGCCGCCGCCGCGGTCGTGATCCTCGACTTCTCGTTCTACGTCGCGCACGTCGCGATGCATAAGGTTCCGGCGCTGTGGCGCTACCACCGCGTCCATCACTGCGATCCCGCCGTCGACGTGACGACGACGATCCGCCAGCATCCCGGCGAGAGCCTGATCCGCTACGCGTTCATGGGCGCGTTCGCGGTCGCGCTCGGCCCGAGCCCCGTCGCCTTCGGCCTCTACCGGATCTGGTCGGCGGTGAACGGCCTCGTCGAGCACGCCAACATCCGGGCGCCGCTCTGGCTCGATCGCCTGCTCGCGCTCGTCACCACCTGGCCGCACATGCACAAGATCCACCACTCGCGGAACGCGGCGGAGACCGACACCAACTACGGGAACATCTTCTCGTGGTTCGACCGCCTGTTCTCGACGTACACGCCGTCGAACCGCGGCGTCGACGTCGTCTGCGGGCTCGACGGCTTCGACGACCCGGCGACGCAGACTACGGCAGGACTCCTGGCGCTGCCATATCGCGGCTTCGATGCGTCGTTCGAGCCAGTCGCGAGCTTGCCTTCGGCGGAAATACGGCCGATCACCTCTCGTTGAGAGGAGGAGACCGATGGCGGCGTACCTGATTGCGGACATCACGGTGCACGATCCCGACGGTTACAAGGCGTATGCGAGTGATGACGCGAGAGCGCCGGCGCCGCGAGCGATGGACGTCCGGCGATCGCGGCGCCGAGCGCCACCTTGACCGTCGTCCATCCGCGGCAGTAGCGTCGCCGCGTGGCTCGGAGCCTCCCCAAGCCCGCCCGCGCTCCCGTCCTTCCCCCGGCGCTCGATCTCGACCTCTTTCGGCAGATGGCGGATCGGTCGAACGAGGGCTTTTACCTGATCGATCGCTGCGGGCGTTTCCTCTACGTGAACGCCAAGGCGCACGCGCAGATGGGCGGCTACACGATGGACGAGCTGCTCTCGCTCACCGTCTCCGACATCTGCCCCGACGTGCCGCCGCAGCAGTTCGAGGCGAACGTCGTGGCGACGGCGCAGGGGCCGGTGCCGCTCGTCGAGTCGTGGACGCGACGCAAAGACGGCACGATGTTCCTCGTCGAGGTGAGCACGGCGCGGCTCGACTTCCGCGGCGAGGTCTATCTCTTCGGCGTCGCGCGCGACATCACGGAGCGCAAAGCCGTCGAGGCGTTGCGAAAGAATCTCGCGCTCCAGCTCTTGCAGACGATCGAAGGCGAACGCCAACGCGTCGCGCGCGAGCTGCACGACGACGTCGGGCAGGCGCTGGCGACGATCGGCATCCTCCTCGATGCGATCGAGATGGGTCCGCCCACCGTCCCCGAGTCCGTGCGGCCGTCGCTCGCGAGCACGCGCGCGACGATTGCGCGGATCGCCGAATCGCTGGCACGCATCGTCCGCGAGTATCACCCCGCGGAGCTCCTCGGCCTCGGGCTCGAGGACACGTTGCGCGCCCACGCGCGCACGTTTGCCGAGCGTCACCAGCTCGCGCTGCGGTCGGCGATCGAGAACGTCGACGGCCTCCTGACGCCCGAGCAGGAGCTGCACGTGTATCGCGTCGTCCAGGAGGCGCTCGCGAACGTCGCCCGCCACGCGCGTGCGACGGCGATTCGCGTGACGCTCACGCGCGAGGCCGAGCGCCTGGTCGTCCGCATCCGTGACGACGGCATCGGGTTCTCCGCGGACGCGCCGACGGACGGCATCGGCGTCGCGACCATGCGCGAGCGCGCGATGCTGATGCAGGGCGCGCTCACGATCGACGCCGCGCCGGGCCGCGGCACCTCGGTGCAGCTCGTCGTCCCGCTGGTGGTCGCGGACGCGGGCGGCGTCGGATCCGCGCTGGAGACGGACTTCGAGGCGATCAGCGCGCTGCCGCCGCCGGTCCTGCCGCCGTCGCTGGACGGGTACGACACGCGCAGGCCGCTCCCGGAGCCGCTCGACCGCGAGGTGTTCCGCCGCATGGCCGACATGGCGAGCGAGGCGTTCATGCTCGTCGATGAAGACGGACGATACATTTACGTGAACGACCGTGCGTGCTCGCTGTCCGGCTTCAGCCGCGACGAGCTGCTCACGATGTCGATCCCGGATCTGAATCCCGATTTTCCGCTGGGTCGCTGGCGCAAATGGGCGGCGCAGACGCACGGCGTGTCCGCCCCGTTCGAGACCCGACACTGGTGCAAGGACGGTACGCTGATTCCGATCGAGGTGAGCCCGACGCCCATCGAGCGCCCGGGGTCGCCGTATTTCTTCGGCGTCATTCGCGACATCCGCGCCCGCAAAGAGGCGGAGGCCGCGCAACAGGGATTCACCCGCCGCCTGCTGCACACGCTCGAGGCGGAGCGACGGCGCGTCGCGCGTGATCTGCACGACGAGGTGGGGCAGGCGATCGCCGCCGTCGGCGTCTTGCTGCACACGCTCGAGAATACGCCCGGCTCGATACCGCACAGGCTCGACCGCGAGCTCGCCGCGACGTACGCCACGATCGGTCAGATCACCGAGTCGATCGCGCGTATCGTCCGCGACTACCATCCGGCCGATCTGCTCGCGCTCGGGCTTGAGGAGACGCTGCGGACGCACGCGCAGCAGTTCGCGCAACGCCACGGCTTGGTGCTGCGCTTGGCGACGATCTCGACGCTCGGCCTGCTCTCGGACGAGCGTGCGCTGCACGTGTATCGCATCGTCCAGGAGGCGCTCGCGAACGTCGCGCGGCATGCGCGCGCGCGCCGCGTGAGCGTCACGCTCGCACGCCGTGGGCAGCGTCTCGTCGTCGCGGTCCGTGATGACGGCGCCGGCTTCGACCCCGCGCCCAGCCGGCCGGGACGGCTCGGCTTGGTGACGATGCGCGAGCGCGCCGCACTGATGGAGGGGACGCTGGAGGTGCGCTCGTCGCCCGGCAAGGGAACCGAGGTGCGTCTCGTCGTGCCGACGGCCGACCCGTCCGCGCACCGCGCCCGATGAGCGATCGCCGACAGGCGGCCGATCGGCGGCAGGCGGCCGACGCGGTGCAGCTGCTCGCCATCTCGGGAAGCCTGCGCGCGGTGTCCACGAACACCAGCGTGCTGCGCGCGATGGCGTGTATCGCGCCGCCCGGCGTCGCGCTCACGCTCTACGACGGGCTCGGCGATCTGCCGCCGTTCAATCCCGACCTCGATGTCGAGGGCGCGACGCCGCCGGCGATCGTCCGCGATCTGCGGACGCGCATCGGGCGCGCGGACGGCATCGTGATCTCGAGCCCCGAGTACGCGCACGGCATTCCCGGCGTCCTGAAGAACGCGCTCGACTGGCTGGTGAGCAGCCTCGAGTTTCCGGGCAAGCCGCTCGCGCTCGTCAACGTGTCGGCGCGATCCGTGCACGCGCGGGCGCAGTTGACCGAGATCCTCACGACGATGTCGGCGCGCCTGATCGAGCCGGCGTCGGTGACGCTGCCGCTCGACGGCAGACGCCTCGACGCCGACGCGATCTGCGCCGACGCCGAGATCGCGCGCGTGCTCCGGGCCGCGATCGACACGCTCGTCGGCGCGATCGCGATCGAGCGCGAGGCGTGACGGTGTGTCGATCGCGGCGCGGGCGCGAGTGTGACGACGTGTCGCTAGCGACGAAGTCGAACGACGTCGTGCTCCGTCCGACGGAGCACCGCGACCTCGCGTTCGTCGTCGCGCTCGAGCGCCACCCCGACAACGCGCCCTTCGTCGGCCAGTGGTCGCGCGCGGAGCACGCGGCGGCGATCGCGGCGGCCGATCGCGAGCACCGGATCATCGAGCGCGCGGGGGCGCCGGATCCCGTCGGCTTCCTGATCGCCTACGACCTGCGCGCACGCGGCTTCGGCGTCCACGTGAAGCGCATCGTCGTCAGCGACAAATCTCGCGGCGTCGGCCGCCGCGCCTTGGCACGATTCATCGAGCTTGCGACCCGTCACCTCGCGCCGCCCTACATCTGGCTGAGCGTCTTCGCGGAAAACCTCCGTGCGCAGCGCTGCTACAGGACGCTCGGGTTCCGCGAGACGCCTCTCACGTCGGACGAGCGCCTGATGTATCACGATGCGGTGGGCGGCTTCTCGAACGAGAGCAAGCTGATGTTTCTTCGCGGCGGCGATCCGCGCCGCGTCGCCGCAGTCAAATCGACATAGGGGCCATGCGCAAACGACGAATCGAGCGTCCGAGCGTGTCCGAAGGATACGATCGCTGGTCGGCGACCTACGACGCGACGCCGAATCCGCTGGTCGCGCTCGACCGCCGCGTGACACTGGGCGCGCTCGACCCGCGGCGCGGCGAGCGCGTCCTCGACGCGGGATGCGGCACCGGCGCGCACCTCGCCGCGCTCTGCCAGGGAGGGGCGCGTGCCGTCGGACTCGACTTCTCCGCGGGCATGCTGCGGGTCGCGCGTCGCGCCGCTCCCGCCGCCGGATTGGCGCGCGCCGATCTCGATCGCGCGCTGCCCGTTCGGCGCGCGATGTTCGACGCCGTGCTCTCCGCGCTCGTGTCGGAGCACCTGAACGATCTGCGGCGATTCTTCGGCGAGGCGTTCGCGGCGCTGCGGCGCGGCGGACGTCTCGTGTTCTCCGCGTTCCATCCCGAGCTGGCGCGCGCCGGCATCGAGGCCAATTTCGAGCACGAGGACACGGAGTACCGGCTGGGCGCGCACGCATACACGGTCGCGGACTACCTCTCCCACATCACCGGGGCGGGATTTCGCATCGTCGACTGCCGTGACTACCGCGGCGACGATCGCCTCGTGGAAGAGGTCCCGGCCGCGACGAAGTACTTCGGGCAACCGCTGCTGCTGCTCGTCCGCGCCGAGCGCGCCGCGTGAGCTACAGAGCGGGTCCCTGAACGCATCCACTGCGAGCTGCGAGTTGGGGGTTGCGACGGCCGGCGAGTCCGTGGATCATCGCGCGCGATAGGAATCGTAAAGTCGAGGTGCATCCATGTGTCGCAACATCAAGACGCTCCACAACTTCGCTCCGCCCGCGGCCGACGACGAGATCCGCGCGTCGTCGTTGCAGTTCGTCCGCAAGCTGAGCGGTTTCACCCGCCCGTCGAAAGCCAACGAGGTCGCGTTCGCGCGCGCCGTCGATCAGGTGACCAACGCGGCACGCGAGCTGCTCGCGTCGCTCGTCACGAGCGCGCCGCCGCGCGATCGCGAGATCGAGGCGGCGAAGCGGCGGGCGAAAGCGGCGGTGCGCTTCCAGGCGTGACGGCGAGCCCGCGCGTGCCCGCGACGGGGCTCCGGATCTTCGACGGCGCGGTCGCGATCGTCACCGGCGCTGCGTCGGGAATCGGCCGCGCGCTTTCGGAGGAGCTCGCGCGTCGCGGCGCGTCCGTCGTCCTCACGGACATCGACACCGAGGTGCACGACGTCGCCGGAGGCATGCCGGTCGCCGCCGGACGCACCGCCTGCGCCGCGATCCTCGACGTCACCGATTACGACGGCGTGCAGCGCCTCGTCGACGGGGTGGCCGCCGAGCACGGGCGGCTCGACTTCGTGTTCAACAACGCCGGGATCGGCGTCGCCGGCGAGCTCCGCGAGCACACGACCGCGGCGTGGAACCGCATCATCGACGTGAACATCCGCGGCGTCGTCCACGGCGTGCAGGCGGCCTATCCGCTGATGCTGCGCCAAGGGTTCGGCCACATCGTGAACACCGCGTCGATGGCCGGCCTCACGCCGGGCCCGATGCTCGCCAGCTACTCCATGACCAAGCACGCCGTCGTCGGGCTCTCGAAGGCGTTGCGCGTGGAAGCGGCCGCGGGCGGCGTCCGCGCCAGCGTGCTCTGCCCCGGCGTCATCCGCACGCCGCTCCTCTCCGGCGGCAAGCACGGCGTCTTCGTCACCGCGATGCCCGAGGAGGAGCAGCGGACGCGCGTCGTCCGCATGTTCGAGCGCTTGCGGCCGATGGACGCGCGGCGCTTCGCGGCGAAGGTGCTCGATCAGATCGCCCGCAATCGCGCGATCATCATCGTGCCGGGATGGTGGAAGATCCTGTGGTGGCTCGACCGCCTCGCGCCGACGCTGAATCTCGTCCTCGTCGAGCGGCTCTCCGCCTCGGCCCGCCGCGAGCTCTACGCGCCGGTAGACCGATAGTCGTTCCCCGGGCCGCCCGATGGGTCGTGCAAATCACCTGGTCGCCTGCCAGGCTAGAGGACGCGGCGCCCGCACGATGCGCGTGTGGGCGCCGCGCTCGTGACTACAGCGCGAGCGTTCCCGTACGGATCAGGTACGCCAAGCGCTCACGCTGCTCGGGATCGAGCATAGTGTGCAGGCGCTTCAACGCCTGCACCACCGCGTCGCGCAGACGCTCCGCGGTCGCGACGCGGAGCTGCGCCGCTTGCTGCGCCGCCGTTTCGTCGAACTGCTCGCGGCCGAGGGCGTCGGCGAAGCTCGCGAGCGTACGGCGGCCGTCGACCTCCGCCTGCGCGCGCTCGGTCTTCAAGTCGGCGAGGATCTTCGCCAGCTCGCCGACCTGCTTCTCGTCGAGCTCGAGCTTGAAAGCGAGGAAGCGGAGCGGCCGGCGAACGCCGAGTCCCGCGTCGCCGAATCGTCCGCTCGCTTCGTACGCGGGTCCACAGCCGCGCCGCGCGTATCCCACGTCGTAGCCGCAGCGGCCCGCGTGCACGCCGGCGTCGCCGCCGTGGTGCCGCACCTTCCACCAATAGAGCATGCCTGGATACATCGTGACCTCCACTGCCGAGGGTTTTCCCGCTCGGCGGGCTTCGAGCTCTCCGGGCGGAGAGCCCACGTGGGCGATATGCCTCACGTCGAGGTCGACACTAGCGCTGCGGCCCGGATTTGGCGAATGGCGCCGGTCGGGTGCCCTGAGCGGCGACGGTGTCGGGCGGTCGGCGAGTGTCAGGCCGTTCGCACGAGGACCCTGAGGATCTTTCTCGTCAACGAAGAAACTCGAGTATGGCCGTTTCGAGGTTGTACATCGCGCCGACGATCTTGATCGCGCCGGACGTTTCCAGCTCCATCAGCACCGGACTGCGGCGGCGGATATCCGTCACCGTCAGCTCCACGTTCTTCCGCGCCACCGCGTCGACGAAGCCGTAGTTCTTCGACGAGCGTTCGCCCTTATACTGAGTCGCCTCGACCGCAGGGCGGATCTTGGCGAGCAGCTGGGTCAGATTCCCGAGTTGCGCATTGTCGATGGCGCCCTTTATCGCGCCGCACGCCGTGTGCCCCATCACCAGCACGAGCTTCGCACCCGCGAGCTTGCACGCGAACTCCATGCTGCCGAGGATGTCGTCGTTGGCGATGTTGCCGGCGACCCGCGCATTGAAGCAGTCTCCGATGCCGAGATCCATGATCGTCTCGGCGGGTGCGCGAGAGTCGATGCAGCTGAGGATCACCGCGGCGGGGTGCTGGCCTTTGGCCGTCGCTTTCTGCTGGGCGAGATAATCGTGGGGCGACTCCTTTCCCAGGCGGAAGCGCTCATTGCCTTCTCGCATCGCCGCGAGGATGTCGTCCGGCGTCAGCTTCTCGCGCTTCTCCTTCGTCAGCGCGGCCGCGTGCGCGCGCAGGGCGGGCGCGGCGACGAGCGCCGCGGTCGCAATGCCGGTGATTCTGAGGAAGCTGCGGCGGTTCAACTCGTTTTGCCGGAGCATCGAAGTCGCGTGCCTCTCCTTCGCGCAGAAATGTGGGGTCTTCGAGTGGCAGAGTCCGCGGACCGTTTCAAGGGGCGTCCGCGACGTAGGCGACGCGTTCTGACCGGCGCGCTACTTCGGCGTCGCGGCAGTGTGGGTGGCTGCGAGGAACGCGCGGCCGGCGGCGGTGAGTCTCACGACGGCGTTGCTCATGGTCCCGTGCTCGGCGGAGCAGACCTCGACGAGACCGTCGCTCGTCGCGTCTTCCCAGATCGGCATCCGCGGGCACGAGGTGCGCCAGGCTCGCATCGTCTCGTCGTAGGTACGCGGCCGAGCGGCGATCCACGCGAGCAGCTCCAGCATCAGCGCGCGCATCGATCCACCATGATTACGTATCGCCTCGCTGCGGCGCCATGTCCATCGGGTGGTTGCGCTGGGACGGTCGCTGTGCGTTTGGAGAGCGTGCCCGAGCACGATCGTCCGCCGCTGCGCCGCCTCGACGACGACCTCTGGGTCGCGGAGCGGCCGCAGCGGTTCTACGGCCTCGAGGTCGGGACGCGCATGACGGTGATCCGCTTCGCCGACGGCAACCTCTTGCTGCACTCGCCGGTCGAGCTCGACGCGCCGTCGCGACGTGAGCTGGACGCCCTCGGACGCGTACGGTACGTCGTCGCCCCGAATCGCGTGCACCATTTGTATGCCGGCGACGTCGCGAAATCGTATCCAGAGGCGCGGCTCTGGATCGGACCGGGGCTCGAGCGCAAGCGGCCTGATCTGGAATACGTCGCCATCCTCGGTGACGACGCGCCCGCGGAGTGGCGCGACGAGGTCGCGCAGGTCTTCTTCCGCGGCCGCCCCTACGAGAACGAGGTCGTCTTCTTCCACCGTCCGAGCCGCACGCTCGTCATGTGCGACCTCGCGTTCAACTTCGGACCGACCGCCGCGGCGCCGACGCGCTTCCTGATGCGGCTCATGCGCAGCTACGGCCGCTTCGGGCCGTCGACGCTCGATCCGTGGCTGATCCGCGACCGCGCCGCGGCGCGCGCGAGCCTCGAGCGCATCCTCGCCTGGGACTTCAACCGGGTGATCGTCGCCCACGGCGACGTCCTCGAGCGCAGCGGCCGCGAGGCGCTGCGCGGCGGCTACGCGTGGCTCCTCGCGTGAGCGCGCGATGACGGAGGCGTGGGCGCAGCAGGTCGAGGCCTGGCACGACTTCTATGTCATCGTGGGCGGCGCGGCGGCGGGACTGACCGGCCTCATGTTCATCGTCGTGTCGCTCGGCGGGACGGTCCGGCGCGCCGCGCCCGGCGTGCGTGCCTTCGTGACGCCGACCGTCGTGTTCTTTTCGTCGATCGTCGTCGTCGCCGCCGTCATGGCGATGCCGACGCTCCCGGCGGCCGCGGTCGCCACCGTCCTGGCGGTCGGCGGCGTCGGCGGGCTCGCCTACATGATCGTGATCCGCGGCCACCAAATGTGGCGCAACAGCAGCCTCGATTGGTTGGATTGGTGGTGGTACATCTCGCTGCCGTTCCTGACCTACCTCCTCACGGTCGTCGCGGCGGCGGTGATCTGGCTCCGCGGCGCGTTCGGTCTGCTGCTCCTCGGCGGCACCATGCTGCTGTTGCTCGTGATCGCGATCCACAACGCCTGGGATCTGGTGCTGTGGATGACGCACCAGCCGCGCGGCGGCGGCGCCGATCAATCGGGCGGCAGCGGAGAATCGGGCGACGCTGGTCGAGCGACTTGATTTAACCCTGCACGCGCTGGACTCCTTGCTCCACAAGGAGGGCAGCTCATGAGTGACACCAAGACCGCGATCGTCGTCGGCGTCGGACCCGAGGCCGGCCTCGGCGGCGCGCTCTGCAAACGGCTCGCGCGCGAAGGGCTGCACGTCCTCGTCGCCGGCCGGACGCCTGACAAAGTGGAGACGCTCGCCGCCGCGATCCGCAAAGCCGGCGGGCGCGCGACCGGCGTCGCGACCGACACGACGCGCGAGCAAGACGTCCGCGACCTCTTCGACCGCGCCGAGAAGGAAGGGCCGCTCGAGATCGTCGTCTACAACGCCGGCAACGCCGCGATGGGCGAGCTGCACGACATGGAGGCGAGCTACTTCGAGCAGGTGTGGCGCGTCGGCTGCTTCGGTGGATTCCTCGTCGGGCGCGAGGCGGTGCGGCGCATGCTGCCGCGCGGCCGGGGCAGCGTGATCTTCACCGGCGCGACGGCGTCGATGCGCGGCAAGCCGACGACGACCGCGTTCGCCTCCGCCAAGGCGGGGCTGCGCTCGCTGGCACAGTCGATGGCACGCGCATACGGCCCGCGCGGCATCCACGTCGCGCACGTCGTCGTCGACGGCGGCATCGCCGGCGACAAGATCATTCAGGGCATCCCGCAGTTCGCGCAAGCGATGGGCGAGGACGGCCTCGTCAGCCTCGACGGCCTGGCCGACGCCTACTGGTATCTCCACACCCAGCAGCGCGCCGCCTGGACGCACGAGCTCGACATCCGGACGTTCAAAGAATCGTTTTGAACGCGTATACGTCTGCAGTTGCCCACGCCGGGGCCGGGCGTAGGCTGAAGCCATGGCGGCAGCGCGGACCCGGCGTACCAGCCGGGCGAAGCACGGTCAGCGACGCGCCGGCGGACGGCGCTGGTCGCGGGCAGTCACCGAGCGCAGCGACGCGCTCGACCTCGAGCCGCGCGCCTTCACGCAGCGAAGCCCGCGGGCGATTGCGGCGTCGCTGAAGCGCTCGGCCGACCGCAGTCGGCGCCGCAAGGCCGGCAGCTACCGGTCCGCGATGTCGATGCTCGTCTTCTACGTCAATCGCGGCGGCAAGAATCTTCCGCCGGCGCGGCGACGCGTCCTGGAACGCGCCAAGGACGAGCTCAGGCGCCTCTACGGTCGCGCGTGAGCGACCCGCATTCGCGGCGCACGCAAGCCGTGCATGAGCCGCGCGTTCGGCGGCTGGTTGCGCTGCCAGCGGCGGTCGGACGGCTCACGCGGGTCGCACACGAGGCAGTCGGACAGCTCACGCGCGTCGCGCTCGTCGGCGTACTCCTCACGACGGCCTGCGCACCGCCGAAGGCGATCGTGCGTGTGCCCGAGCTCGCGCCGACGGACCCGGCGTTCCTCGCGACGCTCGCCGCGCACACCGACGCGCGCTTCGTCGGCGGCAACCGCATCGAAATTCTCTTGAACGGCGACGAGACGTTTCCCGAGATGCTGCGCGCGATCGCCAGCGCGCGGCGCACGATCACGTTCGAGGAGTATTTCTACGAAGACGGGCAGATCGCCGCCGACGTCGCGAACGCGATCGCCGAGCGCTGCGCGCACGGGGTCAAGGCGCACGTCCTCCTCGACGCGTTCGGCGCCAGCAGGATCCACCGCGATCTCATCGCGAACATGAAGCAGTCCGGCTGCGAGGTGGAATGGTTCGGCGGGATCAAGCCGGTGCAGATCCTGCTGCCGTGGAAATTGCTCTCCTACAACAACCGCAATCACCGCCGCATCGTCGTGGTCGACGGCCGGATCGGCTTCACCGGCGGCTACGGCATCAGCGAGGCGTGGACGGGTGACGGCCGCCAGCGCGACCACTGGCGCGACACCAACGCCACGATGGCCGGCCCCGTCGCGCGCCAGCTGCAAGCGGTGTTCGTGCGCGACTGGCGCGAGACGACCGGTGCCGTGCTCGGCGGCGACGACTATTTTCCCGAGGTCGACTCGCCGGGCGACGTGACGGCGCAGATCGTCGCCAGCGCGCCGACCGGCGGCGCCTCTGAGTCGTACATGCTCTTCCTCTTTGCGATTTCGACCGCGCGGCGCTCGATCTCCGTCACCAACCCGTACTTCGTGATCGACGACCAGATGAAAGACGCGCTGATCGCAGCGCAACGGCGCGGCGTGCAGGTGACGGTGGTCATCCCCGGACAGCTCGACGGTCGATTCTTTCGCGTCGATCAGAATCTCGTGCACTACGCGGGGCGCGGCGAGATCGGCGCCCTCTTGAAGGCGGGCATTCGCGTCTTCGCGTACCGGCCCGCGTTCCTGCATGCGAAGACGATGGTCGTGGACGACGCGTGGGCGATCATCGGCAGCACGAATTTCGATCGCCGCTCGTTCGAGCTGAACAGAGAGATCAATCTCACCGTCCTCGACGCGCGGGTCGCAGCGCGGTTGGAGGCGATCTTTCGCGACGATCTCGCGCGCTGCGACGAGCTGACGTACGCAAAGTGGTCGTCGCGCGGTCCGGTCGAGCGGGTCTTGGAATGGTTCGCGGTTCCTGCGAAGAGCCAGCTGTAGCCCCACGATGCGGCCGCAGCGCCACCAGGCTGCCGAGGAGGACACCATGGATCGAGGGACGCTCGCGTTTGTCCTCGGCCTCGGGATCGTGCTCGCCGTCGCCGGCGCCGGAGGGGCGCACGCCGACGAGACCTGCATGTCGCCGTACATGCCGAAGATCACCGGCCAAGAGGACTACGTCTACGTGTGGGCGCTCGGGATCGAGGGCGTCGGCGACGGCTCGGACAAGCTCGTCACGATCGGCGCCAACCCCGCGAACGCGGCGACGTACGGCAAGGTGGTCTCCGCCGTCTCCGTCGGCGGCCGTCACGAAGCGCACCACGCCGGGTTCAGCGACGATCGCCGTCACCTCTGGGCGGGCGGCCTCGACGACAGCCTGATCTGGGTCTTCGACCTCGCTGCCGATCCCGCGCACCCCAAGGTCGTGCGTACGATCGATGGCTTCGTGAAGGAAAGCGGCGGCGTCGTCGGGCCGCACACGTACTTCGCGTTGCCGGGGCGGATGCTGATCACCGGTCTCTCGAACGAACAGGACAAGGGCGGCAAGACGGCGGTGGTCGAGTACAACAACGACGGCAAGTTCGTGCAGACGGTGTGGCTCCCGAAGGACGCCGAGTACGGGTACGACGCGCGCGTGCAGCCGCGCTTGAATCGCATGCTCACGTCGTCGTTCACCGGATGGAACAGCTACATGCGTGATCTCGGCGATCTCATGGGCGATGCCGAGGCGATGAAGCACTTCGGCAACACGGTCGTGGTGTGGGACTTCCACGCCCGCAAGCCGATCCAGACGCTCGGGGTTCCCGGCGCGCCGCTCGAGATCCGTTGGGCGCTGCAACCACGGCACAACTACGCGTTCACGTCGTCGGCGCTGACCGCGAAGATCTGGCTCGTCGAGCAGAAGGAGGACGGCACCTTCGCGGCGACCGCCGTCGCCGACGTCGGCGAGCCGAAGCAGCAGCCGCTCTTGCCCGTCGACATCAGCCTCTCGGCCGACGACCGGTACCTCTTCCTCGACACCTTCATGGACGGCAGTTGCCGCGTGTACGACGTCGCCGATCCGCATCACCCGAAGCTGCTCGTCACCCAGAAAATCGGCGCTCAGGTGAACATGGTCTCCGAGACGTGGGACGGGAAGCGGGTGTACTTCACGTCGTCGCTGCTGGCGCATTGGGACAAGAAGGGGAAGGACGGCGAGCAGTTCCTCAAGGCGTACGGATGGGACGGGAAGCGTCTGACGCCGCTCTTCAGCGTCGACTTCCTGCAGGAGAAGCTCGGCCGCCCGCACATCATGCACTTCGGACAAGAGCGCTTCTACAAGAACCAGATCTACGCGGCGGCGCCCGGGCCGTTCGCGCGCGCGGAGCGCGACCGCTGACCGCTCGCAGGCGCGTGCCGCGGCCGCCGAGCGGGCGGCGCGCGGCGTTTCTGGCGGTCGCGATCGTCGCGGCGGTGAGCGGCCTCCACGGCGGCGCCGGTGCCCACGACGCGATCGACGCGCGACCGCGCACCGTCGATCCGTCGGAGGCGGCGTACACGTACGCCGTCGGCGCGTTTCGACCCGAGTACACGCCGCCCGCACCCGGCACCTATGCCTTGCCGCCGATCGCGACGATCTCCGATCATGCGCTGCTCGACGACAAAGGTACGCCGACGCGGCTCTTCGACGTCGCGGGTGGCCGGATCGTCGTCGTCGCGTTCGTGTACACCACCTGTACGGAAGCCGGAGGGTGTCCCGTCAGCTTCGCGGTGCTCCACGGGCTCGATCGCGCGATCGCCGCCGACCGCGCGCTCGCGCGCCGCGTCCGCCTGATCACGATCAGCTTCGACCCCGAGCGCGATACGCCGGCGCGCATGGCGTCGACGCGGCGGCTGCACCGCCCGCGCAGCGATTGGCGCTTCGTGACGACGCGCGACGAGACCGCCCTCGCGCCGCTGCTCGCCGACTTCGATCAACCGGTCGCGAAGCTGCGCTACGCGGACGGCACGTGGACGGGCCTCTTCCGCCACGTCCTCAAGGTGTTTCTCGTCGATCGCGAGCACCGTGTACGGAACGTGTACAGCACCGGGTTCCTGAATCCCGCGTTGGTGTTGAACGACGTGAAGACCGTGCTGCTGGCGGCGGGCGAGTAGGCGACGGCGTTACGTCAGCGCTTGAGGCGCGCGAGCACATCGTCGACGACCCGGCGTGCCGCCGCGGCGGCGGCGGTGTCGGGCGTCGTCGGCACGGCGCGCAGGTGTGCGATCCACTCCGCGGGCAGACCGTGCTCCTCGGCGCCCTCGACGAGGCGCGCCACGTAGATCGTCGACGGGCGGAGCTGCGGATCGCGGCGGTCGGAGACCAGCGTGAAGGCGCGTGTCGGCGCGTTCGCCGCCAAGCGCACGACCTCGATCTCGACGCGGCGATAGTTGCCGAGCCCGACGCCTTCGGTGAGCTCGACGTGCGCGATCTCCTCGGCGGTGAGGTCGTAGAGGACGCCGAACACCTCGGCATCGGGATCGGCGGTGAGGTTCGCGAAGCCGTGGCCGCTCGGAATCATCGGTGGCTTGTCCAACACGAGGCGCCAGCCGCGCGCGCGCGCCGCATCGGCCGCAGCGGGCGCGATGCCACGGCGGCCGGTGAACGTCGACCGCTGCATGTTCGAGCCGTAGGCGAAATAGCCGATGCGCGTCACGCGTCACCGCACTCGAGCCGCACCGCGACCGAGCGTCGCGTGTCGGCGACCAGGCCGATCCAGCAATCGGCCCAGCCGTAGCGCGCCGCGAGCAGGTCGCGAATGCGGCGGTGCCCGGCGGGATTCGGGACGATCGCGGCGCGACAGCGCAGCATGGCGCCGCCGCGCTCGAGCTCGAGCTGCGGCCGGTTGGTGAGGTCGTGCAGGAACGGCCGCTCCGGGTTCGCGGCCTCGATCCAGGTCGCGCCGTCGCCGTCGGCGACCCAGGTGCGGGTCGCATGCGCGCGCCCGTCGGCGGCGCGGGTGTGCAGAACGACGACCTCGCGACCCTCGAGCGCGACCCAGGTCACGAGGCCGAAGGCGACCACCATACTTGCCGCGCCGAGGACGACCATGCGGAAGCGGCGCATGCCGCTCTCCTGCCCCAGCCCCGAAGTCGTGTCCATCCGTGCTCGCGGTGCACGCCGGTTCGTGCAGTCGAGCGATTGCGCGGCTCCTTTGATCGGCGCGCCTGGCAGTCGCCGTCGGCCTACCGCTGCGCCCGATTACGGCTGCGGCGGATACGTGTCGTACTGCGGCACGTCGTCGCTGATCACGTCCCACGGCGCTTTCGAGCCGACGAAGATGTGCGCCCGCGGCCGCGTGCCGGGATCGTCGTCGAGGCTCGCGGCGGGAATGATCGCGAGGTCGCGGCTCGGGTCGATCCGCGGCAGCGGCGAACCGCACGCGCGGCAGAACACCTGCATGAAGTACTTCGCGTCGGGAACCTTGTAGGACACCGCGAGGTCCTCGCCGCGGAGGAACCGCACCCCGCCCGCCGACGTGAAGAGGTTCGACGCGTAGGCGGCGCCGCGCGCCTTCCGGCAGCGACCGCAATGACACTGCCACCAGCGCACCGGCTCGCCCTCGACGACGAAGGCGACGCCGCCGCAGAGGCAGCTACCGCGCGGTTTCGTCGTTTGCGACGCGCGCGCCGGCAGCTCATCGAGCGCCGGGGCGTCGTATCCGGGCGGATACCCGTCGAAGCGCGGCAGGTCGTCGTGCAGCTCGACCCACGGCGCCTTGGACGCGACGAAGATGTGCATCAACGGGCGTACGCCGAGGTCGCCGTCGAGGCAGCCCGCCGGCACGAACACCATCGCCTCGAACGGATCGCCGGGAACGACCGAGCCGCAGCGCGAGCAGAACGCGCGAAAGAAGCCCGGCGACGATTCGTGACGGGCGATCCGCTCGCGGCCGCGCAACAAGCGAAACCCGTCGGCGGGCGTGGCGACGTACGTCGCGAACGGCGCGCCGTGAGCTTTGCGACAGCGCGAGCAGTGGCAGTGCGACATGAGCTGGAGCGGCCCGTCGATCTCCCACGCGACGTCGCCGCAAAGACAGCTGCCGGAGATCATGCGTCGCTTGTAGCGCGCGCGACTCGCTGACGCCACCTTGACAGCGCCCGCAGCGGATGCGACCAGCATCGTCCATGCGCTCGCGAACATCGACCATGCATCGAGCTCGGACGACCTGTGCGATCGCGTTGTGCGCGGCCGCGACGGCAATGGTCGTGCCCGCGTCGGCGCGTGCCGGCATCGAGCTCACGACCGAGATCAGCAATCCCGGCGCTCCCGCCGCCAAGCAACCGCAAGCGCCGCGACCGGGACGCATGCTCCTCGACGGCGCGCGCGTCCGCATGGAGGTCGACGGCGCGACCCCGGGCGAACAGCGACGCGTGATGATCTACCGCGGCGACCGCGACCTGGTGTGGAGCCTCGACGACAAGCATCGTACGTACACCGAGGTCGACCGTACCCGAATGCAGGAGCTGCGCGGGCAATCGGAGTCGGCGCGCGCGAAGATGCGCGCCGACCTCGCGAAGCTGCCGCCGTCGGAGCAAGCGCGGATGCAAGCGGCGCTCGCCGCGGCGGACCCGGCGTCGATCCGGCGCGAGGCGCCGACGCTGAAGGAGACCGGGCACGTCGATACGGTCGGCGGTCTCAAGTGCCACGACGTCGAGGTGTCGCGCGGCGGCGCGAAGCAGAGCGAGATCTGCGTCGTCGATTGGAAGACGGCCGGCGTGACGAAAGCCGATCTCGCGCCCATCCGCCAGCTCGGCACGTTCCAGCAAGAGACGTTCGCCGGTCCGGCGCGGCAGGGGAGCGACGACATGTTGGCGCTCTTCGACGGACTCGACGGGCTGCCGGTCCGCGTGCGCACCTTTCGCGGGGGTCAGCTGCGTTCGGAGTTCCGCGTGGTCAAGGTCGAGCACAAGGTGCTCGACGCCAAGCTCTTCGAGCCGCCCGACGGCTACCAAAAGCGCATCTTCTCGATCTCGATGCCCGGCGCGCCCGCGCCGCAGGGCGCGGCCGGCCAGAACGTCCCGCCGCCGCACGCCGCGCCGGGGCGCTAGGGAACCTCGCTCGGGGTTCCGCGCGCTCGCTGGTTCAGGGGGGCGACGTTCCCTTCGCCGCTCGTCCCTGCTGTGCGAGCGCCATCGCGAGATTCTGGCGCGCGGCGCCGAAACCGGGACGCGCCGCGACCGCGGCGCGGAAGTGAACGATCGCCTCGTCCATTCGTCCCGCTTGAGCGAGCACGATCCCGAGATTGTTGTGCGCCTCGGCGAAGTCGGGGCGGATCGCGAGCGCGCGCTCCAGGTGCCGGCGCGCCGCCGCGGTGTTGCCCATCGAGAGGAGCACGTTGGCGAGATTGCTCTCGTCCTCCGCGGCTCGAGGCCGTCCGGCGATCGCCTTCCGGTATTGGGCGGCTGCGGCCGCGTACCGTCCTTTGCCGGCGAGGAAGTTGCCGAGCTCGCCGCGCGCGTAGACGAAGTCCGGCCGCAGCTTCAGCGCGCGCCGATACTCGGCGATCGCGCCGTCGAAGTCGCCGCGCTTGAAGAGGAGGGCGCCCAGCTCGTAGTGCGCGACCCCCGAGCGCGGGTTGGCGGCGAGCGTCGCGGTCCAAAACGTGGTCGAGTCGCGCCAGATGCCGACCTGGCGCCAGGTGAGGATCGCGAGCACGCCGAGCGCCGCGGCGGTGGCGAGCGCGCCTGCGGATCGACCGACCGGCGTCTGCCAGAGTGGCAGCGCCGCGGCTTCCCAGACGACGAGCAGGAAGATGCCGAGCAGCGGGACGTACGTGTAGCGGTCCGCCATCGCGTGCTCGCCGACTTGTACGAAGCCGATCACCGGCAGGAGCGTGCCGAGATACCAGAGCCAGCCGACGGCGAGGTGCGGCCGCCGCTGCGCGCCGCGGATCGCGGCGAACGTCGCTGCGGCGAGGAACGCCGCGGCGGCGACGACGGTCACGGCCGTGAGACGCGGACCTTCGAGCGCGGGATGGGAGTACCACGGCGACAGATGCGCCGGCCAAACGGCGAGCCGCAGATACGCGACGTACGAGACAACGGCGTTGGTGATGCGATCCCACGCCGCGATGGAGCGCTCCGTCGTCGTCGCCGAGGCCGCGCTCTGCTCGACGAACGTCCACACCGCGGCGACGGCCGCGATGACGAAGAGTGGAATCTTCTCGCGGACGGCGTCGCGCGAAAGACGCGCGAGCGGCCAATAATCGACCAGCAGCAATACGCCGGGTAACGTCACCGCCATCGGCTTGGCGGCGAGCGCGGCAACGAACGCCGCGACGACCGCGAAGCCGCTCACCCGGTCGCGGCGCCGCGCCCAGCGCGCGTACGCGACGAGCGTCAGGAGAAAGAAGAAGGCGCTCAGCACCTCCTTCCGCTCCGCGATCCACGCGACCGGCTCGACGTGCAGCGGGTGCAAGCCGAAGAGCGCGGCGACGACGGCGCTGCGCCAGCAGGCGCCGGTGAGCGCGAGGAACGCGACGAAGACGAGCACCGTGTTCGCGACGTGCAAGGCGACGCTCGTCGCGTGGTGGCCGCGCGCGTCCATGCCGTAGAGGCGATAGTCGAGCATGTGCGACAGCCACGTGAGCGGCATCGGGTTGCCGAAGCGCGACGTCGTGAGCGCCCAGTGCACGCTCGTCCACGAGAGCGTGCGGACCTCCTCGTTGCTCGTGATCATCACGTCGTCGTCCCAGTTGAGAAACGACGCGTGGCGCGCCGGCAGGTACGCCACCGCGGTGAGGGTGGCGAGTGCCACGGCGATCGCGATGGTGCGCGCCATCGCGTCGAAAGGGTAGCCGAGCGTGGGGACGCTCACAACGTCGCGGATCACGGGATGCGACGGACGCAACGGCGGCGCGATCGACCGCGGGCGCGCGCACGGGCTATGCGACGCGCGATCGCCCACTCGCCGCCTACACCACCACGGCAGCTCCGCGGCGCTACTTCGCCGGCGCCGCGTCCGCTTTGCGCGTCACCTCGACGTCGATCGTGATCGCGACGTCGTTGCCGACCACGAGACCGCCGCCGTCGAGCGCCTGGTTGAACGCGACCCCGAAGTCCTGGCGGTTGATCGTCGTCTTGGCCTCGGCGCCGGCGCGCATGTTGCCCATCGGGTCTTTGATCGGCGGGGTGACGTCGGAGACGTCGAGCACGACCTCTTTCGTGACCCCATGGAGCGTCAAGTCGCCCGTGATCGTGTACTTCGTGTCGCTCACCTTCTCGATCTTCTTCGACGCGAACGCGATCGTCGGGAACTTGGCGACGTCGAGGAAGGCATCGCTGCGCAGGTGCGCGTCGCGCTTCTCGTTGGCGGTGTCGATCGAGCCGGCCTCGATCGTCGCGGCGATCTTCGCCGCGGTCGGGTGCGCCGCGTCACCTTCGACGCCGCCGCTGAACTTCGCGAACTTGCCGCGGACGTTGCTGACCATCATGTGACGCACCGAGAAGGCGATCGTCGTGTGCGCGGGGTCGATCGTCCAGACGTCCGCACGGGCGGCGGTGGACGTGACGGCGAGCAGAGCGAGCGTCACCAGCGAGAGCACGATCGTACGGGCACGAGTCATCGGGTGTCCTCCATCGCGACGTTGGGTCGAGCGGCGCACCGTAGCACCAGGTTGGAGCCGTCGGAAGCATCCCCGGCGTTGACACCATGGCGACTGCGGAATCCGCGACTCGCACGCTGTGCGAAGGCGTTGCGCATGTCGCGACCGACGGCGGAAATCTCGCGTGCGGCGCAATTTGTTCGTTGACGCCCACGCCCGGTGCCACGCATGCTCGAACCGATGCGCGACGCGGCCGGGGGGAGGATGCAGCGTGGGCTCGGTGTGGTCGCGGCGTTGCTCGCGGCGTCGCTCGGGTGCGTGGCGAGCGCCGGCGCGACCACCGTCAACAGCTGCTTGGCGCGCAAGCTCTCGGGCGTCGGGCTGTCGGTGTCCCGACGCGCCTCCTGCTACGCGCGCGAGGCCGTCCGACCGGATGCGGCCGCACTCGCGCGTTGCCTCACGCGTGCGGAGACGAGCTTCGTCGGCGACGGCACGTCGCGGAGCGGCGCGTTCGCGAAGCTCGAGAGCTCGTCGTCCTGCGTCACCGTCGGCGATGGAGCACGGACGGACGCTGCGATCGGCGACTACGTTGCGTCCCTCGACGTGGCGGTGGGGAATCACGGTACGTCGAGCCGCTGTGACGCGGCGAAGCTCGCGTGCGTCGGCCGCTACGTCGCGCAGCTCGCCCAATGTCACGCCGCTGCCGCGCAGGGCACTGGCGTCGTCGACGATAGGTGTCTCACGCGCGCGGCGCTTCGTCTCTCCGACGGCGACCGCGGTTGCCTCGACAGAGCGGAGGCGGTCGGCAGCGCCTGCAGCGTGACCGGCGACGTCGCCGCGCTGCAGAGTGGTGCCGACGACTTCGTCGCCGGCACGCTGTGCGCGCTCGATCCCACCGGCACGGTGGGGTGTCTCGCGACGCCGACGTCGGACGTACGCACCCCGACGCCCGCGCGCACACCGACCCGGACGCCGACCCGCACCGCGACGCGGACGCCGACGCCGACACGCACGCCGACGGCCGCGCCCACCGTGACGCCGGGCGGACCCAATGATCCGGAGCAGCAGTGCGTTGACATCATCAACGGCTATCGCGCGTCGATCGGCCTGCCGCCGTACGCCCGCTGGACGGCGAAGGAAACGTGCGTCGACGGCGAGGCGCTCGCCGACAGCCAAGCGGGGCAGCCGCACAGCGCCTTCGGCCAATGCTCCGAATTCGCGCAGAACGAGTGTCCCGGCTGGCCGGGAACGCCGTCGACGATGATCGGCAGTTGTCTGCAGGCGATGTGGAACGAAGGGCCGGGCTCGAACTTCGCGACCCACGGGCACTACATCAACATGACCAGTACGACGTACACCAAGGTCGCCTGCGGCTTCGCCGTCCTCTCGAACGGGACGGTCTGGGCGGCGCAAGACTTCCAGTAGCCGGCGCCCGATCGACCGTCGGCGCCCGCGCCCCGATCATTCGCCTTGCGCGTCGTGCGTCGACCGAACGCTGAACGCTGAACGGCCGGCGCGGCTCAGCGAAACTTCGGCGGCCGCTTTTCGAGGAACGCCTGGACCGCCTCGCGGTGCTCCGGGGTCTTCCAGCACTCGCGCAGCATCTCCGTCTCGCGACGCTGGACGGCGGCGATGTCGGTCGCCATCGCGTTCTGCGAGAGCAGCGTCTTGATCATGCGCAGCTGCGGATCGGGGTTGGCGGCGATCTCGCGGGCGACCCCGATCGCCGTGTCGACGAGCGCCTCGACGGGCGCCAAGCGATCGACGAGGCCGATGCGCGCCGCCTCGTCGCCGCGGTAGAGGCGTCCCGAGAGGCACATCTCGCTCGCGCGGCCGAAGCCGATCCGCTGCACGAGAAGGTTCGTGCTGCCGAGCTCCGGGACGAGGCCCATCTTGATGAAGAGCATCCCGAACTTCGCCTGCTCGGAAGCGACGATGACGTCGAAGGGCAGGATCATCGTCATGCCGATGCCGACGGCGGCGCCGTTCACCGCCGCGACGAGGGGTTTCGCTGTACGGCAGAGCGCGACCCAGTCGAGCCCCGCCGGCATGCCGCCGTCGCCGCCGGCGGTATTGGCGCCGGGATCGACGCCGTCGATGCGCTTCTTGAACGTCGCCTCCATGTCGGCGCCGGCGCAGAAGCCGCGCCCCGCGCCGGTCATGACTATCGCGCCGACGGACCGCTCGTCGTTGGCACGGCCGATCGCGTCGGCGAGCTCGCTCGCCATCTGCGGCGTCCACGCGTTCAGCTTCTCGGGGCGATTCAGCGTCAGCAGCACGATCTCGTTCTGCTGCGCGTAGAGGATCTGTTCGTACGCCATCCGCGGATGCTCGCGCCGACGGCGATCGCGAGTCAAGCTCAGGCGCGCGGCGGAGCCGGTGGTCGTCGGCCGCACCCGACGTGCGCAAGAGGGTAAGTTTGCGCACCACGGGTGCAGCCGACGACCGCCGGCTCCGCCGCGGGTCG
>WNFR01000964.1_pt1 | contig 29999 bp, 20 predicted proteins | sample 5400221 | NCBI WGS metagenome assembly WNFR01 (sample SAMN13153357, study PRJNA577476) | soil metagenome | isolation source: 40 cm soil under Madrone tree | place: USA:California | collected 2016-06-14
CGCGAACGATCTGCTCCTCGGGTTTGCCGAACAGGTCATTCAAAACGAGAATCTTGGTGCAGACGATGACACAGATCTTTTAACTGTCAGTTTTTCAGCCAACGACTATGTCGGTCATTTGTATGGCCCGTACAGCCAGGAGGTCATGGATATCTCGCTCAATGTCGACAGGGACATTGGCACCCTCCTTGATTTCATCGACAAACGGATTGGTCTGCAAAATACGTTGATTGTTTTCACAGCCGATCACGGCGCTGCACCAATTCCAGAACAGGCCGCCGCATACGGTCTGGCTGGAAGCAGAATTGATACTTCCGACGTCGTTCGCTCGATAAAAAACAGCATTTCCGCGCGTTTTAATCCAAAGAACCTTTCACCGGATCCGACCGTGGACTATCTTTGGAGCTTGCGTGAAAATCCTGGCACGCAAGATGCACTTGCAAACGCCAACATCTACTTGAATATCCCGGCCTTAAAACGTGACGGGATCAGTAGTCAGGTAATTGAAGATGCAGCCTGCGAGGCTGCACTCAGTTGATGCACGGCGCAATTTCGCCCACGGATCCAATCGCCCGCAGGGTGCTGCACGGTTTCTATCCACGGCGAAGTGGCGATATCATACTGATTTATGATGCCTTTAAATATCTCGGAGATTCAATTCCGGCGACCCATGGCTCTCCGTATAGTTATGACACCCATGTCCCAATGGTGATAATGGGTGGAGGCATAATACATGGGCGATATCAGAATTCGGCGACGCCTGCTGATATTGCCCCCACTCTGGCGTCGATTTTGCGCTTACAACCCCCAAGCAACAGTGTCGGAAGGATTCTTTTTGAAGCATTTCCATCGATGATCAATCCTTCTGCCACAAATGTTCGGCAAAACTGAATAGCGGATGAATCCGGTTTGCCGGTCCACCGGGAGCATTTATCGAAATGAAAAGAATTTCCTTTACGATCTTCGTGATTATCTGTGTGTCAATTTGGTCTATTGGCGTCAGCGCGCAGAAACCCACCACACGTAAAAAGAGTAACGGTAATGGGAAAGGGTCGGCAAAAAAGGCCGAAGCTGCCGCTGAACCTCAACAACCACCGGCATCTGCTGAAGAGACGGCGCAGACTGCGCCTCCTTTGACCGATGATGAACAGCTAAAGGCGATCATCGCTCTTCCTCCAGCCGACCGTATTGAGAAACTCCAGGCTTTTATCGATACACATTCTGAGTCGCCACTGAAGACTCGTGCTTCCGAGCTGATGGTCAGCGCACATGCGGCAGTCGCCGATGAAATGCTTCGTTCAGGTGACTCTGCCGGCGGTATCAGGGAATTTCATTTAGCAATCTCCTCGGCCCCGTCTGATATGTCGGACAAGCTCTACTATGAAGTGGTTGCTCAGATTCCGTTGAATCTTTATCTTCGTGGGCAGCGAGAGGCGTCGATTGAGACCGCACATCTTATCGAGGCGCTGGTCCGCGTGAATGCCAATCGAATGCTCGCGCTTGGTTCGTTTTTTCTTCGAGTCGAAGAACCGGACGAAGCGGCGCGGCTTGCCGCTTTTGTCATTAAGCTGAATCCGGATTTTGCCCTTGCGCATCAGACGATGGGCGCCGCCTTTCACATGTCGTTTCGGTTCGATGACGCAATTGCCGAATTTGCACGAGCGGTCGAACTCGACCACAAGTCCACGATTGCACGAAGCAGTTTGGCGGATCTAAAGCGCGCCACGGGCAAGCCCGAAGAAGCGCTTTCGCTTTACCGTGAACAACTGCAACTGACGCCTGAGAATAAGAGCATCAGGGCTGGCGTCGTGCTCGCTCTTCTTGACCTCGGCAAAAAAGATGAGGCTGAAACCGAACTGACCGCTGCACTGGCCGCGGATCCGGCAAATCTCCCATTGCTGGCGGGCGCAGGATATTGGTATGCAGCGCATGGTGATGGCCTTCGTGCCGTTGAGCTCGCCCAAAAGGCAGTCGACGTCGAACCAAGGTACACATGGAGTTATTTCGCATTGGCACGCGCACTTGTCCTGGTGCACAAGCCCCAGAACGCAGACGGCCTGCCAAACTACGCCAGGCGCTTCGGTAACTTTCCGACGCTTGACTATGAGCTTGCAAGCGCCCTTATGGCGTCCGGTTTATATGACGAGGCTTTCAGCGCGCTGTCCCGATCGTTTTCGATCAAAGAGGACCAACTCGAAACTCGACTTGCTAACCGTGTACCTGCGTCTTCCGCCGACTTTACGGAACTACTTGCACCTGAACGTAAGGCAAGTATTTTCCAGGCAACTGCAGCGGACTCTGAATCAAATTCAAGAATTTTGAAGGCCTTACTTGTCTTCAACCAGGCTCTCGAGACAGCCGACAAGGACCCTGGGACAGCGGCCGTGAAGACAGCGATCGGTGCCGCTCGGCAATTTGTCGACGGCAAGGACGATCTGCGCACTTTTCGCCAGCTTTACGTTGCAGAGAAATTGCTCCGGCACAACGTGGGCTTCAACACCGTGATCGATTTCATGCAAGCTGCGCCGGAAGGCGTTGAAGCTGCGCTGGACGCGCCTACCTCAACCATGGCGATCCTTGCCGACGAAGTGAGGGAAGTGCGGGCTCGCGCTATTGAAGTTGGCGGTACCGCCAACATTCCGGACCTTCCACGGACTACGCGTTCCACGATCCTGCGTGGAAGAATTGAAGACAATGCCGGTCTGGCGTTTTACCTCGCGGGAAAAATACCGGAATCTCTTACCCATTTTCGACGGGCGGTTAGCGTTTTACCCGAAACGACAATCTGGGGCAGAACAGCTAACTGGCATCTTGGCGATGCGCTTCGAAACAGCGGAAACGACGAGGAAGCGTTGGCGAGTTATCTAAAAGCTTATGACCTCGCATCGCCGGATCCGATCAAACGGGCAGTTATCCAGACGCTTTACAAGAGGGTAAATGGCTCGGTCGATGGCCTCGACGAAAAGATCGGACCTGCAGTTTCTTATGCGTCCGGTTCGGCACCAAAGACGGAACAGGCCGCGCCTGCGACTGACAATATTCCTTTGCCACCGGCGCCCCTTTTACCCGCCCCACCGGATGCCAAACCCGTAACGAAGGAGACGGGAGTCATCGGACTGCCGGCTGATTCAAAGCCGGCCGCAGCCGATATACTTCCAGCGGCTGCCGCGCCGAACAGCTCTGCCGCGGATCAGCCCCGCCCGCAAGCCAGCCCGAATTCGGAAGTGCCGGCTGCCGATAACGTAAAACCGTCGCCGGAAAACAATCCAGCGACGGATGCGTCAAAAGATGCGTCAAAATCGAACCCTGACGAGACTAAGCCCGTCACCCCCGATCAACCTAAATCCGACGCCGGCGAAGTGAAACCCACGGAGAAGGATCAAAAGAAGGCCGACCCGGCTGAAACGAATCCCACGACGCTCGATTCACCCAAAACCGATAATTCAGAGCCCAAACCGTCAGTCGATAATCCGAAATCCGAACCTCCAACACCCAGTCCAACCGAGAAGGCAAAGCCCGAAACGCCCGAAACCCCGAAAACGAAAGAACCTGAAACCAGAAAACGCCGCGTCACTAAACCTGACTGATCTGTGCCGGAAATCGCGTGCCCTCAATACCTGGCCTGGAATTTCGGCCCGATGCTTCGGGGTCGGCGGCCCATTCGTCGTTTTTGAACAACCCGGCTCGACGCATTTACCTCTTCCTCCGTTCAGCCAACCGAAACCTCTTACACCTCATCCAAAACCCGACGGCACCGAAAAAAAGAGCAGTTGGTTTCTTATTTACCGGATTTGCTGTGTACAAGACTGATTCCTCCGAAGTATGAGCGGGCTTGGGCCGCGATCTGTTCTCGTTTAATCGCGCATAGTGCCATTATATGGTGTAAAGTAATGGAACGCCTGAATTGTCTTACCCTTGGATAATTTGTATGAGAAACCTTCGATCAAGATTTCTTGGAAGCATTTATTTTGCCGCTGTGCTCGTTACGGTTTGTATTTCTGCAAGCGCCCAGCAAGCCAGTCAGAACCGGGTCCGTTATGACATTACAAACTATCGCATCGAAGCACAGTTGTTGCCCGAACAACACATCCTGCGTGCTGGTGCTGACATTACGCTGACCCCACTTGAAGCCACTCGTTCAGTCGTTTTTGAGTTGAACGGTGCCCTAAAGGTGGAGAAAATCGAGCGTAACGGTAAACAGTTGACCAATTTTGTGCAGGATTCGGCTGGTGTGGATGCCATCGGTCCGAACGTCAGGGTCGATTTGGGCGATGTGGTGCCTGCGGGAACTCCTGTAACCTTGAGATTCAGGTGGAGCGGCGCGTTAATTTCGCCGGAGGGTGGTCCGCTTGCGACAAAGCGTCTTGCATACATTGGTAACGAAGGGTCATACCTTATGTATGCGTCACGCTGGTTTCCGTTTCACGACTATGCAGCCGACCGTGCAACCTCGGATATAACCATTATCGTTCCCGCTGGAATTCAGGTCGCAGGTTATAGTGACCAACCCGTCACTCCTCAAAAAGGACAGTTTGGCAACACCTCATATCACTTTGTGACTTCGCAACCCTCGCTTATAGGTAATTTTGCCGCAGGACAGTACGTCTCGAAAGCTCTTCATTATGGGAAATTCGAGTTACAGTTTTTCGCAAAGGCGGGGAGTGAGAGTCGAATCGAGCCTTACGGTGAATTGATGGGTAAGGCGCTCGAATTTTACACAAACAAATACGGCCCGTCAGCCTTCGGATCACGCCTCGGAGTTGTTCAGATCGACGATGAGAGCCTTGAGGCCTATAGTGCTCCGGGTATGTTGTTCATCGCTTCGAAGCTATTTGATCCGACACGCGCGGTTCCGGAAGATCGTCTGCAACGTGAAGTCGCTTATCAGTGGTGGGGACAAACCGTCGGTCTCAAGAGCTTCGACGATGCGTGGATTTCTCAGGGTCTGGCCGAGTGGAGCGCCTTTGCTCTTCGCGAGGCAACATTAAATGGCGGTGCGCTCGACAACACGCAGCGTGACGAACAGGAAAGAGCTCTGACCTTTGAGCAGACCGCATCAGTTGCGCGGGCTCCCGCGGCCCTCGACGATCAATCGTCTGCATACCAATCGATCGTGATATACAAGGGCGCGATGGTATTTCGAATGTTGCGGGCCACGATCGGTGATGAAAAGTTCGATCAACTGTTGCGTACGTGGTTAAGCCAGTATCGCGGAAAGAGTGCCTCGATCGACGACTTTGAAAAGTTGACCTCGCAAATCGCCGGGGAGAACATGCGCTATTACTTTGCCCAATGGGTCGAAGGAACCGGAGTCCCGGAATTCGTCGTCGATTATCAAATCATTCGCACCAGGGCGGGCAAGTTCCGGACGCGTGGAACCATCAAGGAGAACATTGAAACGTTGCGCATGCCCGTGGAGCTCATGTTGCGATCGGAAGGCGGCGACAACAAGATCACGACGTTGTTGATGCAGGACAAGAGCGAAGATTTTGACTTCGAGTCAAACGGTGCGCCGTTGGAAGTTGTTGTTGACCCAAACAACAAGATTCTTCGAATGTCGGATGAGCTTCGGGTTTCGGTGGTAGCACGCAAGGGCATTGAGCAGTTCCGAGACGGGCAGTATGCCGAGGCACAACAGCAACTGGAAGCCGCATTGAAGCTGGATCGTTCTAACTCGTGGGTCTATTACAATCTCGGACTGCTTTTTCTTGAACAGCGCAATTGGCCGCAGGCCCGTGAGAATTTCAATGCTGCCTTGAATGGCAACTTAAAGCCTTCGTGGATCGAGGTCTGGGCGCATATCAAGATGGGTAACTCATACGATGCCAGGGGCGACAGGGACCGCGCAGTCTCTGAATACAACAAGGCGCTTCAGTCCGGCATTAACTACGACAATGCCACCGCGGCCGCAAAGAAGTTTCTGGCAAAACCATTTAACCCGCGAGAGGCTGACAGTCTTTCCAACACCGCGGCAAATTCGAATTAAACCAATTTTACAGTACATCAAAAAAGGGCGGGCCTGAGAAATCAGCCCGCCCTTTTTTGCCGTTCCTTTAGCCGGATAATGCTTTCCGTCGCAGTATCAATCTTCTGCAGACTGATTCACACAGCAACAATCGAAATGCGATTCTTATCTGCCAGGCGAATCATTTCATCGCGATCAAACATCAGCGTCTTGCCTGCAGTGATCGACAAACACGTAGCTCCTGCCTCGATCATCGCATTGATGGTCGGCACGCCCACGACCGGCACATCGAATCGCATATCCTGATCCGGTTTGGCAACCTTCACCACCGTTAGCTTACCTTTCGCGAGGTGGCCTGCACGGCGGATGGTTGCATCGGTTCCTTCCATCGCCTCGATTGCAACACATGCCTTTGCCCTGATCACGATAGTCTGGCCAAGGTCGAGGCGCCCAATCTCTTTTGCCACGTCCAGGCCATATTCGATGTTGCCGATTTCAATTTCGGTGGGTTTTCGTTTGCTTATCGTCCCGGCGGAAGGCAAGTGATCCTGCAGAAAGTAAGTCGAATCGATCAGCTCAATGCCATCCTTTGCCAGCTCTGTCGCGACCCCGCCAATGAGTGCATCAGTGTTACGCCGTGGAAGGGCCATTAACATTCTCAGCATTCTGAAATCGGGCAGTGCGCTGCTAAAGATCTGAATGTGTTTTACCTGCCCGGCCATTATTGCGCGCTCGACGCCCTCGTTCTTAAAGAACTTGATCATCTTTCCGAGCTGCCCGATGCCCACCCATACCAAATGTTCGGCGATGCGCTCGATTTCGGGATCAGTCTCTTCTTTGATTGCGGCGACGGACAAACCAACCCCAGCCCTGCGCGCCCCTTCGAGCACCAGGAATGGAAACCGACCGTTGCCTGCAATTAATCCGTAACGCATAGTTTAGTGGCTAGAGGTCAGAGGTTAGAGATCAGTAGCTCCGCACTGTCCCGATTGAGCCGTTAAGACGAATCCAATTAAATAATGGATGTCAGATGCTGAATGTTAGTAGCCCCGCTTTGTCCTCGTTGCCCCGCTACAACGGTTGCCCCGCTACAACGGTTGACCCGCTACAACGAACTCACTACGAGCGCGAGTATTTACTAACCTCTAGCCTCTAACCTCTGACCTCTCATTTTGTTACTCCCCGCTCCGAGGCCTCGATAAAAGCTACCAGGTGATCGACCTCGACTGAGTCCTTAATACTTTCGCGGATTGATTGAACCGCCTGAGTGGTATTCAACTTGGACGAGAGCAACAGGTGAAAGGCATGATGGAGAGTTTCAATTATCTCGCGCGCATAACCCCGCCGTTTCATCCCGGTAACATTCAGGCCGTAACACTTGGCATGGTTTCCCACAGTCAACGCGAACGGCAACGCATCCTTTACGACGACAGAATATCCGCCGATATAGGCTTCGCGCCCCACCTTGCAAAACTGGTGAACCCCCGAGTATGCCCCAATGTTTGCACCGTCTTCAACAGTTACATGTCCGGCCAATGTCGCGGCATTCGCCATTATCACGTTGTTCCCGACGATACTGTCATGCGCAAGGTGCGCTTGCGTCATAATCAGACAATCATCACCCAGCGAGGTCAGCATACCGCCGCCTTCGGTGCCGCGGTTTATCGTGACAAACTCTCGAATTCGATTTCGTTCACCGATCCTGGTTTCCGATGGCTCGCCTTTATATTTCAAGTCCTGCGGTGCAAGACCGATCGACACGAACGGAAAGACAATGGTGTCTTTGCCAATAAACGTGCGTCCCTCAATCACCACATGGGCCTGCAGGCGCACTCGGTCATCAAGCACAGCGTGTTCGCCCACAATTGAATAAGGGCCGATATAACAATCGCGTCCGATTTGTGCGCCAGGGCTTACAACTGCAGAAGGATGTATTTCAGGGGGATGTGTTACGGAAGAACTCATAAATGATCTTGGAAATAGCAAAGATAGCGGGTGCGCAGACAACTGCTTTACCAAACTCTCCTGAACTCAAAGATAAAATACTGGCGGACCTCACTAATTTGTATAGATCGGCGATGGCTTATCCAATTCAAAAAGACTCGCTGCGCTCGGCAATAACGCTCATTATCTCGGCTTCAGCAACCAGCTGCCCATCAACTTTAGCTTCGCCCCGCATTCGCTGAACACGCGATCCCATCCGCAATGCAGTTACCTCCAGCACCAGGGTGTCTCCGGGTACTACCGGCCTCCTGAATCGGGCGTTATTGATCCCGCTGAACAACGGGATTCGCTTCTCCCGGTCCTCAATCTCTCTGAGCGCAAGCACAGCTCCAACCTGTGCCAGCGCTTCGACGATAAGCACACCCGGCATTACAGGCGCGCCCGGATAGTGTCCAAGAAAGAACGGTTCGTTGATGGTGACTTGTTTGATGCCGACGATTCGCAAGCGAGGAACCAATTCAATAATTCGGTCGACAAGGAGAAACGGCGGGCGGTGTGGCAGCAATTCCTGTATTGCGCGAATGTCTAGAACGGTCATAGTGGACAACGTTTGGACTTTCTTCATAAATAGTAAATCGTGATAAGACTACTACGTCTTATCACGATTTGCTATTTGATAGTTCGGATCCGAACCTAGGGTCGGCCAGGCGCCGCCGCAGACGCGGTCGAAGGGTTCTTCGAGTTATATTCAGCAATAAACTGCTTAGTCACGTCCATGCTGTCATTGACGCTTAAAACTGCCTGCGCAATCTTGCTTATGTCCAGAATCATCGAGATTCCACGAGCTTTGGCAAAAGCGTCAAGCGCCTTTCCAATATCTTCGGAAATCGGGCCGACGACCTCACGGTAACGTTTCGCCGCATCCGCATCGTATAATTCCTTCTTATATTTGAACTCGCGCTGCAGCTTTTCGCCCTGCTCCTGTTTGGTCTGGAGTGTTTTCGGATCAACGACGGTGTTACCGGCGTTCAGCTTATTGAGCTCGTCAGCAATCGTGTTCAGCTGAGTTTGGAGAGTTGCCAACTCCTGTTGGCGTGGCTGAAACTCTCTGTCCAATGAGGTTACGGCCGCGACATAGCGCGCAATACCGACTTTGCTGTCCTGGAAAGCCTGTGTATCCACAAACGCAATCTTGGTTTCCGGAACCGGGCCGGCTGGGGCACTTGGAGTTTGGGTAGCCGCAGGTCGCGTTGTTTGAGCCTGGGCTGAAAATACTGTGAACATCGCCAGCAGCATTGCCAGGGCGATCAAGCGGAGATTCTTCATGACTTTCTTGTAATGCTCCTTAAAGGTGGTGAAAGGCGATGCCTGTATTCTAGTCATAGATGCTCGGAACGCCTGTTTGGTTGACCCTTGACGGTTAAAAAGTTCTGCCAACGCTAAATCGGATGACATTCCTCTTTTCGTCGAATAACACTCCCGGAAGCTGTGGAATTGTCCCTGTCCGTGCATTTGGATTGTACGCGTAAATTAATCGAAACGGTACGTTGATAACCGGTATCTGGAACCTGAATTCAACTCCCAAACTGGAACGAATATCGGTAAACTTCGCAAATAGGCTCTGACTTAGCAGGACAGCAGTATTTGTTTGCGCCTCGCCCCTTAGAAACACCTGCTGGAAACCAGGAGGAAGCAGCGTAAAGGGATCCAACGGTCCGACCTTTTGCGCGTTTGCAAACTCGTCACGCGTCACGTATCGATTGTCCCGCACAACCAATCCACCAAAGGGAGAGGCCGCTAGTCCCGGATTTGCCGCAAGCGCCAACTGCGTCAGTGTGGCGCCGTTGAGCGATGCAAACTGATTGTCAGTTAGAAAAGTACTCGAAAAGAATTGATCGGGTGCTTTTCTCAAATTAAAGGACGATCCAATGTCGGCAAAGGCCGCCATGCTGACCGGCCCAAATAAATTGACTCGATACTCAAAGTTCCCGAGTGCCTGAGAGTCTCCGCCAATCGCCGTAAATGTTTTCGAAAAATTGAAACTGTTTGCACCGGAAACTCCAGTAAAAGTACCAATATTCGCCAGTGACGCCGGCAGGCCATTGATCGGCACGGCAGTCCCGGTACTGTTTGACGCCAGAGTGACGTTCTTCGACGTTACAAAGGTCTCGAGTGGGGCGATTGGACTAATGGATCGAACGTTATAGCCGCGAATCGTAAATTCATCGCCGAGGAAGAATCGCTCGAATATCGGTACGCCGTTGATAAACGCCAATGAGTTCGAATTCCGAATCTTTGCGGTCGTGGCAAAACTCGACACATTCGCCAGAATTATTCGAAACGCAAACACCTGGGGGTGGTCAGACGTCCGATTCCGTACCGGAATATACTGCGACCACGAGATCGAAGGTGAAATCGTTCTGACGTCACCACCAATTCCGGCAACACCGAACGATGCCGATATCTGCTTTCCATTTACAGGATCCTGCGGATCCTTCCTGAATTCGCGAGAATCGTACACGAACGTCGGCGTCGCACGACTGGTCAGAATGTTTGGTTGATCATAAAGCACTGGAATGAAATTCTGCGGGTTGGCAAGATCAGTATTCACGGGCGGCTGCGTGATGCTGGTATTCGACAACTGGTAAGACAATCCGATTCGGGAAAGCTGGGTAAATTTACGCTTGCGATAAAATTCCGATAACGGAGCGCTCGCAAAAACAGAAGCGCCGGTGGTTTTCTGGGTGAAAAGGTTTTGTTCGCTTGTGCTTAGATTGGTTGTCGTATCGCCAAGCTGCTGGCCGAGCAAACCAGTGATGGCGTTCGTGTTCGTAGACAGGAACGTGCCTTCACCAAAAAATTTCAGAGACGAAGTGAAAACCGAAAATCCTACCGTGATCGGCCTATTCCGGAAATATGGCTCGGTAAACGAGAATTGGACCGACTTCTGCCGGTTTCCAGCGGCAAGCTGCAGCGCGAGTGTTTCACCGCGACCAAGCAGGTTATTTGTCGAATAGTCCAATCCGAAGAACGACCCACCGATCCCTGAAATACCGCCATTAAACGAAATCTGCTGCCGGCCTCTCTCCGTTAATTTCACGTTTACGTCGACCAACCCCTCTTCTTCCTGTTGTTTGAAATCAACATCCTTTTCTTTGTCGATCGGGTCAAAGAAGCCGAGTTGATTCAACCGAAGAATCGAATATTCAAGTGCCTGCTGGTTGTAGATATCGCCTTCGTTAATGATAACCTCACGACGCATTACATAGTCGCGTGTGAAGGTATTGCCCTGAAACTCCAGACGCCGCAACGTAAACTGCTTACCTTCAGTAATTGATATCTGGAAATCTGCGATGCCTTCATTCGGATTTTGCGGGTTATCCTTGAATGTCGGCTGAATATCCGCCTCGTACTGAATGAAACCCTGAGCGCCATACGCCTTTTTCAGGTTCTCATACAACGACTTTCCGATTTTTTCGCCGTCCGCAACATCGCCTTTTTCAATGCCAATTACGCTTCTGATTACTTGCTCGGAAAATATGGAATTACCTTCAATTTTCAGATCGCCGAGCTTGTAAAGCCGCCCTTCAGTTACTGGTATCGTAACCTTTAGTCCCTCATCGGTCGACGAAATAAGGGGCAAGTGGATCGGAAATCCGGTCGTTTTCTCGCCAAGCCCCTCGACCTTTGGATCTCCAGTGCGCGCCTGCAAATAGCCCTTCGAGCGCATATAGAACGTCACCCGGCGAAGGTCTTCGTCGAGTTTTTTCCGGTCCAAAATGTCCTCGCTCTTAAATCGGGTGATCAGGCCGGCTTCCTTGACATACTTCATCTGGTCGCGGAGTTTGCCATCGCTGAAGACCTTATTACCTTCGAATTGGATCTCAACAACACGAACCCGTTCCTTTTCATCTATTTCAAAGGTCACCGCGGTCGAAGTTTTCGAAACCTCTTCGGTTTTGATTTCGATCGTAGCGTTTGGGCGTCCACGAGCTGCAAGCAGTTCCTTTATAACTCGCACGGCACTTCGGACTTTTACCGGATCGTAAATAGCCTCTTTCGACACCCCTATACGATTTTCGCGGAAAGCCTTCAACACGTCCGATTCCGGAACGCTTTTCAGCCCCTGAAACTGAATATCGCGAATAATCGGCAATTCTTTTACTTCAAAGATGACGTTGACGCCGCCGCGTGTAGCATCCTCGACCAAAACTCGCGATGAGGTCTTATCAAAAAACCCCAATGCATTAATGGCCTGCAGGTCCCTCTGGGCTTGTTCCGGATTAAAGGTGTCTCCCATACGGGTCTGGACGTAATAGAGAATGTCTTCCTGTCTGAGCCGCCTGTTCCCTGTGACACTGACATTTTCAACCAGCCGTGCTTGAGGCTGCCCCTGAGCGCCGACCTTAAACGGTACCAGAAAAATAAAAACTGATATAGCGAATATACTCAGTACTACGAGCAACGAGGCACGAAAAGTGCGCATAAGAGCTTTTTCCCTCAGAGGTTCAAGAATGACTTCAGGGAGCGAAGTTTTTACAAAAATGTATTAGGGCAAAAATTCTGGCACGAAACGAACACTTACAAGGATCCGGTTATTGCCTGAGATGTCTACCATCGGCGCCCGAGCCCATGCAAAGGCGCGCATTATACAAGGAAAAGGGCGAAAGAGGAAAAGGCCAGAAAGGCACACGCCTCTGCCGGAGCCCTTTCCCAATCCTTATTGCCCCTTCGCCCCCTTGAATTATCTAATGAATTAGAAGTGCATCGCCGGGCTCTTCGATCCCTACTGGTCGATAATTTAGCCCGGTTTCATCCACGAAAATTTCTATCGTGGTTGCTTCCCCGATCTCTCCCTGGATAAGAGCTTCGGAAAGCGGATCCTCTACATATTTTTGCAGAGCCCGTCGAAGGGGACGCGCGCCGTATGACCGATCAGCGCATGTCTTGCTAACAATCCACCGCTTCGCTTCATCTGTCAGCTTTACTTCCAACGCTCTCTTCGAAAGCGTCTTGTTCATCTGATCCAACTGAAGTTGAACGACGTCAACCAATTCTTCGTCTAACAGTTGATCGAAAATGATAATTTCGTCCAGCCGGTTGATAAATTCAGGGTTGAATGTCTGCCGCACAGAAGACATTACCATCTCTTCCATTTTTTCGCGGGAAGCGTCGGTGTTCGCCTGGAAACCCATGGTGCCCTTCTTTTGAATAAAGCGGGCGCCAATGTTGGATGTCATTATTATAATGACGTTTTTAAAGTCCACTGAGTTGCCCAGCGCATCGGTCAAAACTCCATCTTCAAAGACCTGTAACAACACATTAAAAATGTCCGGGTGTGCTTTTTCGATCTCATCGAAGAGCAATACGGAGTAGGGAGAACGCTTAATGCGTTCCGTTAACTGCCCGCCTTCCTCATGCCCTACGTATCCCGGCGGCGACCCGATCAGCTTTGACACCGAGTGTTTTTCCATGAACTCCGACATGTCAAACCGAATCATCGCCCGTTCGGACCCAAATAGAAACTCCGCCAGGGAGCGAGCTACCTCAGTCTTTCCGACACCGGTAGGCCCAAGAAACAGGAACGATCCAACCGGTCGCTGAGGACTCTTCAAACCGGCCCTCGACCGTCGAATGGCGCGCGCCAGGGCGGATATCGCCGTGCGCTGCGACACAACGCGCATGTGCAGTTCCTGTTCAACTCTTAGGAGCTTTTGCGTCTCCTCTTCTTTCAAAGAAGTGATGGGAATACCTGTCCAGCGCGCAATTACCTCTTCAATATCGTCCTTTGTCACTTCGGCCGTAGAGATCGACTCGTCAGTCTCTGCGTCCAGCCTGCTGCCACCCGACGAATGACCGACAAATTGCGACATTACATCTACTGGGGCGTCCCACTCATCAATTGAAGCCAGCTCTTTTCGGGCGCGCAACTTAACTCGCGCCCCGGCCTCATCGATCACGTCTATGGCTTTATCCGGCAAAAACCTGTCCGGAATGTATCTGTTTGACTGGTAAACGGCCGCCTCCAATGAGTCGTCTGTGTACCGAATCTGATGAAAAGTTTCGTAGCGCTCCCGTACCCCCTCCAGAATCTTGATTGCCTCGCTCTCTGACGGTGGCGGAACCTTGACCGCCTGGAACCGGCGTTCAAGCGAACGATCCTTCTCTATAGACTTCCGAAACTCGGAAGGAGTTGTCGCGCCGATGCACTGAATTTCACCTCTTGACAGTGCGGGCTTCAAAATATTCGCCGCATCCAGAGACCCCTCGGCCGAACCGGCGCCCACAAGTGTGTGCAATTCATCGATAAACACAATGTAATGCGGGTTTTCGATCAATTCCCGCATAATCTGTTTCAATCGCTCTTCGAACTGGCCGCGATACTTGGTTCCGGCGACAATCAGCGAAAGATCAAGTGAAAGTATTCGTTTATTCTCAAGAAATGACGGTACTTCGCCCCGAACGATCCTTTGTGCCAAACCCTCGACGATGGCGGTTTTCCCCACGCCTGGCTCGCCTATCAAAACGGGGTTGTTCTTGGTTCGCCGGCAAAGAATCTGAACGACTCGTTCAATCTCGGCCTCGCGACCAACCAGCGGATCCAACTTGTCGTTGGAGGCATCCTCCGTCAAATCGCGCGAAAACTCGACAAGATGCGGCGTGTCTTTCTTTTGAGATGTGCGCGCCTCCGCACCAGTCTGTCGTGCGATCTCGTCGCGAACCGCGTTTAAGCGCAGTCCCCGCTCGTAAAGAATCTCCGCGGCCATTGATCGGTCTTCCCGCAATAAACCGAGCAACAGGTGCTCGGTTCCGATATGACGATGCTGCAATCGGTCTGATTCTTCGTGTGCGTAAGCCAGGACGCGTTTTGTCTCAGGCGCGAGCGGAAGCTCAACTGAAGTTGATATTTTTTCACGAAGCAGTGTGCGCCCCTCGATTTCCTTACGAATCGACTCAATCGACACCTGGGCACGCGGGAAAAAACGCCCGGTCAGCGTTTTGTCTTCACGCATCAATCCCAGGAGCAGATGCTCCGGTTCGATTGCCGGTGCGCCAAACTGGGAAGCTTCGTAACGCGCGAAAAAAATAACTCTTCGCGCTTTTTCGGTATAGCGTTCGAACATTTGCCCTATTACCGCCGGATTACCTATGTTGTTGCCATCTGATGCGAAAGCTGGCGATCGCAGCGTGGCTTAAAATTCATTATAACCGAATGCAAGGAAAAGAACAGAGATAGGGTCATTCGGTACGTATTCAACCTAACCGGGAATGATGTTAAAATTAAACGTCGAATTGCTGCAATTTTCCCTCTTCAAGTAAAAACCGCCGGTCGCAGATAGATGCCAATCTCATGTTATGAGTTGCTATAACTACACTTGCGCTGTTTTGTCGGCAGTACCGCAACAGGATTTTTTCGATTTCCTCGCCCGTCGACGCATCCAGGTTGCCGGTCGGTTCGTCCGCCAGAACAAGTCGCGGCTTTGCAACAATTGCGCGCACAATCGCAACACGTTGCTGCTCGCCGCCGGAAAGTGTTCTAACCGGCTGGTCGACCTTTGATCCCATTCCGACTTCGTCGAGTGCCTCACTCGCCAGGGACAGACTTGACCCCAAAGTTTGCCGCAGAATCCTTAAAGGCATCGCAACATTCTCGGCAGCGCTCAAATCCGGCAGCAGGTGGTGAAACTGGAACACGAAGCCAAGTTTTCTTGCGCGGTAGCGGGTCATCGCGCTCGCACCTGCACCTGTCACGTCAAAGTCGTCCAGCAGAATCGTTCCGTTGTCCGCCGCCTCCAGCCCTCCCAAAAGGTGCAAAAGCGTTGACTTTCCCGCCCCGGATGCTCCTGTCACGGCCACCATCTCACCCGCCGATACCTCAAACGACACTCCCGTCAGGACCCGCAGCTCCCCACGGTCAGCCCCGCCAAACGACTTTCTCAACTCGCTCACCACAAGTCCCAACCCCTACCCTCCAAATCAATTCAATGGGCCATAACTCATTGGGCTGCCAACCGCCCACTTCCCGCGCTTCCCCACTTCGCCTGTCTTCCCTTACCCCTTCCCCTTTCCCCAATGCCTTTACGCTTTTATCCCTTCCACCGGTCTCATCCTTGCCGCCGCCATTGAGGGGTAAATCGTCGCAATCAGACTTAAAGCAAACGCCACAAGCCCCGCCATCACCACATCGACAAAATGCGGATGAAACGGAACATTCCCTATGGAATAGACGTCAGAAGGAAGACTAACAAGCTTGAAATAATTGCCCGCGACGCAGCTCAGCAGGCCGATACAAATACCCGAAATCGCACCAATTAGCCCTACCGCTGCTCCCTCCATCATGAAAACAGTAATTATGCTTGCAGAGCGCGCACCCATCGCGCCCAGGATTGCAATATCCGTTCGCCGCTCGACCACCACCAGCACGAGCGTGCTCGTGATATTCAGAGCCGCAATCAGAATTATGAGGCCGACAATGAAGAAACCCATTTTCCGTTCGAGTGCCAGCGCGGAAAATAGAGGACGATTTGCCTCTTGCCAGTCGATCGTCGTGAATTGATTTCCAAGCCTTTCTTTGATCGAGGCAGAGATTCTTGAAACATTATAGATATCCGATGTTATGACGCTGAGGTAACTGGCGGCCCCGGCGGGCCGGCCCGCGAATACGGAGGATTGAGTCAGCGGCAGATACACCCAGGTGGAATCATATTCGTAAAGACCGGATCGAAATATCCCCCCAACCTTTATGCTGCGATACCTCGGCGCAATTCCAAGGGGAGTGATACTCGATTCGGTGGAAACCAGCGTCGCAGTGCTGCCCAACTGCAAACCTGTCCTGTTTGCCAGTTCAGCCCCGATTACCACACTCGGTATCGCGGCCTCACTTGGTATTTCGCTAAAACGTTCAAGATCCGGCCCGCGTCCGTCTCCGTAGCGGTCCCGGCTTTTGCCTGTGGACGATTCCGTCGAAGCGCTGTAATTGCCTTCGGTCTCTGCCAATGCGGCGTTCTTCAGAGATTCCTCCGCATTGCCTTCAACCATCGACGACTGAAGATTTGAGATGACTTCCGCTGAATTCACGTCAACGCCACGAAGGACACAATAGGCTGATCCTGTGGGCCCGCTTAGCAACGCACCGTCATACGATGTTGGATAGACCGAGACAACTCCTGGCTCTCCCTTAACCTTTGCCGCAACCCTCTGCCAATTATCTATTGGTTTCCCATCAGGTCGCATGATGGTGATATGTGCGGTTCCCCGAAGGATTTTGTCGCGCATCTCATCACGAAAGCCGTTCGATAGTGAAAGCGCCACAATCAGTGCCGCCACGCCACAGGCCACGCCGGTGATGGCGGCGATTGTCGTGATTCGTGCGATCCTGCGCCGTTTGTGCGAGTACAGATAACGAAGAGCCAGAAACAGTTCGTAGGGCATTTAGATCAAAAATACTCCCCGGTGGAGTCATCTCGTCCCGGATTTCATTTGCCTTCCGGCAACCACTTGAATGTCGCGCCCCCGGGGTGGCTTAGTATTCCGTGCTTAAGAACGCCATGTCTCAAAGGCTGCGAATTTGAATTGAGTAGGCAGCAACCCAGTCTTTGGCCGCCCTTTCTGATATAATCGCGCGGTTGCCCCTGCCGCCAGCCTGGTCTATAAGGAGACAAGTATGCTCGCCCCCGATACGATTCTTCAAACGCGCTATCGAATTGTGCGCTCGATCGGACAGGGCGGAATGGGAGCAGTATACATGGCCACCGACCTTCGTCTGCGAAGTACCGTGGCCCTCAAAGAGACTCTTTTCCACGACGAAAAACTCCGACGCGCCTTTGAGCATGAGGCCGAGTTGCTGGCGAATTTGCACCATCCGGCGCTGCCCAGTGTCTCTGATCACTTTATTGAGGGCGAAGGTCAGTTCCTTGTAATGCAATTTATTCAGGGAGAAGACCTGTTCGAACTTCTCAAGGAGAAGAATGGTCCGTTTCCGGTCGATGAGGTTCTAACCTGTGCAGATCAACTACTGGACGCGTTGGATTACCTGCATACTCAGGACCCGCAAGTCATCCATCGCGATATCAAGCCACAAAACTTAAAGCTTACCGCCCGCGGTCAGATCATTTTGCTGGATTTTGGACTTGCCAAGGGTACGCCACTGCAGGTCTCGCGCGTCACGACTTCCGGAAGTATTTTTGGCTATACGCCAAACTACGCGCCACTTGAACAAATTCATGGAACCGGGACCGATGCGCGGAGCGACCTCTATTCTCTGGCGGCAACACTGTATGCGCTCTTAACCGGCGGTCCGCCGCCTGATGCGCTGTCGCGCGCAACCGCGCTCGTAGGTGAACAACAGGATCCATTACGTCCGGCAAGCGAATTCAATCCGCGCGTCCCAAGTGCAGTCGCAGATGTGTTGATGCGAGCGATGACGCAGAACAAAACTCAACGGTTTGCTTCTGCGAATGAAATGCGAAGGGCGCTCAAAATCGCTCAAAGCGGCGTAATTGAAACCGCAACCAGTGAGGCACGGACGGTATTGATACCTGTCGGGAACCAGACCGAACAAAGCTCGGGCCCACCTGTTTCAACTCAAGCCCTGGCCGTTGGAGGCGGAGTCCCCACAAGAGCGACATCTGCGAACTCGACTCCAATTGCTGACGCTACCAGTGCTGGTTCGAAATCCGATTCACCCGCACAATCACGGGCCGATTCGGAAGTTGTTACAGTTGTTCGACCTCAAGCCCCAACACCGTCAAAGGGGCTTAGGTTGTGGATGGTCGCTGTTCCCTGTCTCCTGCTTTTGCTCAGCCTGGGAACGTTTGGGCTCTATAAAGCTCTACGACAGAATAGCGAGGGATCAAAGCGACCTGAACAGTTGCCGAATCTTTCTGCAACTCCCGACACCACCGTTATCGCTCCGCAGCCGTCCCCGTCGGTAACCGTCGCCGATCAGACTTCAACTCCTGCCAGTCCGGTAGAATCTGCCGAAAAGCCTTCAGGGGCAGATCAAACGGCAAGACCCGTAAAGCCGTCTACAAAACAAGCGAAATCGAGCAATGCGTCGCCGGAACTGACCCCGGAAGTACCATCGGAATCCGCGCTCGACCAGGACATCCAGCGCCAGGTTAACGAAGCACTACGCGAAGCCGAAGATTCCCGTCGCGAGGCAAGACAGGCACGACAGGCCGGTCGCAAGTTTAAGGATCAGCAGGGACCGCCGTTCCCAAATGGTCCGGACGAGGCTGGCATCCCGCCCCGTGGCCGGAATGCACAGGGTCATCGACAATACACACAACGGAACCCAGATGGCAGTTCCACCACAACGATAGTTCGTCCCGGCGGCCCAACGATTCGATATACATTAAATCCTGACGGTAGCATGCGTGGACGGCCCCAGGTAACTCCTCGGCCGTAACCGCTCGGAACGCCCACCTTATAGGCATGAATAGCTATTCTCGCCTCAGGCACTTTGCACTTTCCTCAGGCCGATTTTCAGGCAGCAACCCCTCGAACGGCGGTACATCCATCGCGCTTTCCTCGCTCATCGGCCTTATCTCGTAAAATGTCCCGTTCGCACGTCGAAATCGAAAATGCATTGCGAGTTTAGGCAGAACACGAACCTCCTGCTGTTGCCATCCGCAAGGCGGCCACACCTGCGGATTCGTGTCCAAAAACACTCTCTTATTCTCTCTTAAGTAACCTTCAATAACCGAAACGAGCTCGTCGCCAGGCCACCCGCCGCCCGTGCCAATAGTTTCCCATTGTCCCGCACCTACACCATTCCAGTATGTGACGGCAACTGTCTGTGCACCGGCCATTACCACTGAATCTTTTGGTAGAAACAACAATTCCGCACTATAGTTCTGTGTGCTTTGTCGCTTCTCGGCCTGCCGGTTGAATATCGGTCTTACAATCAGCCCGCCTGCCATAGCGATGCCAAGAACAACCGCAGCAGAAAGTTTTAAGGAACGGCGCGAATCAAGATCTTTCGTCTCGAATACTCCCATCCATAACGCCGCGGTCAACGGCGCAAACGCCGGGAGACCCGTCAGGAAATATCGCCAGTTAACTGATGAACTGTAATTCAATAGCAACAGCAGCGTCGCAAACAACCCGACACACCCAAGCACCAGCATTCGCGAGGGGCCCGTCCGCCACCACGACCATAAAAAAGCAAAGGGCAATGAAATCGATACAATCGGAGAAGAGAAAAGGAAGAGCGCCACGAATGGAAAGATACCTGCCAATGAAATCGGGTGGCGCGCAGACTCCATCGCCATTGACGCCCGCCAACCATTCCACGTCGCGCGGTAATGTCCTATATCTGTGATAAACCAGAATGCAAAACCACCTATCGCGAAAAAGCAAAAGACGAAGAACGCGCCAAGTGTGACAATCACATCACGCCGATTAAATCTCCAACCGTATAGAAGAGGAGCAATCAACAACCACGGCGAATAGAACCCGACCGTCTCTCTGATATTCACGCCGGCGCCCAGGATTGCAGCACCCGCTAACACCAGCCAAATTCTTCGGGTTCTTAATCCTTTCGCATGAACCACAAGGGCGGTCGCGAGAACCAGCAACGACGGTATCTCCGTCATTGCCTGCCCACTATAGACCACAAATGCAGGCGAAACAGCAATCATCAACGCAGCCAGCGTCGAAACCTCAGGCGTAGCGCCTACTTCCCTTGCCAATCGCCAGCAAGCAACGATTGTGATCGGCGTTTCGACCACGACTGCGTACTTGAAAACCAGATATGCTTTTTCAGGAGGCAGATTAAGGATCAGGTGCGCAACATGCCAAAGACCTGAGTTAAAGAATATAAACAGGCTCCGCCCAAGAGCCATCGATGAGGGCTGTCCCTTCAGCGCCAGAATTGTGTAATCGATTGCATCCCAGTCACCAATGAAAGGATCGAGAAACAGGATGGCAAGAGCGACCGATAAGACTGCCGGACCAACCCACCAGCGCCATTCTCGCAGCACCCCGGGCACGGCTAACTCGCCATGCACACCCGCGGTGGTGCTGTCGGACTCAATACTTCGCCCATCATTTACTTCAATACCCTTCACGAATTTCCCACGATTAAATCCGATCCGCCGAACGGCTTCTGAAAAACCAGGAGGTTCTCTTGAACTTAGCTAAAAAGCTGTTACCGGAACAAGGCTGCACAATCGTCATTCTCGATTGAACTCCCGTAGCATCCCCTTGTAATGCAAATCTGTAACTTCTTGTTTTCCTGGCGAGATTTTATCACCACATATGAACGACTAAACTCACACCATCTTGAAACACTGTGACCTCAGCAATTCAAAATTCGTAATTCAAAATTCCCAGCTTGCGGCTCTGCCGCGCTGGGTCACTTCGGGCAATACATCACTTCCGAGGGCCTGTTCTCCGGCAACAGCACCACTAAATGGGGATCATCGTTCGATGAAGTCTCGTTCGGGGAAAGAATCTCATACAAATTTCCGGCAACATGCCTAAAGTGATATTTGTTTCCAATCTCAACAAGTTCCCTGATCTCCAACGCCTGCCATCCACACGGTGACCACCATCGCGGATCAGCATCGACAAACACGCGGTACTTGTGGCCCAGGTACCAATCGATTGACTCTTGCAGTTTTGGCCCCGGCCACGCGACACCAGTGCCGATCGTGTCCCATTGACCTGAGCCGATGCCACGCCAGTAAGTAACAGCGACAGTTTGGCTGCCTGGAATTATCACAGCATCTTTTGGAATCAAAGAGAGTTGATTAATGTAATCCTTTGCGAGGGACCGATTGCGGATGTAACCCCACCCGACCGGCCATGCTTCATTCATCAAGACTGCACCAATAAACAAAACACCAAAAACCACATTCGCGAACGCTCTCCGCGCGCTCTTCAACTTCGATTCCTGTTCGCGAATGAAATAGTCCGCTACAAGCGGAGCCATCGCCGGCAGCCCGGTCAATAAATATCGACCATTCAAAACCACGCTGTAGTGAACGATAAGCGAAAGATTTGCGCACAACCCTATCAACCCGAGCACCAGCAATGGCGTCCAACCACGTGCCCGGATCTCGCTATAAGCAGCCACTGGAAAAGCGACCAGCACCAGCGGCCCCGCTATGAAAAAGTATCGCAGCAGGGTTCCGAAATTTGCCAGCGACACGGGATGTCTGGCTGATTCTATTTTTGTATACGCCGCCCATGACTGCCACGCCATTCTGTAATTGTCAGCGTCAAGCCAGTACCAGAAGGCAAATGGGCCGAAAGCTGTTGCAAGAAATAAAAGGCATGCCGCCACAGTGATGCCGATGTCTCGCTTGTCAAATCGCCATCCGCAAACCAGGGGCGCGAACACCAGCCAGGGAGCAAACAGCAGCGCCCCTTCACGTATATTCACACACGCGCCCAGTAACACAGCGCCCGCAAGGACCAGCCAGGTTCGCCTGGATTTCAACCCGCGGAAATGTACCAATAGGCCCAGTGCCAGGATCAGGAGTGAAGGAATCTCCGTCATCGCCTGCCCACTGTAGATGATATAGAAAGGTGAGAGACCAAGCAGAAGAGCTGCAATGGTCGCGGTTTTCTTATTACCGGAAAGCTCGTTTGCAAGCTGCCACCAGGCTATCAACGCCAACGGGCACTCAGCGACCACCGTGTACTTAAAAAGCAGATATGCCTTTTCAGGGGATAGTCCAAACAGTGCGTGAGCAATACTGTAAAGACCGCGGTTTGAGAAGATGAAGAACATCCTCCCGAGAATCATCGAAGACGGCTGGCCCCTTAACGCCTGAACCGTATAATCCAGCGCATCCCAGTCACCCGCAAACGGGTCCAGATAGCAAAATGCCAGAACCAGGCTTAAAAGTGCCGGTCCGAGCCACCAGCGCCACGAGGCAAAAAAGCCCGAGCTATTCTGTTCGTCAGTTGTGAACGGGTTTGTCTTTTGATGTACAGGGTTCAATGAGTTTCGGTTCTACCGATTCCTCGGGGCGCTTCACCATTGTAAGGCGGTTACCACGTTCATTGTACTTAACTTCGTCCATTATGTTGTAAATCAACAGGACGCCACGGCCGGAGGTTTTAAACAGATTCTCAGGGTCACATGGGTCAGGAATCGCTTGCACATTGAACCCCTCGCCTTCGTCCTCAACCGTAAATCGCGCTTCTGTTTGCGAAACATCTGCCGTAATGCGAACGTGCTTGGTAATGTCGTGTCGGTTGCCGTGCTTTACAGCATTCACAAATGCTTCATCAAGCGCGACAAACAAATTCGAGCGCTGCGGATTGATCAAACCAAGTTTCGAAACCCTGCCAATTAAATACTGCAATACGCTGTTCATGAGGCTGATATCGCTGGGCAGTTCGAAATCGATCCGTTCACGCTTGTTCAGTCCATCGATTTCCGCCTCGTCAAACTTCCGCTTTATTGCAAGCGTTCTCTCAAGCAGATCTTTCAGTTCCTCATTTTCGAACGGAGGGCGATTGTAATTAACGGCGTTCAACTTGAAAGCCGAAACAATGTCGTAGCTGGATGTGGCGCTATCGGCAGCCGCCGCTGCTGCCAACAGGCGCTCTCGATGCGTCTTACTTAAGTCTCCCGCGCCGGAATCACCATCATCGGTGAGGTCACTCAGGACTACATCAAAATCGTCAAGATCAAGCTTGCTCAGAGCAGATTTCCGGTCAGCAGTCGCCAACACGAAATAACCGAGTTCCTTAAACTCGGTCTCTAATGTTGCGCGCATTTCATCGTTATCCTCAACGATGAGGATTCGCCGTTTATCCATTTCCGCCAATTCCGCCCGGTCCTGAATATATAGGAGAGAGAAGCGCTGAAACCACACTTCCGAAATCTAATACGAAACGATTCGTGACCGCGTTTCAAATAATATCACCCACCCATTTCAATACCTAAATCAAAACGCAGTTTCGCGGTGGATTTTTCCCCCGTCTTTTACCAAAGTACACATACATTTCTGCTAAAAACAACCGTCCCGCGGCCTTATTCCTTATTAAACATCATCGGCTCCCTCCAAAAAAACGTCGCTATTTGACGAATTAATTTTCGCCTCGCTCCACTTCACTGCCCTATCAGCCCGCTTCCAGAGAGGCGCTCCACATTGGCGCGATTTCGCGTTATCCCCTATTCTTTAGCGGTATGGCCTCGGATATTCGCGATAAATTTGGTCCCGACCAGATCCCAACATTAAATTCTGCTCACCAGGCGGATGATCGAGGGACGGAAAAACAAAGGGGACGCTTAAGATCCACGGTCGAATTTTCGGCAGCGCGCGCCATGCTTGCATTGGTTGGACTGCTTCCTCGTCGCGGATTGCTCAGTATTTGCGAATTGTTGGGCGTGGTAGGCTATGCGTTGTTGCCGGGTTTGCGCCGCACCGGCCTGCGGAACCTTGAAATGGCGTTCCCCGATCGCTCAGACCTTGAACGCAGAGAGATTTTGCGTAAGTCGTTCCAGAATCTGGGTCGCGGACTGGCTGTCTTTAGTAAATTTAGTAAAGCCGGAATCGAGGAATTGCGGAATTCCATCGACTGCGTTGGCATCGAAAATCTCGAAAGGGCTGTTGCTAAAGGGAAAGGGATTATTCTTTTTACCGGGCATCTCGGCTCGTGGGAATTCTGCAGTTTCGGTCTTGCCCTTCTTGGATATCCCTGTACATTCGTCGTGCGGCGTATTGACAATCCGGCTGTTGAACGACTGGTTGACCGAACAAGGTCCAGATTCGGGAATCGTTCGTTGGATAAAAGGACAGGTATCAGAAAGCTTTACCGGACGTTGCGCTCGAACCAAACTGTGGGAATTCTGGTTGATGTGAATATGATTGGGAACGAGGGGATTTTTACCGACTTTTTCGGGATACCGGCTTCAACGACTTTCATGCCTGCCCGTCTAAGCCTTAGTACAGGGGCCATTTTGGTTCCGGTCTTCGCCCCATGGGATGAAGAAAAACGCCGTTATGTCCTTCAAGTCGGGCCTGCGCTCGAGTTCGAATCCACAGGTAACGAACAGGCGGATGTCGAACGGGTCACGGCGATGGTCACTAATACAGTTGAAAAATATGTTAGACAGTTTCCCGGTCAATGGCTTTGGATTCACAAGCGATGGAAGACTCGCCCCCTCGGCGAACAGGATCCATACTCCCGGCGATGAGTACTCCGGCTGAAAGTCAGGGCACTCCGAACCACTCGCGCGAAAAAGACGAAAGACTGATTTCTCGCGTTGAACGAGCCTATCGGTTCGCCAGCCTGTCGTCCTACACGACAGGAAAGCGGTTTTCGATTCGTATAATCGATCTCCTGTTTTTCATTCTAATTAATTTCATCGGACGTACGGTTCGACTAAATGTTGAGGGAATCGAGCATGCCAGCGCCGCCGGTGCCGGCGGCGCGCTGCCGATCTATTGCTTCTGGCACGACCGCATTCTTCTTTCGACATGGTTCTGGCGCCGGCGCGGCATTATCGTAATGACGTCGCAGAGCTTTGATGGTGAATACATCGCGCGCTTCATACAGCGCTTTGGATATGGGGCTGCTCGAGGGTCCAGCACCCGAGGCGGCGTGACAGCGATCGTCGAAATGGTGCGTCTTATGCGCGCCGGTTGCCCGGCAGCATTCACTATCGATGGCCCGCGAGGCCCCAGGTATGTTGCAAAAATGGGCGGAATTATTCTTGCGAAGAAGACCGGTAACCCGATCCTCCCGTTCAACATTACGCCGCGGCACAGCTTGCGCGTAAACAGCTGGGACAAGCTTCAGATTCCGTATCCATTTACAAAAGCCCTGGTGACGATTGCACCGCTGATCTACGTGCCCTCCGACGCAAACGAAAATGTTCTAAACGAAAAGCTAGATGAATTGCAGCGCAGTCTGGATGCATTAGTTGAGCGCGGCAACGAATGGCGGGCCGGGAATTGAATTGCAACTGATCTTTCTATAGGCGGTTTGCTTTACAAAAATTGGACTCTAATCCATCCTGTAAAGCTCAAGATCTGACACAGTGAACTGGAATTCAGCCCCCGGTTTCAGCCCGTGAACGGGCAATGCCGAACAATGAATTTCTGAAATTTTGATTCTGCAGCTGAGAGGAAACGAATGATCAATCAAGAACGCTTGAAGAACCTGTTGCTCGAACTGGTTCAGATCGACAGCCATTCGCGGAAGGAACGTGAAATTGCCGAACGCATCAGGCATTATTGCGAAGAACTGGGCGCTGAAGTCGAGATTGACGATGCCGGGCAGAAGGTTGGCGGCAACTCTGGAAATGTCATCGCTCGATTCGCCGGCACCATCCCAGGGGCAGAACCCTTAATGATGAGCGCCCATATGGACACTGTTGTTCCGGGCGAGGGTGTTAAACCCATAGTAAATGGTGACATTATTAGAACCGATGGAACTACTGTCCTCGGCGGGGATGACAAGTCCGGTTGCGCGGTAATTATCGAGACGATTCGTTGCCTGCTTGAACAGAAAATTCCACATACTCCGATCGAAGCAATATTTTCCATTTGCGAAGAGGTTGGTTTGCTTGGCGCAAAAAATGTCGACGTTTCCAAACTGAAGTCGAAATTTGGAATCGTCTTTGATTCGGATGACCCGGGCTTCCTCTTCACGAAGGGACCTTCAGCCGACCATCTTGAAATCGAGATTTTCGGCCTTGAATCTCATGCCGGTGTTGCGCCCGAAGAAGGAATTAGCGCAATCAAGATTGCCGCCGAGGCAATCGCGGGAATGAAATTGGGTCGCATCGACGATGAGACGACGGCCAACATTGGCGTTATCGAAGGCGGAAAGGCCACAAACATCGTTACAAATCATGTCATTCTGAAGGGCGAGGCCCGCTCGCTGGATGACGCGAAACTTGAAGCGCAATCCCAACACATGGTGCAGCGGTTTGAGGAAGCAGCATCCAAATACGAAGTCACTGTGGAGGGTAAAACAACAAAGGGGAGAATCAAGGCCAACGTTTCGCGCGAGTATTCGGCGATGGATGTATCTGACGAATCTCACGTCGTGCAACTGGTGATAACGGCGGCCGCGCGGCTTGGCAAAGAGGTGAAGACACTGGCGTCCGGTGGAGGCTGCGACGCGAATATCTTCAATAAACGAGGAATCGAATGCGCCAACCTTGGTACTGGAATGCGCGCAATCCACACCGTCAACGAATGGCTCGACGTCAAGGACATGTATGCGTCGGCCGAAATGACGCTGGAGATTCTGAAACTCAACGGGGAACTGGCCGAAAAGACTGTTGCTTCCATTGCATGAGGGGTGTGATCCGGGAAGCCTTGCTGCACATTAGCAATTCCCATCTTTTTACTTTACCCTAACCCTACCCGCTATCACGCTAAGTAATGGAAGGCAGACTACGTTTTCGAATTGCAAATGAATACGCAAGAAAGTAATACGCCCACGGCCTTTCGCGCTGGTTACGTCGCGCTGATTGGCCGCCCCAATGCCGGGAAAAGTACTCTTTTGAACCGGTTGGTGGGTGAAAAAATCGCGGCAGTTTCCAATAAACCCCAGACTACTCGCAACCGAATCCAGGGTGTAATAACACGATCCGAGGGCCAGGTTGTCCTTGTCGACACCCCCGGAGTTCACAAACCAGGTTATCAGCTCAACCGCAGAATGATGGCCGCCGTACACGATGCATTGGAAGGCGTCGACCTCGTCTGTTTGATTCGCGACGCATCCGTCTCGACCGGCAGCGGCGATCGATTTGTCCTGGATCTGGTTACGCATGCAGCGAAACCTGCATTGCTGTTATTTAACAAGACCGACAAGCTGGATGACAAATCCGCTCTTCTGTCTCTGATGGAGCTTTATCAAAGCGCCTATGAATGGCAGTCAGTCGTGCCTATCTCAGCGCGGAAAGGCGATATGGTCGATGTGCTTGTGCAGGAAATGATAAAGCAGTTGCCTGTAAGTCCACCCATATTTGACGAGGATGAACTGACGGATCAACCGGTCCGAGTGTTGGTTTCAGAAATGGTCCGCGAAAAGATCCTCGAAACAACCGGGGAAGAAATTCCTTATGTGACCGCGGTTATCACTGAAAAATTCGACCAGGAGAGACCGGACTTTGCTCGCATCTACTGCGCGATCTTTGTCGAACGCGCCAGCCAGAAAAAGATCATTATCGGAAAGGGCGCCGAACGCCTGAAATCCATTGGTATCGCCGCCCGCCGTGACATCGAGAACTTGATTGGCCATCGTTGTCACCTCGAACTCTTCGTCAAAGTAGAGGAAGGCTGGCGAGACAAGGACCAGATTCTCGACACCCTCGGCATGCAAAGATAGCGAAAAAGATAGAAACGACGACACGGAAACGCGGTAAATTCGGTTACTTGAATATTGCGGTATTTTGTCTTCATTCTAAGTTTCTTCGTTTTTCTTCCCGTGGCACGCTTCCGTATCAGTCAATTCTGCGCATCTCCGCTTCTGTTTTTCCACTTTTCCACTTAACATTCCCGTCATGCCTCCACGTCTCTGGTACGCCGTCGACATCTCGCTTGAAACCGCCGCACAAGAGGCGGTTGAGTACGCATTAATGGAAATAGGTGCCAACGGCACGGAAAGCTCTGAGGCCGGCGACGACATGATGACCGCTACCGGTTACTTCGACGCCCCACCCGACCAGGGCGACCTTCGATACGCTTTAAACGAAGCGTTACTTCTTTACAACCTGGAGCCGTCGGCGGTTCGAGGATTTTCGCAACGGGAAGTTGCGGACCAGGATTGGCTGGGCGAGTGGAAGAAGGGATGGCAACCGGTGTCCGTCGGAAAGCGGTTTGTTGTCGCGCCTCCCTGGAGCGTCGTACCTCCGGCACTCGACCGCCTGGTGATACAAATCGAACCAGGCATGGCCTTTGGCACGGGTACGCATGAGACGACTCGCCTTTGTTTGACGGCGATTGAAGAGTATTACGAAGGCGGCAGTTTCCTGGATGTTGGCACCGGCACGGGGATTCTCGCGATTGCCGCGGCAAGATTATTCCCTCGGGCAACGATCGACGCCCTGGACACAGATGACGAGGCAATTTCAATCGCCCGTGAAAACGCGGAACTGAACGATTGCCCTCAGATCAGGTTTCACACGGGCTCGGTCGATGCAACTAAGAGTTCCGCTGATTGCGTTGTCGCAAACCTGACGGCGGACGTAATCATCCCGCTTCTGCCGCAGTTGGTTGGCATCTATTGCAATCGACTGATTCTTTCCGGCATCCTCGCCACACAGGAGGAACAGGTCCGGCTGGCGCTTCACGCGAATAGCGTGGACCAGATATGCGAAGTGCTGACGGATGGTGAATGGGTCGCCATCGTTGTTTGACGCTTCCTGAGATCAGCAAGGCAAGTTATAGTGAACCAACACCTCATAACCTGGGCGCCGCCGGTTTCACCGGTTCCGACCATGCATGAGCTCCCTTGATCTTCAGCTTACGCTTATAGACCTTGTCGCCACACACTGCATATAGGACATCTCCGTCCGAACCGCCAAAGCTCAAACTCGACACTCTGCCGTTTGGTGTTGGGAGGATTACGTTGACCCGCCCGGCCTGGTCGCATACCTGAATTCCAAGCCTGGTCGCAACATATAGCCGGCCATCGCGATCGACTGCCATCCCATCCGCGCCGCTGTCATCCGCAAGGTCCGGTGAATGCAACCAGTAGTAACGCTGTTCAAATCGCAACGTACCATCCGGTTGAATCTGGTAACTGTAAACCCAGTGTGACCTGCTGTCGCAGGCATAAAGCAAGGTCTGATCCGTGGACAAAACAAGACCCTTTATCTCGCGGGCCGCCGTTTCGACCGCCTTCTTTTCCCCGTTGGGTTTGATCAACCAAATCCGGCTCAGGCCATTGCTGTTTGCCGGAGGCGGATTCGACACAAAAACATTCCCGTTGTGTGCAACAACAATTCCCGAGCCTGTGAACCCTGTCGCGACAACGTCCGGCCTGCCTCCGTTGTTAAATGAAACGACCCTTTTTAAATCCGCCTGCACGACATAGAGTCGTCCGTCCGGCCCAAATGCCTGGTTCCCGAATCCATTCGCATCGGAAACAAAGTCCGCCGCAT
>WNFR01001422.1_pt1 | contig 29997 bp, 26 predicted proteins | sample 5400221 | NCBI WGS metagenome assembly WNFR01 (sample SAMN13153357, study PRJNA577476) | soil metagenome | isolation source: 40 cm soil under Madrone tree | place: USA:California | collected 2016-06-14
CAGGCTCCGCCTTTTTGGCAGATTGCGCTATCGCTTGCTCTGGGCTTTTCAACTGTTGTTTTGATTATGTGGGTGGCGGCCCGCATCTACCGAACTGGCATGCTCATGTATGGCAAAAAGGCTTCAATACCGGAAATAATGCGCTGGATCCGGCAGGCATAAAAAGTGGTAAATAGTAAATGGTAAATGGTGAATGGTTTTTCGTGGCGTGAGGTCAGCGCCTCGTTGGCAAAACAAGCTATCCGACGTTTTCAAACGGGTGTTTTCTGAAGATCTTCGGCCGGAATCACTTTCCATCATTCACCATTTACCATTCACCATTTACCATTTACTATTCATTCCATGCCAACAGAGATCGAAAAGAAATACCGTTTGACACCGGAACAACGTCTGCGGGTGGAACAGAGCCTCAAAGATTCGCCGGCTGTTTTTATTTCCGAAGACTTTGAGGAAAACACGCTCTATGCGGGGGGAACCCTCGACGAACGCCATTCGGTTCTGCGGCTTCGAAGGACCCGGCAGGGCGCAATACTTACATTCAAATCCGGAGTGGATACCGATTCGGGCATCAAACACCGCCGCGAAGAAGAATCGCGTGTTGATAACGCCGAGGCAATGGAATCTATCCTTGAGGCCGTCGGTTTTAAACGGCGAATGGTCTATGAAAAGCGCCGTGTCACCTGGAATTTCGAGTCTGTCGAAGTGGTCATAGATGAACTTCCATTCGGCGATTTCATGGAGATAGAAGGCCCGATTGAAGGAATTGCTCATGCGGAAAAGGGCCTTCGGCTGGAAGACCTCGAGGTTGAACACTTCTCGTACCCAACGTTGACAATGACCTTCGGAAAACGTGTCGACGACCGAACCGAGGCCAGGTTCGACGAACACTTTTAGGGGAAACACAGGTACAGTCTGGCTGACCTATATTTTCTGAGTATGGTTTTGACAAGAACATTGCCGAGTGTTTCAAAAACCGCAGATTCTAAACACGAGATTGCTGTCTATTGCGTTAGATCGCTGTTGTTAGCGATACTGGAGTTTCAATTGACCGCCCGTTCCGAATATGACGTGACTTTCGGTATCTAAGGAGAAAACAGGTGCAGACTGAGAAACTTATAGACAAAATCATGAGCCTTCCTCCGGAGAAGATCGTCGAAGTGGAAGACTTCGTTGAGTTCCTTCGGACGCGGTCGACATTTCACAAACAAGGTAATAGTGAGCGTGCCAATCAGTTGCGTGAGGTGGCCGACAGTATGAGAGCCAACACATTTTCCGGATGTCCACCTCATTTCACCCGAGAAGAATTGCATGAACGCGGTTGACACGAACGTTTTGGTATATGCTCACGATCCTCGCGACCCTGTGAAGCAGGACAAAGCTATTGCACTACCCAAAGTTGACGATGACTTTCGGAAAACGTGTCGACGACCGAACCGAGGCCAGGTTCGACGAACACTCTTAAGTGAACAAAAACACGAGGTATTTGGTCCGCGATGAACTTAGACGACCAGCGTCTGATTCCGCCACACGGCGGCTACCGACAACTAAAATCGTTCCAGCATGCTGAACTGGTGTATGACGGTACTGTGAAATTTTGTGATCGCTTCATTGATCGTCGGTCACGTACACACGACCAAATGGTTCAAGCTGCACGAAGCGGTCGACAGAACATCGCTGAAGGAAGCCAGGCATCAGGAACTTCCAAAAAAACAGAGCTTAAACTCGTAGGAGTGGCACGTGCCAGTCTTGAAGAACTTCTCCTGGATTATGAGGACTTTCTCCGACAACGTGGACTTATAATGTGGGGAAAAGACCATCCGACAGCGCAGGTTGTTCGTCGTCTTGCCTATCAAGAAAACAGGTCCTATATGTCCTATTCGCCCTATATTGAAAGGTCCACTCCCGAAATCGCAGCGAATACTCTGATTTGCCTGATTCACCAAACGAATTACTTATTGGATCAACAGTTACGGCAACTTGAACGACAATTCCTTCAAGAAGGCGGATTTACCGAACGGCTCTATAACGCTCGAATCAGTGCGAGGCGTCAGAAGAAATAGGACCTATTCGACCTATTGGTCCTATTCTTACCTTCGAATTGACACCAATTCTGTCCTTCGAATCGACACCAACCTTACAAATTACCTTGAACATGGAAAAGGCCCGGCAATTAATCCCTGCCGGGCCTTTCGTACTATTAATGTGATTCGCGTGAAGTGGTTTGACCCACCTTACGGAATTACATACCCATTCCACCCATGCCGCCCATTCCACCCATACCACCAGGTGCAGGCGCCTTGTCATCATCGGGCAGTTCCGCAACCATCGCTTCTGTCGTCAGCATAAGGCCGGCGATTGAAGATGCATTCAATAGTGCGGTCCGAGTAACCTTGGCAGGGTCGATGACGCCGGCCTTAACCAGGTCCTCGAACACCTCCGTTGCCGCGTTGAATCCAACGTTCTCGTTCTTTTCTGAACGAACGCGCTCGACCACAACTGCGCCTTCCTTGCCGGCGTTCTGAACGATTTGTCGCAAAGGCTCTTCCAGTGCGCGCTTGACGATTGAAACACCGATCTGCTCGTCCGCATCGCCTTCACCTGCCGGATTGGCAAGGAATTTCTCGAGCACTTTCGCCGCACGAACCAGCGTTACACCGCCGCCAGGAACGATGCCCTCTTCTACCGCGGCGCGAGTCGCGTGCATTGCATCCTCGACACGGGCCTTCTTCTCTTTCATCTCGGTCTCGGTTGCAGCTCCAACCTTAATCACAGCTACGCCCCCGACCAGCTTCGCCAGACGTTCTTGAAGCTTCTCACGGTCGTAATCCGAGCTGGTCTCTTCGACCTGGGCGCGGATGGTCTTGACACGGCCTTCGATGTCGCTTGTCTTACCAGAGCCTTCAACGATCGTCGTGTTGTCCTTGTCGATCGTGACTTTCTTGGCGCGACCCAAATCTTCAATCTTCACGTTCTCCAGCTTGATCCCGAGATCTTCGCTGATGACCTTGCCACCGGTCAGGATCGCGATATCCTCAAGCATCGCCTTGCGGCGATCGCCAAAACCAGGCGCCTTCACAGCAGCAATGTTCAGGGTCCCACGCAATTTATTCACAACCAATGTCGCAAGCGCTTCGCCTTCGACATCTTCCGCAATGATCAACATCGGCTTGCCGAGTTTAGCAACCTGCTCGAGCAGGGGAAGAAGGTCCTTCATCGAGCTGATCTTCTTTTCGTGGATCAAAATCAGCGCGTTATCCAGGGCCGCAACCATGCGCTCCGGATCGGTCACGAAATACGGTGAAAGGTAACCGCGATCAAACTGCATACCTTCGACAACTTCCAGGGCAGTTTCCATCGTCTTCGACTCTTCTACAGTGATGACGCCGTCTTTGCCCACTTTGTTCATGGCTTCGGCAATAATGCCACCGATGGTCGCATCGCCGTTCGCCGAAACAGTTCCAACCTGTGCAATTGCATCACCCTTGACAGGCTTTGCAAGACGCTGAATCTCCTGAATGGCGCGTTCAACTGCCTTGTCGATGCCTCGCTTCAACGCCATCGGATTCGCACCGGCTGCGACGGTCTTTACACCCTCGCGGAAAATCGCCTGTGCAAGCACAGTCGCGGTCGTCGTGCCGTCACCGGCTACGTCCGAGGTCTTCGAGGCAACTTCGCGCACCATCTGTGCGCCCATGTTCTCCAGCGAATCCTTTAACTCAATCTCTTTTGCAACGGTGACGCCGTCCTTGGTGATCGTAGGGGAGCCAAACTTTTTGTCGATAACGACATTGCGTCCCTTCGGGCCAAGTGTAATCTTCACTGCGTCGGCGAGCTGGTTCACGCCGCGCAAAATCGCCGCGCGGGATTCCTCACCATGAATCACTTGCTTTGCCATGCTTAATTCTTCTCCTGCTGAAAGTGGTGGTTAATTACAAGAAAAATGGGCGGCCAAGTCTTAACTACTTGCCACCCTTTTTGCCTGATGCTGCTCCGGCGCGCTCAATAACCCCGAGAATCTCATCCTCGCGCATTATCAAAAGCTCTTCGCCGTCCAGCTTGATCTCAGATCCGCTGTATTTTCCAAACAGAACCCGGTCGCCTGCCTTAACATCCAGCGTCTGGCGGGTGCCATCTTCGCGATACTTGCCATCGCCTACAGCAACGACTTCGCCTTCCTGGGGCTTTTCTTTCGCGGAATCCGGGATGATAATGCCACCACGCACTTGCTCGCCCTCTTCAATCCGACGGACGATAACACGATCGTGCAGGGGTTTAATATTGGTTGCCATTTGATCCTAACTGCTCCTTTCAAGCTAACAAAAAGTAATATTTGGACTTGATTGCAAAAAAATCGAGCCAGAAAATTTGATTTAGCACTCTCTGGCGTCGAGTGCTAAATATAGTCGCGAAGGTCTCCAAATGTCAATCCCCGATAGTCGAAATCGTGGTTATCGAGGGCGTTGCCAGGGGAATGCGTGGCCACAAATACAGCAAAACCTATGGCTGCTTTGATAAAGATGTTAAACCAGGTTGATAAAGGATCAACTATGTCTGGACAAAACTAAAATACAGCTCTATTAGAAATGTTAACGAAGATTTCCTGTCAGGCAGGTGCTGTGGATAAGTACAAAACAGTGCGGCCGCCGAAACGCTGGATATTCTATCTCTAACTACAATCAAGTTCCGGATCGTTCAATTCCGCTTTTTTTAGTTCTTGACGCTGTTTGAGCACGATAATTTGCGACGCGCTTTGATAACGTATTGCGGTGGATCCCGAGTACGTCAGCTGTCCGCGACAGATGTTCGTTATGTCTTCCAAGAGCTTTTTGGATATAAAGCTTCTCGAATTCGGCCAATGCTTCGTCCAGCAATATCTGGCCATCAAGCATTTCGTCAACTAGCGCCTCAAGGCGTGTACGCATCGCGGTTATAAACTCCGTTCAGAGGTACGGATCTGAATTTCTTTAGATAGAGAATTGAATTCCGAGGAAAGTTCTTTTTCCCTGGCTCGCCCTTTTGCTCCGCGACTACAACGCCTTTCCAGTGAGCAGCCGAAAAGCTTCAAGATACTTTGATGTAGTCGCATCCGCCACTGTTTTAGGTAGCGGCGGCGCCGGAGGGTGCTTGTCCCAATTAATGCTTTCAAGATAGTCCCTGACGAACTGCTTATCAAACGACGGCTGTGGTTTGCCGGGTACATACTTATTCGCTGGCCAAAATCGCGAACTATCCGGCGTCAACACTTCATCAATCAGCAAAATAGTTCCGTCCTTCAGGGCCCCGAATTCAAACTTTGTGTCCGCGATAATAATGCCGCGCTTCAGGGCATGTTCCGATGCCGCCGAATATAGCTGCAACGACAATTTGCTCAGTTCTTCCGTCGTTTCGCGTCCAAGCAACTTTTCCATCCGGCCCACGCTGATATTTTCGTCGTGGCCCTCTTCTGCCTTTGTCGCTGGTGTAAATATCGGTTCCGGCAATTTATCGGATTCTACAAGACCGGGCGCCAGTTTGTGTCCACATACCTCGCCCGACGCCTGATAGTCTTTCCACCCTGATCCGGAAAGATACCCTCGCACAACACATTCAACCGGAAAAACGTCTGTTCGCCGGACAAGCATTGTTCGTCCCTGTAAAACATCTGCAAACAGGCGAACCCCGACTGGCATCTCATCGATCTTTGTTGTTACCAGATGATTTGGAACGATTCCAGAGAGAAACTCGAACCAGAAAGACGATATTGCAGTCAGGATTTCACCCTTGCGGTCCACGGGCGTTGGAAGGACTGAATCGAAAGCCGAAATCCTGTCAGTTGCGATAAATAACAGAAGCTCTGCGTCGATTTCATAAACATCTCGAACTTTGCCCCGCCGGAGCAACTCAAATCCGGGCAGAGAAGTTTTAAGTACGGTATTGACGCTCGACATTGGCTTCAGTTTTCTATTAGTTTGGCCCCTGCCAGCACGCGACACAACTGCGAAGTGACCGGGATTTTCAATTGCAACTCGGTGTTTGTCAAGCAAGCTCCGGATTTCATTCGCGATCGGGCTCCGGCGTTTCTAAAAAGCTCTCTTGCTCCACCACTACACATTTTCCCCCTTCCCTTTAACCGTTCCCCGTACCCACGGTTTTCTGCATCGCGACTCTCAACGCACGAATCTGCGCCGCGTGGTTATGCGCGTGCGCTGCATAGATTCTCAACCAATCTTCAACGCCATAAGGCCCGCTTTCCGAGTGCTCCCCCTGCCTCTGCCAGTCGTCCTCTGTCATAAACTTAAACAACTGTGCTGTGGTCGCGCGTGCGCTGCGAAAGGCCTCAAGCGCAGGATTGATCTCGCGCTCGTTGTATCTCAGGGCGGAGGCGTATTTGTCCTGGTCATAACCGACAATCAACGGATTTTCTTCTACCAGCAATCGCCGAAATCGCTGCGCACTGACACTTTCACTGTCTGCCAAATGCTGAACGATTTCACATGCCGTCCATTTTCCTTCTATCGGCCGTGCCCGGAGCTCACTTTCCGAAAAGCCCTCCAGACTCTCTTCCACTTCTTTGAATCCATCGATGTATTTTGCAATTAATTGTTGTCTATCTTCAGAGGAAAGCATCGCAACTCCTTTTTTGTAAGCCTGCAAATATGCGAGAATGGCATTTTCCTTGTCAGCCAATTCCGGATAAGAATCCTGGGAACTTAGAATGTTCGAAACTCCGATTCACGTCAACACTTCAATCGTACCTAATGAAGCATCGTCGAGTCGACAGGACAGCCGAAATCCAAACCCTAATACTGTCATCAAATGTAAACGACAACAATAAAAGAAGATTCGATCAAGGCAACGGCCTTTCTGCAAATTTCGCGACCCGTCAATCTACTCCTTGCCCTCACAAATCATTCGTGCCAATCTTTGCGGGAACAATTGTTAGGCCTTCTCCTCGATGGTCACCGAACCGTTTCATAAAAGCTTAACCTTGGAGTTTGATTTTTTCTGGAGAGCATTATGCATCGGCTAACGTGGGAGAAGATATCCCTTCCAGTTTTACTTGTTTTAACCGCCCTTTGCTCCTTTGCAGTCGTCAAGGCTCAGAATTCCGAAACTGGTCCGAGTGCCCAAAAAGCCGTACCGCTGCCCATTACCCAGTACGTCCGGAGCCACGATTATGATACGCAAAACGTGGTGCTGAATCTGCGATTCGATTGGAAACTGGAACAGGCATTGGGAACGGCCACAATAACATTCTCCCCTCTGGTCTCAAACCTGAAAACAGTTCAACTTGATGCCGCGAACATGACGATTTCTGCTGTTTCGCTCGTTTCCGGCACTCCACTGGTGTTCGAGCACGATGCCGTGCATCAGAAATTGTCGATTACGCTCGATAAGGCGTATCAACCTGGTGATATCCCATCAGTCATAATTACATATCACACTAACGGCACTGCGGAAACACGCAGCATCAATGGAGGTGGAGGTCTGAGCTTTATTCAGCCTACCGACGGGGACCCTGGTCGTCCGCGGCAAATCTGGTCCCAGGGCGAGTCTATCTACAGTCACTATTGGTTCCCATGTTTCGACAATCCAAACGACTTTTTCACCTCAGAGATCATTGCGACCGTCGAAAAACCCTTGATGGTAATTTCAAATGGCCGTCTGATCAGCACCACAGAAAACGCAGACGGTACGCGTACCTTTGATTGGAAGATTGAACAGCCGCATGCCAGCTATTTAACCTCCATCGTGGTCGGCGAATACGTTCCAGTCGGAGGGTCGTATCTGGGTGTTCCCGTAAACACCTATGTTTATCCTAACGAGGTCGATGCCGGCAGAGTTAGCACTTCGCGCCTTCCTGATATGGTCAGGTTTTTTTCAGAAAAGACGGGCATAAAGTATCCTTATGCAAAGTATGCACAAACTGTCGCGCGAGACTTCAGTGGAGGTATGGAGAATATTTCGGCCACGACACAGACCGACCAGATCATTCACGATGCTCGACAGGAACTCGATCAAACCAGTGACGGTATTCAGTCGCACGAACTTGCTCACCAGTGGTTCGGAGATTACGTGACCTGCCGTAGTTGGGCGGACCTGTGGCTTAACGAGAGCTTTGCAACCTACTTCCAGGCCCTTTGGGATGAGCACCATCTTGGAGAAAACGATTTCCTTTACCTCGATGTTGGAAATAATCAGAAAGAGTATCTTGAAAACTGGGACCGAGGGATACGACGTCCAATAGTTACCGAGAATTATGCCAATCCCGACGCGGTTTTCGACGTCTATGATTATCAAAGGGGCGGCGCAGTTCTTCACATGCTTCGAAAGTCCCTTGGGGAAGAGAACTGGTGGCGCGCAATCCATTATTATCTAACTAAGTATGCTCACCAGCCTGTTCAGACCGAACAGTTTCGAATTGCAATCGAAGAGGCTACGGGACAATCGATGGATAGGTTTTTTGACCAGTGGCTGTACCGCATGGGGCACCCTGTATTTAACGTTGAACAACAATATGATCCGGCCAGGAAAAAGCTGAATCTCAATGTACGTCAGGATCAAAAACTCGACCCTACATCAAACTATCCGCAAGTGCAGTTTTTCGAAACACCTGTCGAGGTCGAGATTGGCACCGCAAATACAACTCGCGTTGAGCGGATAATGATCGAGCCAAAATTGGAACAAAGCTTTACATTTGCGGTCGACGCGGAACCGCTACTCGTAGACTTTGACTACAAAAGCACAATCATTAAAGAACTGCACTTTAACAAGCCCACCCAGGCGCTCATTTACCAACTTACCCATGATCAATACATCATGGGCAAACTTTGGGCGCTTGGTCGATTAAAGGAACGACTTGACGATAACACCATTGCCGACTCGGATAAGAAATTAATTTCCGCCACGCTCGCGCAGTCGTTAAGTTCAGACAAGTTTTGGGGAGTTCGGGTAAATCTTGCCAGATCGCTAGCCGGTGTTCCCGGACAGGAAGTTCGCGCTGCCCTGGTTGCAGCTTCGAAGGACCCTGATTCACATGTCCGTGAAGCTGCTGTTTCATCACTTGCCAGTTTCAAAGACGCTGTACTCGGTACACTCTTTCGATCGATGTTGACTGACCCCAGCTATGCCGTAGTTCGCTCGGCGGCATCTGCCCTTGGGTCCCAGAAAGATTCTGCAGCTTTCGAAAGCCTGGTTAAACTGGCGGACGAACCTTCGTGGCACGGCACCAGTACGGTATCAGCACTGCGCGGGCTCATTCAGCTCGAGGACAAGCGAGCGCTGGCAGTTGCGTTTAAGTATGTCGTCAACCCGGAACCGGCAGTAAAAGGCGAGGCGCTGGTGCTTCTCGGTACTGTCGGCAAACGTGACGCCAGATCATTCCAGGTGATCGCCAAGGCTTTCCGCGAATCGCTCGATACGCAAAACACTATCATCGGTACGAGAGCAGCCGAGGCCCTGGCTGAACTCGGAGACCGAAGGGGTCTGGAAGTTCTTGCACAGGCCAAAAAGTCTTTCGCGAATCCCGAAGTGGCTCAACTTATGAACTTGCAACTCGAGCGTCTTCAAAAGCTGACGTCTGACCACCGTCTTGCCCGCCACGATAAGTAGCCCTCGATGCAGTTGGAAGTGTGCACCCGCGCCTGTGAGCCAATAGCATTTACACGGAGGTGATGGCAGTTGGCTGTCGGCATTTCGTGTGCTTTTCAACGCCGTTTGGGTGTGATGTCTACAGTATCGTGCAGACATAAATCGGGCAGAGCTCGTCAGCGGCGAATGTGAATTCTACCTCTCAATATGAAGAAAGAGGCCTTTCATATAAATCCATGTCGGACCTGCGCAAATGAAATAATGCTTCGAGTCATTGACGCTCAAACCCTTGATTTCGAATCTCTTGCACTCTATTGATTATCTTTTCGAGACCTGCTTTTCCGGTCCAGAACGTTATTGGAGAATCGACAATATGAGAAAACGCGGATCGTTCCTTTTCGTTCTTTGCCTTCTGATCATGTCTCCACTCGTGTGGGGGCAAAGCTCCGCTCCGCGCGTGCGCCTGTCGCTGGATGCCGGTTGGCGATTCCAGAAAAATGACCCACCCGAAACTGCCGGGGTGCTGGCATACGAGAAGATCAAGGATCTTGTTACCGTCACTGGGAACGATTTCGTGTCCGGGAGCAACGCAGTCAAACACGCCCAACCGATCGGAAATCCCGGCGAAAAAGTCTCCTACGCTCAACGCGCCTTTGATGACAAAGGCTGGCGCCAGTTGGACTTGCCACACGATTGGGGCATCGAAGGCCCATTCAACCAGGCGTATCCGGGCGAGACGGGCAAGCTACCGTGGTGGGGTGTGGGGTGGTATCGGAAGCACTTCACAGTTCCGGCGGACCAGCGAGGGCAACAGATTGCCCTCGATATCGACGGAGCCATGTCTTATTCGACAGTCTGGGTCAATGGCCGCTTCGTTGGTGGCTGGCCTTACGGCTACGCTTCATTCGAGCTGGACCTTACTCCCTATCTTGAATTTGGAGCGGAAAACGTCATAGCGATTCGGCTGGATAACCCTCCCGAATCTTCGCGCTGGCATCCCGGTGGTGGTATCTACCGTAACGTCTGGCTGGTTAAAACCGCTCCTGTTCATGTGGGCCACTGGGGAACCTATGTCACGTCGCCCGAAGTAACCCCATCTTCTGCCACAGTTAATATCAAAGTATCGCTCGATAACGACTCGTCATCAGCCGCGCGTGTGATCGTAACGACTCAAATTTACGAGAATGTCGCAGGCCAGAGGGCGAGGAAACCGGTTTCATCCTCCGATTCAAAAGAAATAACAGTTTCTGTCGGTGCGCACGACACAGTTGCGATGAGCGCGCAAGTTGCAAGCCCAAAACTGTGGAATCTGCAAACACCCAACCTATACACGGCGGTTACAACCGTCGAACAAAACGGCAAAGTCATCGATCGCTACGAGACGGTCTTTGGGATTCGCACGATCAAATTCGATGTGGACAGGGGATTCTTTCTTAATGGTGAACACGTACGGCTAAACGGCGTTTGTGACCATCACGATCTCGGAGCACTTGGCACGGCGATCAATACGCGCGCGCTGGAGCGGCAGATCGAAATCTTAAAAGAGATGGGCGTCAACGCGATACGAACCAGCCACAATCCACCTGCTCCGGAGCTCCTCGAGTTGTGCGACAGGATGGGCATCGTGGTCATGGATGAATCGTTCGACGCGTGGCGCCGTCAAAAAAAGAAGAACGATTATCATCTGCTATTTGACGACTGGCACGAAAAGGATTTGAGAGCTCAGATCCGACGCGACCGCAACCACCCTAGTGTCATTCTTTGGAGCATTGGCAACGAGATTGGCGAACAGAGCAATGCCGAGGGTCACAAGATCGCTGCCGAATTGACTCAAATCGTTCATGAGGAAGACCCCACACGCCCTGTCACGGCGGCCGCTAACAACTTGCAGTCTGGATACAACGGCTTCCAAAAGTCCATCGATGTTTTCGGGTACAACTACAAGCCAACCGAGTATGGGAAATTTCGCCAGGCCAATCCGTCTATTCCCCTGTTCGCAAGCGAGACTGCCTCCGCCGTAAGCTCAAGAGGGGAATATTTCTTTCCGGTCAGCGACGATAAGGGCCTGGGCAGGGCCGACTTCCAGGTAAGCTCATACGACCTTTATGCGCCGCGTTGGGCGACTCCACCGGATTCCGAGTTTCGCGGTCAGGACGAGTTTCCCTTTACTGCTGGTGAGTTCGTTTGGACTGGTTTCGACTATCTGGGGGAACCAACTCCCTATGGGGGCGATGTTACGAACCTCCTGAACTTCACCGACCCGACAGAGCAAGCGCGGATGGCTGCGGAACTCAAAGAGTTCAACAAGATCAAAGTGCCCTCGCGCAGTTCCTATTTCGGCATCCTCGATCTTTGCGGCTTTAAGAAGGATCGGTTCTACATTTATCAGGCCAGGTGGCGACCCGAGTTGCCGATGGCCCATATTTTGCCGCATTGGAACTGGCCGGAACGTGTGGGCCAGCTCACGCCGGTGCATGTTTACACATCGGGCGACGAGGCTGAGTTGTTCCTGAATGGCAGATCACTCGGGCGCAAAAAGAAAGGGCAATATGAATACCGGCTGCGCTGGGATGACGTGAAATATGAACCTGGCGAGCTGAAAGTTGTTGCTTACAAAAACGGAAATCATTGGGCCGAGGATGTTATGAGGACCGCGGGTCCCGCGGCCAAATTGTTACTGAAAGCTGATCGCTCAACTGTTAAAGCCGACGGTCAGGACCTTTCATATGTAACTGTGACCGTTACCGACAAAAACGGACTGCTTGTTCCGCGTTCGCGTAACCATCTGCATTTCACCCTCTCGGGACCGGGTCAACTCGTTGCCGTGGACAACGGCGATCCAATCAGTTTCGAATCATTTCAAGCACCTGAAAGACATGCGTTTAACGGACTTTGTTTGGTCGTCATTCGGACGAAGGCCGGTCAACCAGGCGAGATCAAACTCAAGGCGCAATCAGAAGGTTTGGCGGGCATGGACCTTGTCGTTTCCAGTAGGCGACGGAAATGACGGAGTTGGTATTGCTGTGCCTATCATCTGAGGTGGGCACCGTGATATGGCCCCAAACCTGGGCGGACGCGTGTTGCAAATTCAAAATTTCAGCTAAACGGCATTGAGATACACCGGCTTGGTTCCATATCATCTTCGTCGCCCAAAAAAGCTTCCAAAAAGTCTCGATGCGGAAATGCTGAATAAATTTTAAGAAAAGCTTGCTTACTTCTTGGCGTTTGGTATATTGTGGCCGAACAAAGCAGTATTTTGCATTGGTTTTGTAGTGTAAGCGATGACCTTGGCCCTGGTGGCTTATGCTGGTTGAGTGGAGTGGTTGGGAAAAATCACATCGCTTGAGTTGTTCAGGACATTTAATTGAATCAGGGCCTTCTGCACGGAAGTCTAATAAGCCTTTGAACGACGGATGGACCGCCTAATCTCGTTTTCTTGACCGTAAGATTTATTCAATTGACGAGAATAACACCACTTTGAGTGGAGTTGGATCATGTACGCAGCCATTTGTGATGGAGAGAGAATGAATCATAATATCCCCCAACTTCGGCGACGCGTTTACGATCTGGCACTGGATTTTCACCGGGCCTACAGCGATGCATTTGTCGCCGTTATTCAGCAATGGCGACTGGAAGAAACGAATGCATTGATCGATAAGGTCGAAGACATCGGTGTCCGTTACGAAAGAGCCATGTCTGAAATAGTGCCTCTTTTGAGCAAACAGAAAAGTAAACACCGAATTGACATTGCGCGAATCGTCGGTTTAAGAGACCTCTACGGAAGAGAACTGGATCTCCTGAAGCAGGTGTGTTTAACAAGGAAAGGGAGCCATTCGCCTGATACTGTTAGACTGCATCAGGCTGCGTAAGCGGCTGGTTTTGAAAGGCCCCTATTAGAATCTGTCGCGGAAGATATATTACTGACTGTTGCCTCGATGGATTGGATGGTTGTCCTTTAATTCAAAGTCGTTCAAGCGAGATTCGGTCTGATCTGCCATTTCGGTAGCTTGGAAGCAGAAAAAGTCGGCATTGGGACCGAATTCCGTCGCATCGGAACGTGAAGCCGTATCGTGTCGAAAAGGCAGTACGGAAAAATTCCTTAACGAAGTCAATATTTGCACTGTCTGGCTCACCAGAGTGCCTTTTCTGATTTAGTGGATTCCTCGGGTGCCGTGATTAGCACCGCTCCTCCAGACCTTAAACCTCTGTAATCCACTCTTGAGATGAACATCTCTATGACTAAAATGGGCTGATATCCATAAAACCCAGCTGACACGTTTTGGTTTGGGACAAATCGAATTCAGTTCTTTAGCACACCGAGATATGAATAAATATCCAAATTATTGCAGTGACTATTAGCAGATGGGCGTTTTGTGCGATAAATTAGTAGACATGCAAGGGCGTTTTGTGTAATATCTTACTCGTGATTAGAGAATGTATGCTTCTCATACACCATCATTCTAGGGCTTGTATTTCCGCCTAAACCCTGATGGTCAAATGGTTTTCTCATTACATTTGCCTTTGGTCTTTCGGAGGTTTGTCCCTTTTCCGAACGATATTTTAGCGAACTTTCTTGTCATGAAGTTAGGTTCACGACGTCGATTGTGAATTGTTCTAATGCACAAAATATTATGATTAACTTTCATGGACTAATCGCTTTTTACTCACTCTCTGAACAGAAGGGATCGGCTTCTTAACACCCGTGATATCGTATCTACGATATCAATAAGATTGGTTGTCTTTGTAAAGTGCGCTACGACTCCCGTAGCTATGATTGAAGACAGATCACCCACTGTTTCATTTTGAAAATAAACCATGATTGGTTTACTCAGCCCAAGTTCACGAATTTCAAGGCATGTTGCTGATGCTTCCCGAGGATTCTCGCTCGAAAAAATAGGTATCAAATCACATCTCGAACGAGCATCGACATCAGCGATTTCCCTAACAGACAACACCCGAGAAACCTGGAATCTGGAAGCCTCCATCCAGGCTATTAATGACGATGATGCTAATGACGATGATGCCGTTTCGTCGGTTGAAAGGGTAACAATGTGTGGTTTCTTTCGCTCGCTTGGAACCATTTGGGGAAATTGCTTTAGCACACAGTTCCACGGGAGGGGGCCATTTCTGAGTGTATTAAGCGAGAATCATCGTTAACAAAATTGTACCAACACTGGTATCGGAATCTGAGCAGGGCTGGAATATAAACGATTTGATCTTTGACATTTTCCACCACTTCAATTGCGAAATATTTATGTCTCAATGATCGATGAATTGTTGAATCCCATATGTTCGATGTATATGGATGGTTTCATCCTTCTTTGAAAAATGAGACTAATCGAATTTTTCGCATGAACTTTATCCGACACATGAGAGTAATTTCTTTCTGGTGTGCGGATTTTGAACCTGAATTTTCCATTGCATGGTGACAGAAGTTACATGGAAACTCATGAGAGGGGATTTCCGGCTTCCTCTTTCAGCTGGCGGCAATGAAGTTGTGGGTTGAAATTCATTCATTCGGAGTTCGACTTTAGCCTGTTCCAAAGCCGAATTGAGAACCGGATAGGTGATTTTCAACATCGTTGTTTTATTAACTCTGAAAGCGAAATGGCGGATTAAATATATAAACTTGTTAACTTAACGTCCCCCTGGTTCGGTTTCTTGAATAAGAAATACTCCTTTCAGTAACTCCAACTGGAAGGTGGTTAGGAAGGTTAGGTGAAAAATGACCCCCTCTGTTCCTCTAATCCCAGGGGACGCGACTTCGTCCTCTGCCTCGCCAGTTAAGACAACTTACGCCGGTCCGATCGGAATGCGTAGTACGGATAAATTCGATCAGCGAGACGTCTACACTTCCAAACCGCAGACTGCTATGAAGATGGCAAGAACCGGAAGCAATTCGCCCACCCGAGTCGGCAGACGTGACACCATAGATAATCTATGGGTGATCAACGGTACGCGATTTGGCGTTTTCGTTTTAACTTTCGCTTCTGTTCTTTTAGACAAAACAGGTTCATTGCACCAAAATTCACGCTTCTGGGTTGTATTCCTCGGGATTTATTTCTCAGTATCCGTCCTGGCTTATTTCGAGAGTAAAGTTTTCCCGACCTCTCGCTTTTTGGGATTCTGTCCGCTGTGGATTGATGTTGCGGTTTGGACCCTCTTATTTTCGCTCAATTCTTCAGCAAACGCTGTCCAGTTTTTCGGTCTTATGTTCGTTATCCTCCTAATGGCGATTGAGTCTGGCTTTGCGACCGGATTCCGGGCGACTTTGGCATCTGCATTGATGCTTCTATTCATTGCCATCAAAGCCTTTTGGTTTGTGGGTGGTGCGTCGAGTTTAAGCCCATTTCCTATTGTGAGCGTGGCGCTTTTGGGCTTCTCGCTTTCATATTGGGGCGGCACAAAAAAACTGGATCGAGAAAAGTTCGGACTGATAACAAAGTTTTGTAAATTATCGAGTCCACGCGTTGGCATTGACCGTATTCTTAGTGCAATAACGCACGAACTTCAACGATTCTACGATGTGGACGAGTGCCTTCTCGTTCTAAATGGGAACGGTAACGATAACTATTCGTTATATCGCGCAATTCAATCAGTTTTGCCAGACTCAATTCACGCGGAAAAAGTGGACTCGAAAGTTGGCGAGAAACTATTGTCGCTGCCGCCTTCAGTCGGTACAGTTTATAGAGAAGACAAAGGGCCTCTATCCATAAGAGCAAGAAGGTCGCCAAGTCTCGATGTGGATACCTTTCAGTCGGTCGGGTTGGTTGGGCAAGAGCGAAGGACGATTGCTGACCTTCTTGACACCTGTTCATATTTGACTGTGCCGTTCAGGATTTCAAGTTCGAACCCGGGGCGGCTTTATCTGTTGTCCAAAAGTCGCTCGCGTTTTGCTGAAGCTGATATCAGGTTTCTTTCTCAGGTCGTTGAGAGCTTGATGCCTGGTATAGAGAATATTCGGCTTGTCGATCGATTAGCTTCGGACGCTGCAGAGCATGAACGTAAGAGAATTGCATTGGATCTTCATGACACCACAATTCAACCGTTCATTGGATTGAAAATGGGACTATCTGCAATTCGACGGAAGTTGGAAAGAGGTGAGGGTGACGTTGCTGCTGACGTCACAAAATTAATCGGATTTGCAGACGCTGAACTTGGCGAACTTAGGCAATACGTTACTGGATTGAAGGGGCGTGAACGAACTAGTCTCGTTTTTCGGGATGCAGTGCATCGTTTCGTTGAAAAATTCAGTGACGCTTCTTCGATTAAGGTGGAATTAAACATCGACGAGAGTGTGAAGATTAGCGACAGATTAGCGGCGGAAGTGTTCCAATTGATTGCCGAGGGGCTCAGTAATGTCAGACGTCATTCCGAGTCATCGAGGGCGCTTGTGGAAATGATTTGCAGGAACGATCGCCTGGCGCTGGTAATCGAGAATGACAGCGGATCTGGATTGAGAGATCTGTCTTCGTTTCTGCCGCGTTCTATCTGCGAACGAAGCTCGGCCATCGGCGGACACGTAGAAGTTTTTCACGGACAGGACGGAGTCACGAAGGTTCACATTTCGGTTCCGTTATAAAGGTCTCACCGGGGATTGGCGAATTGCGATGACTTTAACAAGTAATAACCCAATCAAGGTCATGCTGGTTGACGACCATAAAGTGGTGCGAGGGGGGCTGCGTATGCTGCTCGAATCCCAGCCTGGATTTACGGTCGTAGGGGAAGCGTCGAACAGTAAAGAGGCGCTTCATATAATTGCACGAGAACTTCCGGATATCGTATTGCTCGATCTCGATCTGAATACTGAAAGCGGGCTGGACCTCCTTCCTCAGATTAGTTCCAACGGAAGCAGCCCGCGAGTCCTGGTCCTCACCGGTGTTCGCGATGTGGATTTACATAGGAACTGTGTACGTCTTGGCGCTCGTGGACTGGTACAGAAAGATATCGCGACCGAAGTTCTAATCAAGGCCATTAGGCGGGTTTACGAAGGTGAAGTTTGGTTTGACCGTACGATGATGAGCAGTGTTCTCAATGACTTATTGAACCAGCGCGCTGCAAAGGATTCTGATCCCGAGGCCGCAAAAATTGCTTCGTTGACGGACCGGGAGGGCCAGGTTATCGCCCTTGTTTGTGAAGGGCTTCGAAACAAGCAGATTGCGGAACGATTGTACATTAGCGATACAACAGTGCGACATCATTTGACGTCCATTTTTAGCAAGTTGGACATTTCAGATCGATTGGAGCTTGTCATCTATGCATACAGGCAGGGACTTGCCGAACCTCCACGTTAATCGAATGACGAGGTCGCATTGATTTTCGTGTGCCGAGTCGGTTTAGTCTGAGCATTACTGCGTGGAAGCAGGAACTTAAGGTTCGCCTCATCTGCCCCATCGTTCTGTCCAACAAAGTCAAAGTCAGTCTTCAAATTAAAGCACAAATGTGCCCCATTAAAATGGGATGAATTTCCGATGTTACATTCTTAATAACTGTATATTCTCCTGCCAAGGGCTCATCTAATCGATTTCTGGATTTGCAAAATCAATAAGCGACTTATTCTTTTCGGAAGCCTTGCAGGTTTCCATTAGACTAACGTACACCGGCTCAGGGTTGTTATCGACGATGGTTGTCCGGCCCGGTGTCAGTAATGCCAATTGAAATTCGATCGCGTTCAGCGGGATTGCGAAGGTTACGAGGGGATGAATTCGTGTGTTGCCAGAACGGGAAAGGTATAGAGAATTCTGGGAACCGCCGCGTTCGGAGTCAGTTTCAATAGCGAGAATTGAGCAATTCCAGGAAAGGCAAATCAGGATGGAGCTCGGCAGTCTGACGATGACGGACGAACGTAGAGCGAAAGATCGAATCTATATACCCTTCCCAGCAGCCGTCGAAGGAGTCGACGTGTATGGAGAGGAATTCAGCATTAGTACCGTGCTGGACAATTTGAGCGGCAACAGTCTCTATCTGCGAATGATGCGGTCTGTTAAATTGGGAGCTAAGATTTCCGTAATGTTTCGCCTTTCAACTGCTGCCACAGTCGGGACTCGCAGTTCTTTTGTACACGTTCGAGGGACAGTGGTCCGCACGGATGAAAAGCCAGGAGGAGCATCAGGAGTCGCGATCAAATTCAAACCACCTCGGCGGTTCATCTAAGTGCTTAAGGCTGGAAGCCATAATGCACGTGTCAGTAAAATCCCGCGCCAATCCCACCAATTAGAGAAAAGGCCTGCATTTTCCAATCGATCAACTTCTCGCCAGTTCGAGATCACTGGCGCGTAAACAGACCGACCTCGGAGTGCCCTGAAAGCGCCAGCCACAATGGCACATTTGTGTAGCTCCCTCAGGCGTCTACGCCCAGGTGCGATTCTCAAAAATGGGCGTTACGTCCCACCAGCAAACTGTCTCAATCTCCGATGTAAAAGATATATTCACGCTCTATCCTCTATGACTCGTATGGTTTCTTAGGCGAGATATTCACGGTTATTAGCCGGCGTGATGATTAGCGGTGCGAACTTTCCAGCTCGTACGCTGGCCGAGAAGGGCTGATTTTCTACCTGATGACTACGCTTAACGTCCCCTTTTTGAGACCTTCGATTGGAGGACAAGAGATCGGAGAAGTTCTTGCTACTCTCCAGTCGGGCTGGTTGACAAGTGGTCCAAGGGTTCGCCGCTTCGAGGAAGAGTTTTCCGTTGCTGTTCACGGCAGATATGCCGTCGCGGTCAATTCGTGTACTGCAGCGCTTCATTTGGCTTTGGAGGCGCTCGGAGTCAGGCGCGGCGACGGCGTGCTCGTACCGACGATGACTTTCGCTGCAACGGCGGAAGTTGTTCGTTACATGGGTGCCATCCCTATTCTTGTCGACTGCGATCCAATGACTCTCAACATGGACCTGGAGGATGCAGAGAGAAAGCTTGAACAACTCAGGTTGTCCTCTCTGCCCGAGGCGATCCTTCACGACATCAATGTTGTGGGAATTATCACCGTCCACGTGGGTGGAATGATGATGAACGTGGATGCGGTTCGTTGCTTTGCATCACAGCATAACTTATGGATAGTCGAGGATGCTGCTCACGCATTCCCGGCAGCCTGGCGCTCATATTCATCATCGGAATGGCAAAAATGTGGAGAGAATACTTCAGCCGTCACCTGCTATTCCTTCTATGCGAACAAAACCATCACCACGGGCGAAGGTGGAATGGCCGTCACCAGCGATGCCGGACTAACTGATCGAATGCGTCTAATGTCGCTTCATGGCCTTTCCCATGATGCATGGGGGCGATACACAGGAAGTGGCAGCTGGGACTATAAGATCGTTGCTCCGGGATTCAAATACAATCTTACAGATATAGCTGCGGCAATCGGCATTCATCAACTTCACAAGGCTGAACGAATGAGAGTTGAGCGAGAGAACATTGCTCGCACGTATTTGGAGGCGTTTGCGGAAGTCGAAGAGCTATCTCTGCCACCTGATTGTGTTGATCGCATTCACTCATGGCACCTCTTTCCAATCAAGCTGAATCTCGAAAGTCTCTCGATCGGCAGGAACGAATTCATTGAAATGTTGAAGTCGAGCGGAGTCGGCTGTTCAGTTCATTGGCGGCCGCTCCATTTGCATCCCTACTATCAGGAGACATTTGGTTGGAGACCATCGGACATGCCGGTCGCAACCAAAGTTTGGGAACAACTTGTCAGTCTGCCAATCTTCCCAGGGATGGATCATAAAGAGGTTGCGTATGTGATTCGAACCGTGAAGACGATTTTCGCGTCCTCGCTTCGCCGCGATGCGGCTATGGTGATTTAATGAATGACTCCCGAGGAAGGACAGGTATACCGCGCTGGATAGAATTTGGAGCTGCGGTGATCGGACTCGTGGCCGTTTCTCCAATGTTGCTATTGGTTGGGCTGCTAATTGAATTAACTTCGTCGGGTCCAATGATTTTTAAGCAGACGCGCGTCGGGCGCGGCGGACGCACCTTCAATCTTTATAAATTCCGTACGATGCGTGTTCAGACGCAGGGGGCCCAATTCACCGCGGCTGATGACGACAGAATGACGAAGATTGGACGATTTCTGCGCAAGACTAAAATGGACGAGCTTCCGGAGCTTTGGAACGTTGTAACGGGTGATATGTCCTTCGTGGGTCCGCGGCCGGAGGTTCCATGCTATGTTGAACTCTCGAACCCTTTGTGGATAGAGACCTTGCGGGTGCGTCCCGGTATAACAGACCCGGTGACGCTGAAACTTAGAAACGAAGATGTGCTTTTGGCCAGCATTCGGGAAGACCGCGAGCGTTACTACCTGGAGACACTACAACCTTACAAGCTCCTCGGATACAGAAAATATATCCAGGACCGGAGCTTTGAAGGTGATGTCGTGATTCTATGGGAGACACTGATTGCCGTTCTTTTGCCGAATTCGACTCCGCCTCCCACGTTCGCTGATATTAGCAAGTTCGTTTCGGAGAATCTCCGGGCCTAAGATGTCAATGTCTCGCAAATCCACCGACCTATACAGGAAGACGGAACGCAGCAATCGCATGAGGGCTGAGCCATGAATAGTAAGTTATCTGAACCTTCGATAATGACATTGTTCACTGATACAGTTGAGCAATTAACTTGTCGAGTCGGTGTGATTGGCCTTGGCTACGTGGGTTTGCCTCTGGCGGTGGAATTTGCCCATCGTGGTTTCAAGGCCACTGGGTTCGAGGTTGACAAAACTAAGATTGACGCAATCAATTTGGGGCGTTCCTACATTGGCGACGTAAAGCCCTCGACGCTCACAGAACTGGTCAGTGCCGGCAAACTGACTGCAACTGCCGACTTCGACGAATTGAAGAACTGCGATGCAATCATTATTTGCGTTCCGACCCCGCTGCGAAAGACCAAGGAGCCCGATGTCTCTTATATATTGGCAGCCGCCGGCGAGGTCAGGAAACGCCTTCGACGCGGGCAGTTGATCGTGCTGGAGTCCACCACTTATCCTGGCACGACCGACGAGGTTTTGTTGCCGATATTTGAAGACACCGGACTAAGGCTGGACGAGGACTTTCTACTGGCATTCTCGCCGGAGCGGGTTGATCCGGGCAATCCACGATTTCAGACCCATAACATCCCAAAAGTGGTTGGCGGGTGCACTGGCGACTCGACTAAAGCGACTGCTCTACTGTATTCGCGGATTGTTGAAGAGGTGCACGCCGTCAGTTCGGCGCGTGTGGCGGAAACCGCCAAGTTGCTGGAGAACACATTCAGGGCCGTTAATATTGGGATGGCCAATGAAATGGCGCGGCTGTGTTACGCTTTGGGAATAGATACCTGGGAAGTAATCAAGGCCGCGGCAACGAAGCCTTTCGGATTCATGCCGTTTTATCCGGGTCCAGGAATTGGTGGGCATTGTATCCCGCTGGATCCGCATTATCTTTCGTGGAAAGCGCACCAGCACGGGTTTGATTCCCGTTTCATAGGACTTGCTGAAGAGGTTAACGCTCGAATGCCGGATCACGTTGTGACGCTGGTGGCGGACGCATTGAATGATGATCGCAAGTCCGTCAAGGGAGCGAAGGTAATGTTGCTGGGTGTCGCATACAAAAAAGACATCGATGATGTCAGAGAGAGCCCCTCCCTCGCGATCATTGACCGGCTCCGTGCCAAAGGAGCAGAAGTCTCATACCATGACCCGTTTGTCGCTCGATTAAGCTTCCTTGACTCTCTCACGGACGGCAATGACAAGTTTTTGACTTCGATTGATCTGACGAGCGACACACTCCGAAATTCCGACTGCGTGGTGATCGTCACAGACCACAGCGGAGTCGATTACGATCGAGTGACAAAACATGCAAAGGTGGTGGTCGACACTCGAAATGCGCTCAACGGCGATCATCGGAAGGATAGCGCGGCCAGAATAATCAGGTTATAGTCGCCGGAACCTCTTTAAATGCTCTTCGGTTTCAAGGGCGCGCGACTAGTCCTCACGACTATAGGAACTTCAGCTGGATAGTCCCGCTTGCGAGTCTTTCCTCGTTGCGGCCCTTGTGTTCATTAGCGGTATATGCTTGGGCTCAATTCTCCCATTCTAAGAGTACACAAAACCCCTCAAACGAATTAACCAATCATTAAAAAATCCTGGTCAAAGCGAAATGCCCCGTCGAACTTCTGCCAAACTAGTCAACGCTTCTCAGATCCAGCACAATTGTGCCTCTTTTCAGGGAGTAATCTCCCAACCAGCATGTTCAGAAATTAGGAGCATTGGCCCACCAAAAAACTAGACCTTCGGACGATGCTGCGAATAGGTCTAAAGGCTAACATCTTCAGAGTTCGATCGACATCAATGACGCTGTTGCGATGAGTCCGGCTTTGTGGTCGGCGTTGAGCATCTTACGCCGCCGGGGAGTGTCATTCGCGGTAGACCAATTCTCTCAACTGCTTTGCGAGGCTGCATATTTTTGAGCAGGATCCAGTGCGTCGAATTGAATAACGCAAGTTAACGAATATGAGCCAGACAATAAGCAAACAGAGAATTAGCACTACAAACTTGCCAGGTAAGATGATGAGGTCCCATGTTGATGTGACAGCAAATGCACGGGACATGGCCTTGCTAGCCCTGACGCATTCCTGGATGGAGCACCGGCTCTATCTGGCGCTGCTCGAAAATCAGCGTGAGTGTGGAGATCCGGCGCCGAGCCTCACAGGTTCACATTTGATGAAACTTTCGGGTTTGAACAGTTCGAGTTCTGTTCGACGGGCCTGGGCCGGCTTGATTCGTAAGTTGAGCGTTGAGTCGATCACCAGTTCACGCACCCAGAGTAGCCCTAGCTACAAAGTTTTCGAGCCAGGCGAAGTTTTCGGCCGACGAATCGCTTCGGGAGCATTACCGTATTCTGATGAAATAGCATTTTTCGAACAGAGTTCGGTTTTCGATCTGGTCGCTGGCAACGTTGTTAAACGAAGCGACCTCAGTCGTAAAGAGGCTTTGGTTATACTTTTTTGCGTTGAAGGATTCAGCAATGCTGAGATCGCTCGGAAGCTGGAGATAGAAGAAAAGACCGTTAAATACCACTTGCGAAACATCTTTATAAAGCTTGGCATCAAGCGCCGAACCGAGCTAATAAGCCAGCTTATTATGGCACGCGCCGAAAACGAAAGGAATGAATTTGATATTGTATGACCTAGACCTCGCCGTTTAGAGCATCGATAAAATTCAAGCCGCCTCGCACGAGGTTTCCCCTCGGGGTATCGCAGCGAATCGTTTGTCCTTTTCGACTCAGGATTTGGATGCAATAGGGAGAAGTCTGGTTGGAGTTCAAAGGAGTTCAAATTATGAATAGTAAAACAAAAACGAAAAACAAAAAGAAGAAGCGAACCGCAATGGTCATATGCAGGAGTGGGAAGTCCTTTTGGACGACGCAGGTACAATTCTGGCAGTGGGTGCGAACGTGTGCCGTCAAGAAGACCGCTGATAATCCACTGGTCGGACAATTCATCCGAGAGGACGAAGAGAATCTGATCCTGCTCAGCAACACCGTCTTAAACCTTTCTTGCCCCAATCATCTCTCCGAGGCCTTATCCTCGCGACGGTTTGGCGCATTCAGGTAAAACAACCTAACTCCGTTTCACTTTCTCCGCCCGACCCGACTCGGAGGATACATTATGAGTATAAGTTATCTCACAAAAACAAAAATCTCTTATGTCGTCTTCTTCCTCAGCCTGACGTTGTCCATGGAAGCGGTCGCGCAGCAGCAAACGCCTCAAGTATCGGCTGGCACATCAAAGGTACCCGGTTCGCTCGAAGCAGCCGCCGCAACGCAGGAAATCTCGTACCGATTAGGTGTTGGCGATACCGGTTTACCAGCCGTCAAACGTGAATAGCGAAGACTTTGTGCGGCACGCTCTCGAGTTAAGACCGGATCTCGGCGTTTCAATTTCCTATAACCAGATTTTGCGTCGGCCGATTCTCGACTCAGCGCGTCTCGGCATCGTTAACTTTCATGCTGGCAAACTTCCCAGATATCGTGGAAGAAACGTAATCAACTGGGCCATCATCAACGGGGAATCAGAGATTGGTCTGACCGCCCATTTTGTGGATGAAGGAATTGATACCGGTGACATCATCTATCAAATAACTCTCCCGATCCTATGGAACGACGGTTACGGAGACGTACTCAACCGCGTAGTCGAAAATTTTCCACACTTCGCTTCTGAGGTTCTGGATCGGATTGCCAGTGGGCGGTTCACTGCTCAGCCGCAAACAGAGTTGCCTGGGACCTACTTCCCTGGCCGCGAGGATGGAGACGAGTGGCTTGATTGGTCTGATACAAGTCTCAATCTCTACAATAAAATTCGCGCTATTTCCAGACCGGGTCCGGGCGCCAGGACGTCATTGAGCCACGCCGAGGTAATCGTCTGGAGCGCCGTGTATGACGAAAGTTGGCCGAAATATATCGCGACACCAGGCCAGGTCAGCGGCTGGTCACCGGGGACTCCACCCTTGTTCTTCGTGAGGTGCAGACGGAACAGGGCTCATGTGAGAAACCCTCCTGGCGCATCGGAACAAGGCTGGGAATCAACTTCGTCTCTACGCTTCATGCTATGCGAAATCGCATTCACGCTTTGGAGAGTCTTTTGGAATCTTCTGGGAAAATTCATGCTGCAAGCCCATTCGTCTGATCGCTTTGCAAAAGCCCTCATCTAATCCCAGGCCACAATTGCCGAAGCCGTAGCCCAACTTGAACACGCCGGCACTGGAGCACTCGTGCTCTGCGACGATGAACGTGTTCTTTATGGACTTTTGACTGATGGTGATCTGCGTCGGGCGATCTTACGGGGGATACCGTTCAATAATCCGTGCAGGTCGATCGCGAATCTTGAACCGGTCGTGGGTGAAGTTGGGTGCTCTGCAATCATTGCTTTGGGACTGATGGATCACGCTCGCGAATTCGTATTGAATCACCTTCCAATTGTTGACGACTTAAGGAAGGTGGTCGACCTGTTGCTACGCAGTGACCTGGTTTCCGAGGAGGGCATTGGGCTATCCGCCGTCATCATGGCAGGTGGGTTTGGAATGCGGCTTCGGCCACTTACGGATGACGTCCCCAAACCGATGCTGAAGCTTGGGGATCGACCACTGCTTGAGTTGACGAATGAACGCCTCAGAGATGCGGGAATTCGGCGTATGAATGTCACGACGCACTACCTGCCTGAGGCGATCTCGAACCATTTTGGCAGCGGCGAGGCTTTCGATGTCGAGATTTGCTACGTTAAAGAGGATCAGCCATTGGGTACCGCAGGCGGCCTTAAGTTGATGGAAAATTGTAACGGGACTCTCCTGGTAATAAACGGCGACATACTTACTGAGGTCGACTTTCGCAGTATGCTGCGATACCACAACGAGCACGGTGCCGACTTGACCATTGGTGTGCGGCAACACGAGATTCAGGTGCCCTACGGTGTCGTTGATTGCGATGGATCGCGGGTTCGCAAACTAGAGGAGAAACCGATGCTACACTTTCTCGTGAACGCCGGCATTTACCTGCTGGAACCGATTGTCTACCGATACATACCAGATCACCACCGGTTCGACATGACCGACCTGATTGAGCGATTGATCGAAAGGGGTCGGCACGTCGTCAGCTTTCCTGTCGTTGAATACTGGATGGATATTGGGCAGAAAGCTGATTACGAGCAGGCGAAAGAACATGTGGGAAATGGCGGTGCTTTAGTATGAACATTCTTGTTACTGGCGGAGCTGGGTACATTGGTTCGACCCTGGTCCCGACATTACTTTCCAGGGGGCACAATGTACGGGTCCTTGACAACCTCCTTCATGATGGCCGCTCTCTGCTCGGCGTTTGGTCGGACCCGGGATTTGAGTTTCAACTTGGCGACATTCGCGACCGCGCAGCAGTGAAGAAAGGATTTTCCGGTATGGATGCCGTTGTTCATCTGGCGGCGATTGTGGGGGATCCTGCCTGCGCACGGCAACCTGTCCTTGCCCGCGAGGTCAACCTGGACGCATCGTTCGCGTTAGTGGAAGAGAGCAAGCGTTCTGGCGTTTCCCGTTTCGTGTTTGCCTCGACATGCAGCAACTATGGAAAAATGAGCGACCCCGATAGTTACGTTAGCGAAGCCTCTCATCTTACTCCGGTCTCGCTTTATGCAGAGACGAAAGTAGCCGTAGAAAGCGCGCTGCTCGAATCAACATCAAATGGCATGTGCAATACCCCTCTTCGGTTCGCAACTGTTTTTGGCGTTTCACCCCGAATGCGTTTCGATCTGACAGTCAATGAGTTCATGTTCGATATGCTTACAAAGAAACATCTGACAGTTTTTGGTGAACAGTTCTGGCGGCCTTACCTTCACGTTCGCGATCTCGCCAGAGCAATCGAGTTGGTGCTTTCGGCACCGCGGGAAGCAGTGAGGAACGAGGTTTTCAACGTCGGTTCCACTGAGGAGAATTATCAAAAGCAACAACTGGTGGAACTCATTCGGCCATACGCACCTGACGCCGCGATCGAGTTCGTGCACCGGGACGAAGATCCCAGGGACTATCGTGTTTCCTTTTCGAAGATCAAAACACGACTTGGATTCGACGTCTCGTTGACCGTTCTTGACGGTATAGCTGAAATAGTTGGACTCGTCAAAAACGGAATTATTTCAAATGCAGCGTCGCCGGCATACCGCAATTAATCTCCGGTCTAAATCAACGAACTAGTAGGTGTACAAATGACCGCGTCTCTTTGCCAAATACCCGACGACAGCAGCAAGGAAGATTCCTTTGACTTTATTCCGCTTTGCGCACCGGAGATCCGTGGCAACGAGTGGAAGTAGGTCAAGGAATGTCTGGACACAAGTTGGGTTTCGACAGTGGGTTCGTTTGTCGATCGTTTTGAATGCACACTGGCTGACGCAGTGGGCGTTAAATTCGCAGTAGCAACAAACAGTGGAACTTCGGCGTTGCATGTTGCTTTGCTTGTGGCCGGAGTTGAACCTGATGACGAAGTTCTGACGTGGACACTCACATTCATTGCCCCTGCTAATGCGATCAGGTATGCCGGCGCCTGGCCGGTCTTTGTTGATGCCGAATCGCAACACTGGCAAATGGATCCCGAAAAGGTGAAATCGTTTCTGGAGTACCAATGCAATTGGCGTAAGGGTTGTCTTTACAATCGCCATACTGGAAGGCGAGTAAAAGCTATTCTTCCAGTGCACATTTTGGGTCACCCGGTTGATCTCGGTCCAATTCGTGAACTTGCACTCAAGCACGACTTGACAGTGATTGAAGATGCATCGGAGAGTCTTGGCGCTACTTACAAAGGTAGAACGGTTGGCCAGCTTGGCGACATAGCGTGTTTTAGCTTCAACGGTAACAAACTGATCACTACCGGTGGGGGTGGGATGATCGTCACCGACAATGAGAAATGGGCGCACAGAGCGCACCATCTAAGTACACAGGCAAAAGACGACCCACTCGAATATATTCATGGCGATATCGGTTTCAACTATCGTCTGACAAACGTCAACGCTGCCATTGGTGTAGCACAGATTGAGCAGCTCGAATCGTACCTCGACTCAAAACGACTGATTGCAACAACGTATGATCAAGCATTTGATACTGTGAAAGGAATTACTCCGATGCGCCAGGCGGAGTGGGCTCGCAGCAGTTTTTGGATGTACACAGTTCTGATAAACGAAGTCGAGTTCGGGATTGGATCTCGCGAGCTTATGCGCGAATTGGCGGCTCAAAATATTCAAACGCGACCGTTGTGGCAACCGCTGCACCTCTCTCCGGCGCAAAGGAATGCGTACGCTACCGATTGCTCGGTGGCCGAAATGTTGAATCGCAATGCCTTGAGCTTTCCCAGCTCTGTCGGGCTTGCCGCGCCATCGCAAACAAGAGTTATTGAAAGAGTCATCGCTAAACGGAAACCTTCAAAGAGTTTGATCCGACCGAAATCCTGTACTTCTGCGAACAGCTTAAAGACCCTCGCTTGACAACCTCCCCACGACAGATTAGCAAAACTCTCGCGTTAGAGCCTTCGGGCCGCGTTTGGAGATGAGCAGTGAAGCAATTTATCAGAACTGCAGTTCAATCCTCTCTTAAGTTCGTGCCGTTCAAGAAGCAGTTGTTTAGCACGCTGAAGCTTATCCATCCTCCAAAGTGGATCTGGAGTATGTTGAGTTTTGAAGGTAGCTTTCAGGTAGCCGTTAATAATACTGCGTCCTTTCGCATTTGGCACCATGGTTATTCATCCGAGCAGCATATGTTTTGGCGAGGATTGTTCAGTTGGGGCGAGGATCATCCTTTACATCTGTGGGTCAAACTCTGTGCCAACGCGCACGTAATCTTTGATGTAGGAGCGAATATTGGCGTCTACTCATTAGTAGCGAAAACAATAAATCCAACGGCTCGGGTTTTTGGCTTTGAGCCGGTAGGACACCTGCATCGAAAGTTTGCTCGGAATTGCGAATTAAACGGATTCGACATTGCTTGTGAGCACACAGCATTGTCGAACCAGAATGGCAGTACCTCCATTTATATAATGCCCGGGGGCATTACAACTGCTTCGCTTCAGCCAAACGCCTTGCGTTCACAAGAAGAAGTCATTGAAACTGCGACAATTTCCAGGTACGCCGAAGAAATGGGCATCGAGCGAATTGACCTTATGAAAATAGACGTCGAAGGCCATGAACCACGGGTATTGGAAGGCATGGGCCCAAAACTTCTTGCGACGACTCCGACTATAATCCTTGAGATACTCAGTGACCAGATTGGAGCGAAAATCGAATCTATTTTGAACGGTCATAATTACCTGTATTTCAATATCGACGAATACAAAGGGCCGATACGCCGGTCACATATAACAGCAAGTGGCCATACAAGGCACTCACGCAATTTCCTTTTGTGTCAAAGGGCAACAGCTCGCAAGTTGAAGTTACTCTGAGATGTGCAAGGACCGATTCGAAGGTGAAGTGGAGGGCGGGATTACAAAGGATACCTCTACGATGAAGTCTGACGACTGGGATTACAAGAACTCTGATCTAACCCGCATTTCTCACCAGACGTTTGTTAGGTCGATTTTGGCCTCTGGTCCGCGTCGATAGTTTCCGAGATAGCCTTCTTTGACGTGCATTTGCACTTCAGCCTGCGTCTATTTTCCACACCTTCGCTTTTCCGCTTCGTTGTCGGAGTTCTTTTCTATCCTTCTCTTGTCTGCGGCTGTCTTCCTTCAACTCATATCGGCGCCATCTGTTGCAGGTTCGCCAGCGCTTGCTCGAAGATATTGGCGTACGGGCACCCGCTCGCCATCGCTATCACCACTCTTCTGACGCTGATCTTTACCTGTGCTCCTATCTTCAAAAGCCGCGTGCGGATCGTTCCGCTTTGTGCCCGCTCCATCTCCGTCCCTTTTAACCCAATCCGTCTCAACTCACTCA
>WNFR01001572.1_pt1 | contig 29993 bp, 29 predicted proteins | sample 5400221 | NCBI WGS metagenome assembly WNFR01 (sample SAMN13153357, study PRJNA577476) | soil metagenome | isolation source: 40 cm soil under Madrone tree | place: USA:California | collected 2016-06-14
TCTTAACGGTGGCCGGATCGAGGGCTGCTTTTGATTCGGTCGCAGCGCCTGGTGATGCGTCCGACGATTCTCGCCCGTTTGATATCCCCCGCGGCTTGGACATCATCGTGAGCCACTCTTCTGCCACATCCGCGAACAGAATGCTGCGGGCGACAAGGCTCGCCCGTTTCTGCGCTTGAGGGTCGAGATCTTGAGCGAGTTGCTTGCGAGCTTCTTCCCGGCGCTCACGCGCTAACTTAAGCGACACCTCCGGATAAGTTCCGAAGGACACTTCCCTGGGCCGTCCGTTGATGTGGTACTTCATGTACCAATATTTCCCGCCCTTCGGATGGATGAGCAGGTACAGTCCATCCCCGTCGAATATCTTGTACTTCTTAATCCGGGGCTTGAGGGCTAGAATTCCCTTGTCCGTCAGTGACACGGTACTCCTCCCGGAATCGAACTTAGCGGAATCGAACTTGATATTACCCCCTGTTTTTACCCCCTACAAGGGTGCGGCTAGCTCTGGCCGACACCGGATGCCCATGGCAGTGGATGTATTGATATTCAATAACTTAGGAAAGTTAACCGGCCGGTGGTGGCGGCCGCTGGCGGTCGCTGGAGGGGATCTGGTGCCCGGGAGAGGACTCGAACCTCCACGGTGTTACCCGCTAGTACCTGAAACTAGTGCGTCTACCAATTCCGCCACCCGGGCAGGCGAGGAAGGCCGCGAAATGTACGCAGGGGTTCGGGGGCTGTCAATTGAAGGCGCGTAGAGGAAAGTTCGGTCGGCGCGAGCGCGGCGCCAGCGCACCGTCGCAGAGCCGCGGTGGCAGGATGCAGGGCCCTGAATCCAGGAGCGCTGTGCAGAGCGCGGCCGGGGGCCACGGCACGCGCGCGAGCACGCGCGCCGGAAGGTCCGTGGCATCTGACTCCGGCGTAAGGCCGGGCTCACTCGTCGAGGGCACGGTCAGCGCGAATCGCGCCGGCTACGGCTTCCTGCGCGTGGAGGGATTTAAGGAAAGCGTGTTCCTGTCGCCGCCGGAAATGCGCGGCGTGATGCACGGGGACCGGCTGCGCGTGAAGGTGTCGCGTGATGCAACTGATCGCTGGTCGGGCGCCGTGCAGCAGGTGTTGGAGCGCGGTGTGACCGCGTTTCTCGGCACCGTGGAAGTGCAGGGCCGCGCCGCCTGGGTGAACGCTGCGGATCGGCGCCTGCAGCTGCGCTGTGCGGTGGCGCCGCAGGACCTGCACGGCGCACGCAGCGGTGATTGGGTTATTGCCCGGATCACGCGTCACGCCGGCTCCGCTTCTCCCGCCCAGGCGGTGGTCGGCAAACGTCTGGATCCGGATCGACCGGTCGAACTCGCCACCGAGTCGGCGATCGCACGCTTTGATCTGCCGCACGAGTTTCCGGCCGCGGCGCTGCGTGAGGCGCAGGCACACGGTGAGCAGGTCGATGCGCGCGAAGCGAACGCGCGTGTGGATCTGCGCGAGCTTCCACTCGTCACCATTGATGGCGAGGATGCGCGGGATTTCGACGATGCGGTGTATGCGGAGCCGCACCCCGGGGGCTTCCGCCTGATCGTCGCGATCGCCGACGTGAGTCACTACGTGAGACCCGGCAGCGCGGTCGACGCCGAGGCGCAGGCGCGCGGCACCTCGGTCTACTTCCCGACCCGCGTGCTGCCGATGCTGCCGACCGCGCTGTCGGATCACCTGTGTTCGCTTGCACCGCGCGTCGATCGCCTGTGCTTTGCCGCCGACATGGTGGTCAGTCGCAGCGGTGCCCTGAAAAGCGCACGCTTCTATCCGGCGGTCATGCGCTCGGCGGCGCGCCTCACCTACACCCTCGCGCACGACGCGCTATTCACGGGCCGGCCGGCGGCGCGCACCCAGCTGGGTCCGCTGCTCGAGCGACTCATGGTGCTGGTCGATGTCTACCGCGCGCTCCACAAGGCGCGCGGCCACCGCGGTGCGCTGGATTTCGACGCGGCGGAAGCCGAGTTCGTCATCGACGCAAGCGAGCGGGTGCGCGCCATCGAGCTACGCGCACGCAACGACGCGAACCGGCTCATCGAGGAGTGCATGATCCTGGCGAACGTCGCGGTGGCCGAGGCGCTCGAGAAGCCGCACATGCCGACCCTGTACCGCGTGCACGGCCAGCCGGAGAACGAGAAGCTCGAGAGGCTGGCGGCAACTCTCACGGCTCTGGGCATCGATGCCCGCATACCGAAGACCGTGACCACGCGGGATTTGCAGGCGATCGCGCGTCGCGTGGGGAACGCCCCGGAGCGCGCGTTCGTCGAATCACTCGTCGTGCGGGCGCTGCCACAGGCGATTTACCAGCCGACCAACATCGGCCACTTCGGACTGGCGCTCACTCACTACGCACACTTCACCTCACCCATCCGCCGCTACCCGGACCTGGTCGTGCACCGGACCCTGAAGGCGCTGATCGGGGCGCAGGGTGACTCGGGCGTGCGCTACCCGACGGCGCAGCTCAGCGCACTGGGTGAGAGCACCTCGCGGCTGGAGAAGCGCGCCGACGAGGCGGACCGCTACGTCGCCGCGTTCCTCAAATGCACCTATTTAAAGGAGCGCGTCGGGCAGACGTTCCAGGGGCTGATCACCACGGTGGTGGATTTTGGCTGCTTCGTGCAGATCCTGGACGTCGCGGTGGACGGCCTGCTGCACATCGACAGCCTGCGGGATGATCAGTACGTCATGGAGGACGACGGTCACGCCTGGCGGGGCCGGCGCACGGGACGGCGGCTGCGCACGGGCGCGCACGTGCGGGTGGTGGTGACCGCGGCGAATCCCATCGAGGGCCTGGTCGACCTCGCACTGGCGGAAGAGGCGTAGCCGCGTGCGACCGGCCACGGAGACGATCTATGGCATGCACGCGGTGCGTATCATGCTCGAGCGGCATCCTGAACGCGTGCACAGCGTGCGCATTGCACAGCAGCGCGAGGATCCGCGCGTGCGCGCCATCGACGAGCTGGCGCGGCGCCACCATCGACCGGTGCAGCGCGTCGACCTGCACGCGCTGAAGCAGCAGCTGGGCGACGTCGCCCATCAGGGTGTTGCCGCCGACATCACGCCACTGCCGCCCTGGACCGAGGATGAGCTGCTCGCGGCTCTGCAGAGCGCGAGCGCACCCCTGCTGCTGGCGCTCGATGGCGTGCAGGACCCGCACAATCTCGGCGCCTGTCTGCGCAGCGCGGATGCCTGCGGCGCACTCGCCGTGATCGTGCCGCGCGACCGTGCCGCGCAGGTCACGCCCGCCGTACGCAAAGTGGCGGTCGGCGCTGCGGAAACGACGCCCGTGGTCGCCGTGACCAACCTGGTGCGCACGCTCAAGCTTCTCAAGCAGGCCGGTCTGTGGGTCGTCGGCGCGGACGCCGCGGGCGACAAGAGCGCGCACCAGGCGGATCTCAAGGGACCGGTGGTGCTGGTGCTCGGGGCTGAAGGGACGGGCCTGAGGCGTCTGACGCAGCAGAACTGCGACTTTCTGGTCAGGCTGCCGCAGCTTGGCGCAGTCGAGAGTCTCAACGTCTCGGTGGCCGCGGGTATGCTGCTCTACGAGGCCGTGCGCCAGAGGCAAGCGCACTAAGCGCGCACCCTTCGGGGTGCGCGCATCCGCCGCAGGAGTCAGACCGTGGATTTCGAATTCAGCGCCAGGACCCGGGACTACCTGCAGCGCCTCGGCGCCTTCATGGATGAGCACATCTATCCGAACGAGGAGCGCTTCTATGCGCAGCTCGGGGAAGGCAATCGCTGGGAGGAACCCCGGCTGCTGGAGGAGCTGCAGCACAAGGCGCGGGCAGCGCAGTTGTGGAACCTGTTCCTGCCGGACTCGCACCATGGCGCGGGACTGAGCAATCTCGAATACGCGCCGCTGTGCGAGATGATGGGCCGCGTGCGCTGGTCGTCCGAGGTGTTCAATTGCTCGGCGCCCGACACCGGCAACATGGAGACGCTCGAACGCTACGGCACCGCTGCCCAGAAGCAGCAGTGGCTCGAGCCGCTGCTCAACGGTGCGATTCGTTCCGCGTTTGCGATGACCGAGCCGCGCGTGGCCTCGAGCGATGCCACCAACATCGAGAGCTCCATCGTCCGCGATGGCGCCTCCTACGTCATCAACGGGCGCAAGTGGTGGACCTCCGGCGCGGGCAGCGCGCGCTGCCGGCTGTTCATATTCATGGGCAAGACCGATCCGGGCGCGCCGCAGCACCGCCAGCAGTCGATGATTCTCGTGCCGCGCGACACCCCCGGGATCACCATCCTGCGGCACCTGCCGGTATTTGGTTTCGATGATGCGCCCCACGGCCACATGGAAATCGAGTTCACGGACGTGCGCGTGCCGGCGGAGAACCTGCTGCTGGGGGAGGGGCGGGGATTTGAGATTGCGCAGGGACGGCTGGGGCCCGGGCGGATTCATCACGCCATGCGACTGATCGGAGTCGCGGAGCGGGCGCTGGAGAAAATGTGCAGGCGGGTGAAGGCACGCGTCGCCTTCGGCCGCCCGATCGGCGAGCAGACGGTGACGCTCGAGCGCATCGCCGAGTCGCGGATCCGCATCGATCAGGCGCGGCTCCTGGTGTACAAGGCGGCCTGGCTCATGGACAAGGTGGGCAACAAGGCGGCCCGCGCCGAGATCGCCATGATCAAGACCGCCTCCGCAGACGCTGCCTGCCAGGTCATCGACTGGGCGATCCAGGCGCACGGCGCCGCGGGCTTGTGCGATGACTATCTCGCGAACGCCTACGCACAGGCGCGCGCGATCCGCCTCGCCGACGGACCCGATGAGGTGCACCGCAATCAGATCGGTCGGCTCGAACTGGACAAGTACCCGTCCCCGCACCCGCCCTGAGCCCCCGGGATCTCAACTCATTGATCCGTAAGCGCGGCAAGGTTTGCTGGCATTGCAGCGGCGAGGCCGTTTCAGTATGCTTCGCGCCCCTTTTTATCCAAAGGGGCGCGGGCGGCCGACACATCGGGTGAAGTCCGCGCATCTCCTTGCCGCACCGGGCAAGCCTTAAATCCGGGCGGCTTTAATCCGAAAGGAGCACGCAATGAGGCATTACGAAATCGTCTTCCTGGTGCATCCGGATCAGAGCGAGCAGGTGCCCGCGATGATCGAGCGCTACAACGGCATGATCGCCGCCGGCGGCGGCCGCGTGCATCGCCTGGAGGACTGGGGGCGCCGCCAGCTCGCCTATCCGCTCGCCAAGGTGCACAAGGCACACTACGTGCTGATGAACATCGAGACCGATCAGAAGACGCTCGGTGAGCTCACCGGCTCCTTCCGCTTCAGCGACGCCGTGCTGCGTCATCTGGTGGTGAACATGGATGCCGCCGTGACCGATCCCTCCCCGATGGCGAAGGCCGCGGACGAGGAAGGCGAGGGTGGACGGCGCCGCGACCGCGCACGCGACGAGCTCGGCCCGCCGCCCGACGACGATGACAACTCCGTCGCCGAGAGCGTCTGAGCCCGCACCGTATGTCAGCACGTAACTGTTTAGAGGAATAACAGCCATGGCAATGTCCAGAGGACCCGGCGGGAGCAGCGGCGGCGGCAGCCGCTTCTCGCGTCGCAGGAAGTTCTGCCGCTTCACCGCCGAAGGCGTGAAGTCAATCGACTACAAGGATCTCGCCACCCTGAAAGGCTATGTCAGCGAGACGGGCAAGATCGTTCCGAGCCGCATCACCGGCACGAAATCGTTCTATCAGCGCCAGCTCGCGGTGGCGATCAAGCGGGCGCGCTTTCTGGCGCTGCTGCCCTACACCGATCAGCACTGAGGGCACTTCAGATGGAAGTCATTCTCCTGCAGAAGGTCGCCAATCTTGGCAGCATCGGCGAGCGCGTGAAGGTGCGCTCCGGCTATGGCCGCAATTTTCTGCTGCCGCAGGGCAAGGCGACCCTCGCAACCCCCGAGAACATTGCGCGCTTCGAGACCCGCCGCACCGAGCTCGAGCGCCTGGCGCGCGAGCAACTGGTCTCCGCGGAGGAGCGGGCGGCTGCCATCAAGGATTTCAAGCTCACCATTCATGCCAAGGCGGGTACCGAGGGGAAGCTGTTCGGCTCGATCGGCACCAGCGACATCGCCGAGGCCTGTACGCGTGACGGCTTTAACATCGAGCGCAGCGAGGTGCGCTTGCCGGCAGGGCCGCTGCGCATGCTCGGCGAGCACGTGATCAGCCTGCACCTGCACGCCGACATCGACGTGCCGCTGCACGTGACGATCGTGGCCGAAGAGTAGCGCTAAGCGAGAGGCAAGTCGCGGTGGCCGGTACGCCCAAGGCGCGCGGGGATTCGGGCTCGGTCGCGCTGCTGGACGCGCCGGTACCGCCGCATTCGGTCGAGGCCGAGCAGGCGGTGCTGGGCGGCCTGCTGCTCGATCCGGTGGCCTGGGAGAACATCGCGGACGTCGTCACGCAGGAAGACTTCTACCGTCCCGATCACCAGCTGATTTTCGCCGCCATCGGCACGCTCGCCGGGGAAGGCAAACCCTGCGACGTAGTGACGGTGTCCCAGCATCTGGAGCGCACCGGCAAGCTCGAGCCGGCCGGCGGACTCGCCTACCTGAGCTCGGTTGCGCGCGATACCCCCACGGCCGCCAACGTGCGCGCCTACGCGGACATCGTGCGCGAGCGCTCGCTGCTGCGGCAACTGATCCGTGCCGGCACCGACATCGCCTCCGCCGTGTTCAACAACGACGGCGAGACGGCGCGCGAGCTGGTCGACCGCGCCGAGCAGCGCGTCTTCGACATTGCCGAATGGGGCTTCCGCAAGCGCGACGGCGCGGTGGCGGTCCGCCAGCTGCTGCCCGGGGTCATCGATCAGATCGATGACTGGCACAACAATCCCGACAAGCTGCGGGGCCTGCCGACGGGATTCACCGACTTCGACAAGCTCACCGGCGGCCTGCGCCCCGGGGATCTGGTGGTCGTCGCCGGACGGCCCTCGATGGGCAAGACCACGCTCGCCGTGAACATGGCCGAATACGCGGCCGTAAACCCCGCGACCCGCGCCTCGGTGGCGATCTTCAGCATGGAAATGCCCTCCGAGCAGGTCATCACCCGCATGCTGGCCTCGATCGGGGGCGTAGCGCTCAACAGCCTGCGCAGCGGCCGCATTTCCGACGACGACTGGGTGCGGATCACCGGCGCGACCAGCCAGCTGTCGGAAGCCAAGATCTTCGTCGACGAGACCCCGGCCCTCAACCCCACGGAGCTACGCGCCCGTGCGCGGCGCGTCAAGCGCGAGCACGGCTTGAGCCTCATCGTGGTCGATTACCTGCAGCTCATGTACGTGCCGGGCACGCGGGAAAACCGCGCCACCGAGATCGCGGAAATCTCCCGCGGGCTCAAGGCGCTCGCCAAGGAATTGGCGGTTCCGGTCATTGCGCTCTCACAGTTGAATCGCGGCGTGGAGCAGCGCGAGCACAAGCGACCGGTGATGTCCGACCTACGCGAGAGCGGCGCAATTGAGCAGGATGCGGACATGATCCTGCTCATCTATCGTGAAGAGGTCTACGACCGCAACACCGCCAAGAAGGGCATCGCGGAAATCGATCTGGTCAAGCACCGCAACGGCGAGATCGGCACCTTCCTGCTCACCTTCCAGGGACAGTTCACGCGCTTCGCCAACTACGCGCCCGACAGTTACGCGGAAGGCGTATTGCGGTGAGCCGGCTGATCCGGGCCGTCATCGACACGCACGCCCTGCGCCACAACCTCAGCGTCATCCGTGCGCGCGCCGGCAGCGCCCGTGTCATGGCGGTCGTCAAGGCCAACGCCTACGGGCATGGGCTGGTGCCGACCGCGCTCGCCTTGGGGCAGGCCGATGCCTTCGCCGTAGCGCGCCTGGAAGAGGGGCTGGCGCTGCGCGCCGCCGGCATCACGGCGCCCGTCGTGCTGCTCGAGGGCGTGTTCAGCGCCGCGCAGCTGCAGGAGGCGGCGCACCACGGCCTCGAGCTGGTGGTGCACGATGCGCTGCAGATCGAGCTGCTGGAGCAGATGCGCGGCACGCACCGCTTCGTGCTGTGGATCAAGATCGACACCGGCATGAACCGTCTCGGCTTCCCCACCGCGGAGTTTGCGGCGGCGCTCGAGCGTGTTCGCCGTCTCACGCCCGCACCGCTCGAGATCCGCCTGCTCACGCATCTGGCCTGCGCCAACGAGCGCGACGAGGGCATGACGCAGGCGCAGCTGGCGCGCTTCCGGCAGGCGACACGCGGCCTTGAGTACGCGGTGAGCATCGCCAACTCCGCCGGCCTCTTCGGCACCGTGCGGCTGGGCTGCGACTGGGTGCGCCCCGGACTCGCGCTCTACGGCGCGTCCCCGTTTGCCGACGGTTCGGCGACCGACCTGGCTCTCAAGCCCGTGATGACGCTCGCGAGCTCGGTGATCGCGGTGCGACGTGTGGCGCGCGGCGAGAGCGTCGGCTATGGCGGCGCCTGGGTCGCCCAGGCTGATTCCCTCATCGCCATCATCGCGGCCGGCTACGGCGATGGCCTGCACCGCAGCCTTGCCGGCGGTACCCCGGTGCTGGTGGACGGTGAGCGGGCACCGCTCGCGGGCCGGGTGTCGATGGACATGATGGCGGTGGATGTATCCGGGTTGCGCGAGGTGCACGTCGGCACGCCGGCGGTTCTGTGGGGACCCGGATTACCGGTGGACGAGGTAGCGCGCCACGCCGGGACGATCCCGTACGAGCTGCTCTGCGGCGTGAGCCAGCGCGTGCCGCTCGAGCCGCACTGACGGGCGATGGATCTGCTGCGCCGCACCAGGCGCGTCAGTTCACGAAGAAACCCATCTTCACGCCGGCGAGCTGAATCACGTCGTTGTCACTCAGGCGGGTCGCCTGGGCTCCGATCGGCGTACCGTTGAGCAACGGGTAGTCGTCGGCCTTGCCGCTGTCGACGTGCACGATGTAGTAGGCCTCGGCGCGGCGCGTGATCGCGGCCACCTGCACCCCGGGACGGCCGAGCGTGGTGAGGGCCTTGCTGAGCTCGACCTCGCGGCCTGCGAACGCGCCCGACAGCACCTGCAGTTTCGCCTTCTTCAGCGCCGCGGCGCCGTCCGCGAGCGCGCGTGAGCGCGCGGTCGCCGAGAGCGAGCCGCCGGCCTGCTCGGCGGCCGCGGCGGCGGTGCGTACCTTCTCCACCGGCCGGGCGGAGGGCTGGATCACCATGGTCTTCTCGAACTCGTCCTGCTGCTCGTCGTCCTCGACGAAGCGCAGCTGATGGTGACCGACGGTGATGACGTCGCCGTGCTGCAGGGCATGCTTCTTGATCAGCTTGCCGTTGACGTACGTGCCGTTGGTGCTGTTCAGATCCTCGAGGAACGAGTCATTGAGGATGTTGATGATCAGCGAGTGGTGACCGCTGACGGCAGCGTTGTCAATGCGGATGTCATTGTCAGGGAGCCTACCGATGGTGTAGCGCTCCTTGTTCATGTTGTATTCCGCCATCACCTGGCCATCCAGGCTCAAGACCAACCTTGCCATGTGCTTTTGCCTCTATCGCGTGTCAGCCGAACCAACCCAGGATCTTGTCGAATATCTTAGTGCGCGCCGGGAACGCATCCATGATGTGCGCCATGACCACCGAGACGTTGTCCCGGCCTCCGTTGTCATTGGCCAGTTGGATCAATTGCTTGGCGACCGTATCCAGATTAGCACTAAAGGTGTTGATGGTTAAATGAATATCTTCGTCCTCGACCATGTCCGAGAGACCGTCCGAGCACAGGATGAACACCTCGCCTTTGCCCGCCGGAACTTCCTGGATCTCGACGTCCACGTTCGACTCGACGCCGAGCGCCCGTGTGACGTAGTTCTTGTTTCCCGCGCGCTGTGCTTCCTCGGCGGAGTAAAAACCCCGGTCGACGAGCTCCTGCAGCAGCGAGTGGTCCATGGTCACCTGCTCGAGCTTGTCGGCGCGCTGGCGGTACAGCCGCGAGTCGCCCACGTGCGCGATGGTGACCTTGTTGTCGAAAAACAGGGCGGCGACCACCGTAGTCCCCATCCCCTCGCATTGCGGCTGGGTGCGCGCAGTCTGATAGATGATCTTGTTGGCACGGCTGATGGCATCGCGCAGGATGATGTTGGGTCGTGACAGGCCGGACTCACGGTCCGGCACCGCAAGGTCTTCGCGCTCCACGTGCTCACGCACCAGGTTGACGATGGTCTTGACGGCGATGCCGCTCGCGACTTCGCCGGCGTTATAGCCGCCCATGCCGTCGGCGAGCACCAGCAACCCAATGTCCGCATCAACGGCAATGGTGTCCTCGTTGTGTTCGCGGACCTTGCCGGTGTCGCTGAGTCCGACGAAACGCAGCTTGTTTCGCAAGTTCATGCTGCGGCCTGACCCGCCAGTGGTCCACCGATTGTGATACGCGTCACTTTCCCGTCCCCGATTCGAGCCGCCATACGCTAGCATCGCCCGTAGGCAGGCCGGGCGGCTTTGGTCACAAAAGAGGCCAATCGGGCCTCCCCGGCCGCGAATCCTAGCCGAAAGTGTGGACCGAAGGCGCATCGATGGCTCGCCCTAATGCGGTGTTCGTGTGTGGCTCCTGCGGGGGCGAGACCCTCAAGTGGCAGGGGCAGTGCCCGCTGTGCGGCGAGTGGAACTCGCTCGAGCAACGCAGCCCGGCGCGAGCGCGGCCCGCCGCGCCCGCCGCCGCCGTGAGTCTTGGCGCCCAGGCGCGGCCCGCGGGCGACGCCCAGCGCTTTGGCAGCGGCCAGGCGGAACTGGACCGGGTCTTGGGCGGCGGCATCGTCCCGGGGTCGGTGATCCTCCTGGGGGGCGAGCCCGGCATCGGCAAGTCCACGCTCCTCCTGCAGGTCGCGGCTCGCGTCGCCGCCTCACGCCCGGTGATCTACGCGAGCGGCGAGGAGTCGGTGGCCCAGGTCGGCCTGCGTGCGCAGCGTCTCGCGCTCAGCGCCGAGGCCCTGGGAGTGGTGGCGGACACCGATCTGCCCTCGATCCTGGCGCTTGCCGCAGAGCAGCGCGCCGCGCTGCTGGTCATCGATTCCATTCAGACTGCGCAGTCGGGCAGCGCGGGCGCGGGGGCGGGCGCGGTGTCGCAGCTGCGCGAGTGCACCGCGGAGCTGGTGCGCTACGCCAAGTCGAGCGGCACCGCCGTCATCATTGTCGGCCACGTGACCAAGGAGGGCACGATCGCAGGCCCGCGCCTGCTCGAGCACCTGGTGGACACCGTCCTGTATTTCGAAAGCGAAGCCGGCAGCCGCTATCGCATCGTGCGTGCCACCAAGAACCGCTTCGGCGCGGTGAACGAGCTGGGCTTCTTCGCCATGAGCGCGAGCGGACTGAAGGAGGTCAGGAACCCCGCCGCCATTTTTCTGGCGCGCTCGCCGGAACCGGCCGCCGGCAGCATCGTCACCGTGAGCCGCGACGGCGGGCGGCCGCTGCTCATCGAGCTGCAGGCGCTGGTGGATCGCATGCGCTTCGGCGCGCCGCGGCGCATCGCGCAGGGGCTCGACGCCAATCGCCTGGCGATGCTGCTGGCCGCAGCCAACCGGCACGCGGACGTGTCGCTGCAGGAGCACGACGTGTTCGTGAACGTGGTCGGCGGCATTCAGATCACCGAGACGGCTTGGGACCTGCCGGTACTGATCGCGCTCGCTTCCAGCCTCAAGGGCCGTGCGCTGCCGGCGCAGCTGGTGGCGTTCGGGGAGATCGGGCTCACGGGCGAGGTGCGTCCGGTCGCCTACGGGGACGAACGGCTGCGCGAGGCGTGCGCGCAGGGATTTCGCGTCGCGATCGTGCCGCGCGACAACGCGCCGCGCAAACCACCTGCCGGGCTCACGGTGCTCGCGGTCTCGCGCGTGGCCGAGGCGCTGGAGGCGGCGTTTACGGCGAGCGCGTAACCGCCATGGGGGGTTTCGCGGCCGCCGGCGCGCGCACCCGCACGGTGCGGATGGCGTTGTCTCCGACCTGCAGCACCTCGAACTCGTAAGCGCCGACGCGCACCATGGTGCCGGAGTCCGGGATGGTCTCCAGGTGCTCGAGCAGCAGGCCGTTGACAGTCTTGGGTCCCCCGGTCGGCAGCTGCCACCCCAGTGCGCGGTTGAGCGCGCGGATCGTGATACTGGCGTTGACGATGAATACCCCGGGGCGCTCGGTGTGCACGTCCTTGTGCGTCACCGTGGCCGGATCGGTGGTGAACTCCCCGACGATCTCCTCGAGAATGTCCTCGAGCGTGACCAGTCCCTCGATGTCGCCGTACTCGTTGACGACGAAGGCAAGCCGGCGGCGATTGCGCTGGAACTGCCCGAGCTGCACGTTGAGCGCGGTTCCCTCGGGCACGAAGTACGACTCGCGGCCGCGCGCGATCTCGATGAGCCGCTCGCGGCTCAAGGTACCGCGCACCAGCTCGTGCGCCACGCGCTTCATGTGCAGCAGGCCGATGAGGTTGTCGAGCTCGCCTTCGTACACCGGCAGCCGCGTGTGCGGGGTCTGCCGCAGCTGATCGAGAATGTCCTCCCAGCTCTCGCTCACGTCGATGCCGGAGATCTCCTGCCGTGGGATCATGATGTCGTTCACCGTGATGCGCCCCAGGTCGAGGATCGACAGCAGCATCTGCCGGTGGCGCGCGGGAAGTACCGGCGCCGCCTCGGTTACCACCGTGCGCAGCTCCTCGGCGCTCAGGGTCTGGGTGGTGACGGCGGCGCGCACCACGCCGAACAGGCGCAGAAACCCGTAGGCCATGATGTTGGTGAGCCACAGCGCCGGCCGCGCCACCAGCACCAGCACGCGGTAGATGCCGGCGGCGTGCAGCGCCACCCCTTCCGGATTCGCCGCCGCGTAGATCTTCGGCGCCAGCTCGCAGAACACGATCACCACGATCGTGAGCAGCACGCCGGTGAGGGGCACCGCGTACGGGTAGCCGGTGCGCTGCGCCAGGATGGTCGCGATGGCGGAGGAAAACACGCTGGCGGCGGCGAGGATGACGAGGTTCGCTCCCAGCCAGTCATCGGGCTTCTGCAGCAGCCGCTCCAGCACCCGCGCGGCGCCGTGGCCCGCCTGCGCGCGGTGCCTGATCCGGTAGCGGTTGACCGAGAGCATCGCGACTTCCGTGCCTGATGAGAAGGCGACGATGACCAGCAGCACGAGCAGCGCCAGCAGCAGCGGGGCGTTCGAAGCGACGTTCAAGGCGGCATCCCTCGGTTTGCCTGGCGGCGCGGATGCTCTAGCATAGAAGCTTAGGGCCGCGAGCGGGAAAACCGCCCCCACGACCCTACAATCCACACCCCGACACCTCCTGCGGAAGTCATGTTCGACCATCTCACGGCGCGCCTGTCCCGCACCATCGAAAATCTGCGCGGCCGCGGCCGGATCACGGACGAGAACGTCGCCGAGACGCTGCGCGAGGCCCGCGTCGCGCTGCTGGAAGCGGACGTGGCGCTGCCGGTGGTGAAGTCGTTCATCGAGTCGGTCAGGGCCAAGGCGCTCGGCGCCGAGGTGCTCGCGAGCCTGACGCCGGGACAGGCGTTCATCGGTATTCTGCACACCGAGCTGGTGCAGCTCATGGGCGGATCGGGCGCGCCCTGGAAGCTGCGCGCCCAACCGCCGGTCGTGCTGCTGCTGGCGGGCCTGCAGGGCGCCGGCAAGACCACCACCGCGGCGAAGCTCGCGCGCTGGCTGATCGAGCGCGAGCGCAAGCGCGTGCTGCTCGCCAGCACCGACGTGCGCCGCCCGGCCGCGATGCTGCAGCTCGAGCGTCTCGCGGGCCAGGTGCAGGCCGAGTACTTCGCCGCGGGCAGCGACCAGGCTCCCGCGTTGATTGCGCGCGCGGCGCTCGAGCGGGCGAAGAGCGGGGTGTTCGACGTGCTCATCGTCGACACCGCCGGGCGGCTGCACGTCGATGAGAGTCTCATGGCCGAAGTGCGCGACATCGACGCCGCGGTCGGCTCCGCCGAGCGCCTGTTCGTGGTGGACGCCATGGCCGGTCAGGACGCCGTGAACGCCGCGCGTGCGTTCGGCACGGCGCTGGATCTTACCGGGATCATCCTCACCAAGGCCGATGGGGATGCACGCGGGGGTGCGGCGCTGTCGGTGCGGCAGGTCACCGGCAAACCGATCGTGTTCATCGGCGTCGGCGAGAAGACCGAGGCGCTCGAGCCCTTTGACCCCGAGCGCATGGCCTCGCGCATTCTCGGCATGGGCGATGTCATGAGCCTGGTCGAACAGGTTCACCGCCAGGCCGACACCGGGGAAGCCGAGCGCCTGGCGCGCAAGGCACTCAAGGGCAAGAGCTTCGACATGGTGGATCTGAGGAGTCAGCTCGAGCAGCTGCAGAAGATGGGGGGCGTCGGCGCGCTGCTGGACAAACTGCCCGGGGCGACGGCCAGGAAGGGCGCCGTGTCGGCGGACCAGGGGGATCGGGGCCTGCGACGGCAGATCGCCATCATCAATTCCATGACCCCGCGGGAGCGGCGTAACCCGGCGATCATCGACGGCTCGCGACGGCGGCGCATTGCCGGGGGCTCGGGCGTGCAGGTTCAGGACGTGAACCGGCTGCTGAAGCAGTTCCTGCAGATGCAGCGCGTCATGAAAAGCATGAAGGGCGGGCGTCTGCAGCAGCTCATGGGCGCCTTCAAGGGCGGCATGCCGCCTTAGATTCCCGGGTGGTGGCTAGGGTGCGTGGAAAAACTGGCGCAGGATTCGCAGGTTGCGTAGAATCCGCGCTCTTTTTTGGGCGGCCCTTTTGCGGTCGCCCCCCGGAACGAGAGCGATACGATCATGGTAACCATTCGCCTGACGCGGCGCGGGGCGCGCAACCAGCCCTTCTATCACGTGGTCGTAACCGACAGCCGCAAGCGCCAGGGCGGCCTGAGCCTGGAGCACGTGGGGTTCTTCAACCCCATTGCCCGCCGCGGCGAGCAGAAGCTCAAGCTCGATCTGCCGCGCATCGACTATTGGGTCGACAAGGGCGCGCAACCCTCGGACCGGGTGCGCACTCTGGTGGCTTCTTACCGGAAACAGGCGACGGCCTGATTAAGCCGGGTGAGGCCCGCGGGCCGTGGCGTGGGTGGAACTGGGTCGCCTGGGTGCGCCCTACGGTGTCAAGGGCTGGGTTCACGTCCAGTCGCATACCGATCCTCCGCGCCGGCTGCTGGAGTACCGGGAATGGGTGCTGAGACTCGCCAGCGGCGAACGGCTCACGCGGCGCGTCACCGAGGCGCGAACCCACGCGAACGGGCTGGTCGCGCACCTGGAAGGAGTGGCGGACCGGGACGAGGCTGCCGCACTCACGGGCGCCGTGGTGGAAGTGGATCGCGCGGCGCTGCCGCCGCCGGGTGATCGCGAATACTACCGCGCGGATCTCGCGGGCTTCAGCGTCCGCAACCTCGAGGGTGCGGAGCTCGGCACGGTGAGCCACTTCGTGGATATGCCCACCGGCGCGGTGATGGTCACGCAGGCGCCGGGCGGGCGCCAGCATTGGGTGCTGGCGGTGCCGCGCCACCTGCGCAGGGTGGATCTGGCGGCGCGTACGATTCTGGTGGACTGGCCGGCGGAGCTGGAATAGAAGGCTCCATGAAGATCGAGGTTGTCACGCTGTTTCCGCGCATGATCGCGGGAGCCCTCGAGTTTGGCATCGTGGGGCGCGCCATCGCTCGCGGGCTCATGAGCGTGCGGACAGAAGATCCGCGCCTGCACGCCGCCGACGCGCATCGCACGGTCGATGATCGCCCCTACGGGGGCGGTCCGGGCATGGTGATGAAACCCGAGCCGCTGCTGGCGGCGATTCGCGCGGCGCACGCGCGGCTGCCGCCGGGAAGCCCGCGGGTGTACCTGTCGGCGCAGGGTCGGCCCTTTGGCCAGGCGCAGGCGCGGGAGCTGGCGGCGCTGCCCGGTATGCTGCTGCTGGCCGGACGGTACGAGGGTGTGGACGAGCGTGTGGTCGAGCTCGGCATCGATCGCGAGTTGTCGGTGGGCGACTACGTGCTCTCAGGCGGGGAGCTGCCGGCGCTCGTGATCATCGACGCGCTGGCGCGGCTGTTGCCTGGGGCGCTGGGGGATGAGCGCTCGAGCGCCGAGGATTCGTTTGCGCACGGCCTGCTCGACTGGCCGCACTACACGCGCCCGGAGGTGTTTGAAGGCCGGGGCGTGCCGCCGGTGCTGCTGTCCGGTGACCACGCCGACATCCGCCGCTGGCGGCTCGCGCAGGCGGTGGCCCGCACCGCGGAGCGCCGGCCCGACGTACTGGCGAACGCGCAGCTCGCGCCCGAGGCAAGGCGCGCATTGAACGAGTTTCGAAGCCGTGCCACGAGTGAGGCTGCCGCAGGGGCCGCAGGTGCGGCCGGAAGCGAAGATCGAGGTGAATGATATGAGCAAGATAATCCAGGAAATCGAGAAGCAGCGCATGACCCGCCAGGTTCCGGACTTCAAGCCCGGCGATACCGTGGTGGTGCAGGTCAAGGTGGTGGAAGGCGACCGTGAGCGTGTGCAGGCGTACGAGGGTGTCGTGATCGCGCGCAGCAACCGCGGACTCAACTCCTCGTTCACGGTGCGCAAGATCTCTCACGGCGAGGGCGTCGAGCGCGTGTTCCAGACCCACAGCCCGGCCATCAGCGAGATCTCCGTCAAGCGCCGCGGCAACGTGCGCCGCGCCAAGCTCTACTACCTGCGCGATCTGTCCGGCAAGGCCGCGAGGATCGAGGAAAAGATCTGAAGCACGAGCTGGCGGCGGGAACCGCGCCTGCCTTAGGCTGAGGGATAGTATGACGCCGCGTTCGTTTTTCTCCGGCCTGTGGCGCGGCCTGGACGGCCTGCGCAAGGCCCTGCATCTGATCGTGCTGCTGGCGATCTTCGTCCTGGTCGTGGGGCTGCTGCGCGCCGGCGTGCCACGCATCCCGGCGCGGGCGGCGCTGCTCATTGCTCCCCAGGGGGAGCTGGTCGAGCAGCTCTCGGGCGACCCGGTGGAGCGCGTGGTCGAAGAGGCGCGCGGCGAGCGTCACGCGCAGACGCTGCTGTGGGATCTGACGGACTCGATCCACGCGGCGGCGAGCGACAAACGTATCCAGGTGCTGGCGCTGGACCTGGAGAAATTCGACGGCGCGACCCAGGTCACGCTCGAGGAGCTGGCGAATGCGCTGCGCGAGTTTCGCGCCGCCGGCAAGAAGGTGATCGCCTACGGCACGGAGTTCACCCAGGAGCGCTACTACCTCGCCGCTCAGGCCGATGAGATCTACCTCGATCCGATGGGATTCGTGCTGCTCGAGGGCTACGACCGCTACCGCACCTATCTGAAGGACGCGCTCGACAAGCTCGGCGTGGACATCAACGTGTTCCGCGTCGGTGCCTTCAAGAGCGCCGTCGAGACCTATACGCGCACCAGCATGTCGCCCGAGGATCGCGAGGAGAGCCGCAGTTACCTCAACGCGCTGTGGAACAGCTACCAGCAGGCCGTGACCCGCGCGCGCAAGCTGCCGGCCGATGCGCTGACGAAGTACGTCGGTACGCTCGCGAAGACCGTGCCCGCCGCGGGCGGCGATGCCCCGCAGGTCGCGCTGCAGGCGCGTCTCGTCACCGGCATCAAATCGCGCCTCGAGGCCGAGCGGCGGCTCATCGAGCTCGTCGGTCAGGACGACTTGAGCGGATCCTTCAAGTCGGTGTCGGCGGCCGATTACGTGCGCTACGCGCGCGCCGAGAAGAAGGTGCAGGCCGGTAGCAAGCCGCGCGTCGGTGTGATCGTGGCCGCCGGCGAGATCCTCGACGGCGATCAGCCGCCGGGCACCGTGGGCGGAGAGTCCACCGCGCGGCTGATCCGCGCAGCGCGCCTCGACAAGGACGTGAAGGCGCTGGTGCTGCGCGTCGACAGCCCCGGGGGGAGCGTCCTCGCCTCAGAACAGATCTATCGTGAACTGCTGGCGCTGCGCGCCGCCGGCAAGCCCGTGGTCGTGTCGATGAGCGGTTACGCCGCTTCGGGCGGCTACTACATTTCGGCGCCGGCGGACGAGATCTGGGCGAGCGCGGCGACGCTCACCGGCTCGATCGGTATCTTCGCCATCATTCCGACCGTCGACCGGACCCTCGGCAAGATCGGCGTCAGCGTCGACGGAGTCGGCACGACGCCGCTGTCGGGCCAGCTGCGCATCGATCGTCCGCTGGGCGAGGAGGCGCGCGCGCTGCTGCAGTCGCAGATCAGCCGCGGCTACGACGAGTTCCTCGCACGCGTGGCCAGCGGCCGCAACAAGACCCGCGAGCAGGTCGATGCCATCGCCCAGGGGCGGGTGTGGGCGGGTGCGGATGCACACCGCCTGGGGCTGGTCGATCAGCTCGGTTCCTTCAGCGACGCGGTCAAGGCCGCCGCGCGCCGCGCCAAGCTCACCGACTATGCACCCGAGTTCCTCGAACCCGAGCTCACCTGGGTGCAGGCGCTGGCGCTGCAACTGAAGTCGCGCGCTGCGCATGCGCTGTTTCGCGCCGGCCCGGGCGAGCTCGCTTTCGCGCAAGTCGCGCAGCGCTTCGATCCGCTGACGCGCGAAGTCGAGCGCCTGAGCCGCTTCAGCGTGCCGAACCGGCTGTACGCATACTGCTTCTGTGAGGCGCAGTAGCCTCACTACAGCGTCGACCAGTCGAGGATCACCTTGCCGGACTGGCCCGATCCCATGGTCTGGAAGCCCTTGAGATAGTCCTGCACCGGGAAGTGATGCGTGATGACGGGTTCGAGCTTGAGCCCGCTCTGCAGCAGGCTCGCCATTTTGTACCAGGTTTCAAACATCTCGCGGCCGTAGATGCCTTTGAGGGTGAGGCCCTTGAAGATCACCTGACTCCAGTCGATGGCCGTGTCCTCGGGCGGAATGCCGAGAATGGCGATGGAGCCGCCGTGGTGCATGGTGCGCAGCATCTCGCGCAACGCGGTCGCATTGCCCGACATCTCGAGGCCGACGTCGAAGCCCTCCTGCATCCCCAGATCCTTCATGGTCTGATCGAGTGACTCGCGCTGCACGTTGATGGCGCGCGTGGCGCCCATCCTGCGTGCCAGCTCCAGGCGGTAGTCGTTCACGTCGGTGATGACGACGTGGCGCGCGCCGGTGAAGCGCGCGATCGCCGTGGCCATGATGCCGATCGGACCCGCCCCGGTGATCAGCACGTCCTCGCCCACCACGTTGAAGGCGAGTGCGGTATGGGTGGCATTGCCGAACGGATCGAGGATGGCGGCGATGTCATCGGGGATCGAGTCCGTGAGCTTGAAGGTGTTGTCCGCCGGAATCGCCAGGTACTGGGCAAAGGCACCCGGACGATTGACGCCGACGCCGACCGTATTGCGACACAGGTGGCGGCGGCCGGCACGGCAGTTGCGGCAGTAACCGCAGGTGATGTGGCCTTCGCCCGAAACGCGATCGCCCTTTTGCAGGCCCTTCACTTCCGAGCCGAGCTCGACGATGCGGCCGCAATACTCATGACCCACGGCCATCGGCACCGGAATGGTTTTTTGCGCCCACGCGTCCCAGTTGTAGATATGCATGTCGGTGCCGCAGATCGCGGTCTTGGCGATCTCGATCAGCACGTCATTGGGGCCGACCTTGGGCTCGGGGATGTCCTCGAGCCAGATACCGGGCGCCGCCTGCTGCTTGACCAGTGCTTTCATGGGTTGATCTTTCAGCTAGAGCACGTCGAGCTCGCGGCCCACGCTGGTGAAGGCGTCCAGGGCCCGCTCGAGCTGCTCGCGCGTCAGCGCCGCCGACATCTGCGTGCGGATGCGCGCCTGCCCTTTGGGCACAACCGGATAGGAGAAGCCGATGACGTACACGCCACGCTCCAGCAGCCGGTCGGCCATGCGGCCGGCGAGCGCCGCATCCCCGAGCATGACCGGGATGATCGGATGCTCGCCGGGCTTGAGATCGAAGCCGGCCTGGGTGAGCCCGGCGCGGAACAGGCGCGTGTTCTCGAACAGCTGTGCGCGCAGCTGCGGTGTGTGCTCCAGGAGCTCGAGCACCGCGAGGCTGGCGGCGGCCACCACCGGCGGAATGCTGTTGGAGAAGAGGTATGGACGCGAACGCTGCCGCAGCCACTCGATGACTTCGCGGCGCGCGGCAACGTAGCCGCCGCTGCCGCCGCCCAGGGCCTTGCCCAATGTGCCGGTGAGGATGTCGACGCGCGCGGCGACGCCGCAGTGCTCGGGCGTACCCCGGCCGGTGGCTCCCATGAAGCCGGTGGCGTGCGAATCATCGACCATCACCAGCGCGTCATGGCGCGCCGCCAGGTCGCAGATCCCGCCGAGCCTTGCAATGAAGCCATCCATCGAGAACACGCCGTCGGTGGCGATGAGGCGCGTGCGCGCGCCCTGCGCCTGTTTGAGGCATTGCTCGAGTTCCGCCATGTCGTTGTTGGCGTAGCGGTGGCGCTGCGCCTTGCACAGGCGAATGCCGTCGATGATGCTCGCGTGGTTGAGCGCGTCCGAGATCACCGCGTCGCGCTCATCGAGCAGCGTCTCGAACAGGCCGCCATTGGCGTCGAAGCAGGATGAATACAGGATCACATCCTCGGTACCGAGGAAGCGGGCGAGGCGCTGCTCGAGCGCCTTGTGAGTGGCGTGCGTACCGCAGATGAAGCGCACCGAGGCCATGCCGTAGCCGTACTCATCGATCGCCCGCTGCGCCGCCGCCCGCACCACCGGGTGGTTCGCGAGACCCAGGTAGTTGTTGGCGCAGAGGTTGATGACGTCGCGCTCGCCGGCGCGCACCACGGCGCTCTGGGGGCCGGTGAGCACGCGCTCGCTCTTGTAGAGGCCCTGCGCGCGCAAACCGGTGAGCTCGCCGCGCAGGCGCTCGATGACAGCCTGATTCATGAGATGCAATTATACTTGAGCCTCAATGTCCGAGCCCGCAGCAAGCGGCCATCCCGGCGCCGCCCGCATCGACCGCTGGCTGTTCGCCGTGCGCCTGTTCAAGTCACGCTCGCTGGCCGCCCAGGCGGTGACTGGCGGCAGAGTGCAGGTGAACGGCGCGCGGGTGAAGCCCGCCTGCGAAGTGCGTGCCGGGGACCGGGTGAGCTTCGTGCGCGGCACGGTGCAATTCGAGTGTGCGGTCGCCGGCGTGCCACAGCGCCGGGGAGCGGCGGCGACGGCGGCACGCTGCTACGAGGAGACGCCCGCAAGCGCCGCGCGCGGCGCCCAGTTCGCTGCGCGCATGAAGCTGGCTGCCGGGCTCACGCCGCGTCCCTCGGTGCGGCCCGACAAACACCAGCGCCGGCAGCTGCGGCGCCTGCGCGGTCGCATTTGAGTCGCCGCACGTCGCCGCAAAGCATGTGGGGTTGCGCGTTACGCTGCAGACTGAAGCGCTCGTTGCCGGGGTGATACATGAGCTTAAGCGTTTTCGACATTTTCAAGGTAGGCATCGGGCCGTCGAGCTCGCACACCATGGGTCCGATGCGGGCGGCGCGCGAGTTCACGCTGGGACTTAAGCGCGATGGCCTGCTGGCTCCGACCGAGGAGATCGCGGTGCGCCTCTACGGCTCGCTCGCATTCACCGGGGCGGGCCATGGCACGGACCGCGCGATCCTCGCAGGCCTCGAAGGCGCGGAGCCCGAGAGCGTCGATCCGGACAGCATCGAACCCACCGTGCAGCGCATCCGCAGCAGTGGGCGCATTCGGCTGCTCGGCGAGCACGAGATCGCCTTCGATGAACCGATGCAGCTGCTGTTCATGCACCACGAGCGCCTGCCGGGGCATTCAAACGGCATGCGCTTCACCGCGCTCGGGTCCGATCACCGCACGCTGCGCGAGGAGGACTACTACTCCATTGGCGGGGGCTTCATCGTGCGCGGCGGCGAGGCCGAGGCGCGCGAGGCGAGTAGCCATGCGGCGCCGCCGTACCCGTTCACCTCGGGCGCGCAGCTGCTCAGCCTGTGCCGTGAGCACGGGCTGGAGATGTACGAGCTGGTCCTGGCGAACGAGCGCCCCTGGGCGAGCGAGGCGCAGGTGCGCGCGAAGCTGCTGCACCTCTGGCAGGTGATGCAGGCGTGTGTCGAACGGGGCTTCCGTCAGACGGGACTCCTCCCGGGGGTCCTCAAGGTGCGCCGCCGTGCGCCGCGTCTGTACCGCATGCTGACCGAGAGCGCCAAGGCGGGACCGCTCGATGTCATGGATTGGGTCAACGCCTATGCGCTGGCGGTGAACGAGGAGAACGCCGCCGGCGGCCGGGTGGTCACGGCGCCGACCAACGGGGCTGCGGGCATCGTGCCGGCGGTGCTGCACTTCTATCAGCGCTTCGAGCCGGGTGCGAACGATGACGGAGTGGTGCGCTTCCTGCTGGTGGCGGCGGCGATGGGCATGCTCTACAAGAAAAACGCCTCCATCTCCGGAGCGGAGATGGGTTGTATGGGCGAGGTGGGCGTGGCCTGCTCGATGGCCGCGGCGGGCCTGGTGGCGGCGCTGCAGGGCACCAGCGAGCAGATCGAAAACGCCGCCGAGATCGGCATGGAGCACAACCTGGGTCTCACCTGCGACCCGGTCGCCGGTCTGGTGCAGATTCCCTGCATCGAACGCAACGCCATGGGAGCGGTCAAGGCCATCAACGCCGCGCGCCTGGCGATGCGGGGCGATGGCACGCACAAGGTGTCGCTCGACCAGGTGATTGCCACCATGCGTCAGACCGGCGCCGACATGTCCACCATTTACAAGGAAACCTCGCAGGGCGGACTCGCGGTCAACGTGCCGGAGTGTTGAGGTGAGGCTGCCGTAGCGGCGCGCGTCGGCCTGACGCGTCAGCCAAGCAGCCCGAACAGCCGCGCCGGAGGCTTCTCGCGCTGCACGTCGGTGACCGTGGCGGGCCCGATGGCGCTCCAGTGCACGGCATCGAAGGCGATCGAGCACAGCGCGGCGGCGGCCAGGCCGGCGGGGCTGCCCTGCGGGATCAGCAGCTGCACCAGCTCCGACACGCCCGGATTGTGAGCGACGACCAGCAGGTGCGCGACGCGCGGGCCGGTGCCCTGCACCAGCTTCAGCATGTCCGGTGCGCTCGCCAGATACAGCGCCTCCTCCCGCAGCACGCGTCTGGCAGGTAGCGAGAGTTCACGTGCCACGATGTCGGCGGTCTGCTGCGTACGGCGCGCCGGGCTCGCCAGCAGCAGGTCCGGAACGAGTTCCAGGTGCAGCAGCCGGCGCGCCATGGCTTGCGCCGCGGCGGTGCCGCGCCGGTTCAGCGGACGCTCCAGGTCGGAAATGGCCGGATCGTTCCAGCGCGCATCCGCATGCCGCATGAGAGTCAGCCGCTTCATGCGCCGCGTCTCACTCCGGCCGCTCCAGCAGAACCCGGCCATCCTCCTCGCGCGCCCGGTAGGTGCGCAGAGGCTCGTAGGCGGGCGGGGTCAGCGCCTCACCGGTGCGCAGGCAGAAGTGCGCACCATGCCGCGGGCAGATGATCTGACAGGCTTCCACTTGCGCTCCGGTGAGCGACTCGCCGTCGTGCGTACAACGGTCTTCTACCGCGTACAGCTCCGCGCCGCAGCGTACGACAACCACTGCCACGCCGTCGACCTCTACCGCGAGGGGCGCCGTCTCGCTGACGGCGTCCGCGCCCCCGATGTCGATCCATCGGGAACTCAAAGGGAAACGATGGGCCTGAAACCGCCCCAGAACATTCTCTTGCCGTCGAATGGCATCGACTTCATCATCTTCGCCAGGCGTGAGTCTTGCATCACTTTGGCGATGATGCGGTCGCGGTCTTTGCGCGACTTGTAGACGACGTAGGAAAACACCACCGTCTCGCCGGCCTTTAACTTCACGCTTTGGGGAAAGGATGTCCACTTGCCTGGCTTGACGTCGTCGGCGACGCATTCGCGGTACTCGAGCGCGCCATACTCGCGCCACACCTTGCCGGCGCTGGATCTTGTCGCGCACGTCATCCACCAGAATCTCGCCCATGCCGCACCCGGGGGCGGTGAGGGTGATCGTCACCTCCACCGTGCGGGTGCCGTCGTCGTTGTGCGTCACGTCGCATTCGTACACCAGACCCAGGTCGACGATGTTGATCGGGATCTCCGGGTCGAAGCAGGCGCGCATCTGCTCCCAGGCGAGCTTGCGCACATCCTCTTCGGTGGCGTTCGGCGGCAACTCGGGCGGTTTGACCGTCTCCTGGCCGATGGCGTCGGCATCCTCGCCGGCGATGCGGAACAGGTTGCCCTCGAGGTACACGGTGAAGCTGCCGCCGAGGGCCTGGGTGATGTAGCCGGCCTGGCCGGGCTTGAGTTTCACCTCCTGGCCAGCCGGGACGATCACCGCGCGCACCTCGCGGTTGACGACAAAGGGCTCGTTCTCGTGTCTGCGCATCGGCGCGCTACTCGGTGGATATCGTCGCCGCGCCGTGCTCGAGCGCCGCATTGAGCGTGTGCCAGCACAGGCTGGCACACTTCACGCGCACCGGAAATTCCCGCACTCCGGACAGCGCGGCCAGCTTGCCGAGCGCGCCGTCGGGTGCGGCATCGGCGCGTGTCAGCAGCGCGTGCACCTTGTCGAACAGCGCGCGGATCGCGGTGCGGTCCTTGCCCTTGACCGCTTCGGTCATGAGCGAGGCCGAGGCGGTGGAAATAGCGCAGCCCTTGCCCTCGAAGCGGATGTCCGCGACGCGTTCGCCGTCCAGCACCACGAACACCGACAGCCGGTCGCCGCACAGCGGGTTGTGCCCTTCGGCCCGGCCGTCGGCCGGCTCGATACGGCCAAAGTTCCGGGGGTGCCGGTTGTGGTCCAGGATCACGTCGCGGTACAGCTCCTTGAGGTCCATCAGGCGAACACCTCACGCGCCTTGCCCAGCGCCTGCACCAGGCTCGCCACGTCGCGCTCGGTGTTGTAACAGCCGAACGAGGCGCGCGCCGTCGCCGGCAGCCCGAAGAACGTCATGACCGGCATGGCGCAGTGATGGCCGGTGCGCACGGCAACCCCCTCGGCGTCGAGGATCGTGCCGAGGTCATGCGGGTGCACGCCCTTCATGGTGAACGACAGCACCGAGGCCTTGTGGGCCGCGGTGCCGATGATATCGATCTGCGGCAGGCGTGCGAGCTCTGCGGTGGCCAGCTGCAGCAGGCGCTGCTCATGCGCGGCGATTGCGTCTACACCTAAGCTCTCGAGGTAGTCCATGGCGGCGGCGAGGCCGACGGCGCCGGACATGTTGGGCGTGCCGGCCTCGAACTTCCACGGCAGCTCGTTGTAGGTGGTCTTCTCGAACGACACCGTCAGAATCATGTCCCCGCCCGCCTGCCACGGCGGCATGGCCGCGAGCAGCTCCTCGCGCCCATAGAGCACCCCGATCCCGGTGGGCGCGTAGAGCTTGTGGCCGGAGAAGGCGTAAAAATCGGCGCCCAGCGCACGCACGTCAACGCGCGAGTGCGGCACGGCCTGCGCCCCGTCGATCAGTACCACCGCGCCGAAGCCATGGGCAGCCTCGATGATGCGCTTCACCGGCAGCACCGTGCCGAGCGCGTTGGACACGTGCGCCACCGCCACCAGCCGCGTGCGCGGGTTGAGGAGTTTGAGGAACTCCTCCAGCTGCAGTTCGCCGCGGCGGTTGATCGGCGCCACTTTCAGCGTGCAGCCCGTCTGCTCGCACACCATCTGCCAGGGGACGATGTTGGCGTGATGCTCGAGTGCGCTGATGAGGATCTCGTCGCCTGCCCGCAGGCGCGGGCGGGCGTAGGCCTGCGCGACCAGGTTGATCCCCTCGGTGGTGCCGCGGACAAAAATGATCTCGCGCGTCGTGCGGGCATTGATGAAGCGCCGTACGCGCTCGCGGGCGCCTTCATAGGCGGCGGTGGCGGCCTGACTGAGCGCATGCACGCCGCGATGCACGTTGGCGTGCGAGTGCGTCTCGTAGTCCTCGACCGCGCGCAGCACCGCGAGCGGGCGCTGCGAGGACGCGGCGCTGTCGAGATACACGAGCGGATGCCCGTTCACCATGGTGTCGAGGATCGGGAAGTCGCGGCGCACGCGCTCGGCGTCGTAGGGCGGGGTGCCGCGGGGTGAGAGGTTGGCGGCCATCAGGGCGACTCCGTGGGCAGCGGCGCATCGGGGAGCTGCTTGGCGAGGCGCGCCTCGATCTGCTGGCGCAGCGCCGCGATATCGATGGTCGCGACCACGTCCTCGAGAAACGCCCACTTCAGCAGCCGCTGCGCTAGCTCGGGGTCAAGGCCGCGCGATCGCAGGTAGAACAGCATGTTGTCGTCGAGCTTGCCGGCGGTGGCACCGTGGCTGCAGCGCACCTCGTCGGTATAGATCTCCAGCTGCGGCCGTACATCGATCTCGGCTTCAGGCCCGGCGAGCAGCCCCCGCAGCGACTGCCGCGAATCGGTGCCGTGCGCGCTGCGGGCCACCACGATCTTGCCGTTGAACGCCACGCGGGCACGCCCCGCGGAAATGCCGCGAAACACCTGCTCGGTGTGCGCGTGCGGCGCGGCATGCTCGATGAGCGCGAAGCTGTCCTGGACCTGCGTACGCTCACCGAGGGACACCGCCGCGAGCATCAGGTCGGCGCGCTCCCCGGCGAGCTGCACCCGCACGGTGGAACGGGCTGACTGCGCGCCGGTACTGATGGCGTGCAGACGGTAGCGGGCATCGCCCGCGAGTACCGCGGAGAGGGTGTCGAAGGCGATGACGCGGGAGCCCAGCTCCTGCAGCCGGTAGTGCTGCAGGCTCGCGCCGCGGCCGATCGCGACCGTCACCGCGCTGTTGACGAAGCTCGCCGCGGAGCCGGAGCTCACGTGCCGCTCGATGAGCTGCAGGCGCGCCTGCGGCTCCAGCTGCAGCTGCAGACGCGGATAGGAGGCCCCGTCCTGTGCGTCAGCGCTCGCCACGAACAGCACCTCAAGGTGCATGGGCTCGCTCTGCTCCCGCGCCGTCACACGAATCGCCGCGCCATCGGTGGCGAAGGCTTCGCTGAGGAGCGCGAAACGCTCATCGGGGGATACGCCACCGAGGGGGTTGACGCCTGGCTCATCGGGCGGATCGGTGAGCGGGGTGACCGCGGCGGCGGTCGCATCATCGAGCGCCGCCGAGAGTTGCGGCGCGAAGACACCGTCGACGAACACGTAGCGGGCAAAGCCCGCCAGCGGCGCGGGCAGCTCCGCCGCGGTGAGCGCGCGCTGCGGCCTCGCCGGCAGGAACTTCTGCCGCTCGAGCGGGCGCAGGTTCGCGTACTTCCAGTTCTCATCACGCGATGTCGGCAAGCCGCTCGCCGTGAGCGCCGCGATCGCCGTGCGCCGGCGTGCCGCCGTCGCCCCGGCCGGCGGCAGTGCGCGCGACGCGTTGGCGTGTTCCTCGGCGATGCGGGCAGTGAGTGGCGTGCCCATGGCTCAGGCCGCCTCCCCGCTGACCCAGTCGTAGCCGCGCCGCTCGAGCTCGAGCGCGAGGCCGCGATCGCCGCTTCTGGCAATGCGGCCGCGCACCAGCACGTGCACGAAGTCCGGCACTACGTATTCGAGCAGGCGCTGATAGTGCGTGACCAGCAGGCACGCGCGTTCGGGCGAGCGCTGGGAATTCACGCCCGCCGCGACCACCTTGAGGGCGTCGATGTCCAGACCGGAGTCGGTCTCATCGAGGATCGCAAGCTTCGGCTCGAGCACCAGCATCTGCAGCACTTCGTTGCGCTTCTTCTCACCGCCCGAGAACCCCTCGTTCACGCCCCGCGACAGGAAGCTGTCCTCGATGCGCATGAGCTTCATCTTCTCGCGCACCAGGCCGAGGAATTCGAACGCATCGACCTCCGGCAGGCCACGCTGCTTGCGCAACGCATTGAGTGCCGCCTTGAGCAGGTAGACGTTGTTGACCCCGGGGATCTCTACCGGGTACTGGAACCCGAGGAACACTCCGTCGCGGGCCCGCTCTTCGGGAGCGAGCGCCAGCAGGTCGCGCCCCTGGTAGCTGACGGTGCCGGAGGTGATCTCGTAGCCAGGCCGGCCGGCGAGCACGTGCGCGAGCGTGCTCTTGCCCGAGCCGTTCGGTCCCATGATGGCGTGCACCTCGCCGGTGCCGATCTTGAGGCTGACGCCGTTCAGGATCTGCTGCCCCTCGACGCTGACGTGCAGGTTGTTGATGACGAGCATCTTGTCCACGTCAGCCCACCGCCCCTTCGAGGCTCACGGCGAGCAGGTTCTGCGCCTCCACCGCGAACTCCATCGGCAGCTCCTTGAACACCGACTTGCAGAAGCCGCTGACGATCATGTTGACGGCGTCTTCTTCCGCTATGCCGCGCGCCAGGCAGTAGAACAGCTGATCGTCGCTGATCTTGGAGGTGCTGGCCTCGTGCTCGACCGTGGCGCTGGGGTTCTTGACTTCCACGTACGGAAACGTGTGCGCGCCGCACTGGCCGCCCATGAGGAGCGAATCGCACTGGGTGAAATTGCGCGCGCCATGCGCGCTCGGCAGCATCTTCACCAGTCCGCGGTAGGTGTTCTGGCCGTGACCAGCGGAGATGCCCTTGGAAATGATGGTGCTGCGAGTGTCGGGGCCGATGTGGATCATCTTGGTGCCGGTGTCTGCCTGCTGGTGATGATTCACGGTCGCGACCGAGTAGAACTCGCCGATCGAGCCTTCGCCGCGCAGCACGCAGCTCGGGTACTTCCAGGTGATCGCCGAGCCGGTCTCCACCTGGGTCCAGGAAATATGCGCGTGGCGTCCGCGGCACTCGCCGCGCTTGGTCACGAAGTTATAGATTCCACCGAGGCCATTGGCATCGCCCGGATACCAGTTCTGCACGGTCGAGTACTTGATGTAGGCGTCATCGAGCGCGATGAGCTCCACTACCGCGGCATGCAGCTGGTTTTCGTCACGCTGGGGCGCACTGCAGCCTTCGAGGTATGAGACATAACTTCCAACATCCGCGATGATGAGCGTGCGCTCGAACTGACCGGTGTTCATGGCGTTGATGCGGAAGTACGTCGACAGCTCCATCGGACAACGCACGCCTTTCGGCACGTACACGAACGAGCCGTCCGAGAACACCGCGGAGTTGAGCGTCGCGAAGAAGTTGTCGGTGTAGGGCACGACGCTGCCTAGGTACCGCTCGATCAGCTCGGGATGCGTGCGTACGGCTTCCGAGAACGGACAGAACACCACCCCCGCGGCGGCGAGCCGCTCCTTGAACGTGGTGGCGACCGAGACGCTGTCGAACACCGCATCCACCGCGACACCGGCGAGCCGCGCGCGCTCGTGCAACGGTACGCCGAGCTTCTCGTAGGTCTCGAGCAGCTTCGGATCGACCTCGTCGAGACTCTTCGGTCCGTCCTTCCTGGATTTGGGCGCGGAGTAGTAGGAAATGCTCTGGTAGTCGATCGGCGTGAACTTCACGTGCGCCCAGTACGGCTCGCGCATGGTCAGCCAGTGGCGCAGCGCCTTGAGCCGCCACTCGGTGAGGAAGGCCGGTTCCCGCTTCTTGCGCGAGATCAGGCGCACCACATCCTCATCCAGGCCGGGCGCCACCGTGTCGGAATCGATCTCGGTCACGAAGCCGTGCTGGTAGCCTCGCCCGATGAGGGTCTCGAGTTGTCGCGCATTTTCGCTCATGGGCTCACTCACGATCGCACCGGCGCGCGCGCGCCCGCCGCCTTCATCTCACGCTCGAGCGCCGGCAGTCGTGCGGGTGCGGCGTCCAGTCCCGCGAGCTGCGCAAGACTGACCTCATACAGCGAGCGGCGGATGGCGAGGTTCAGGCGCTGCCACACGCGCCCGACGCGGCAGGTATCCTCGATATCGCAGTTGCCGTGTCCCGCGGAGCAGTCGGTGAGCGCCAGGGGACCCTCGAGGGCGTCGAGTATTGCCGCCGCGCTGATCTGCGCCGCCGGACGTGCCAGCTGGTAGCCGCCGCGTGGGCCCCGGGTCGAGGTCACCAGCCCCGCGCGCTGCAGCTGCTTGAGAAGCTTGCATACCGTAGGGGCGGCGATGTGCGTCTGCTCGGCGAGCGAGGCCGCGGTCTGCACGCGCCCGGGCTCGCCGGCGAGCGCGGCGAGCAGCACGGTGGCGTAGTCGGTAAGCCGGCTCATACGCAGCAT
>WNFR01000939.1_pt1 | contig 29970 bp, 22 predicted proteins | sample 5400221 | NCBI WGS metagenome assembly WNFR01 (sample SAMN13153357, study PRJNA577476) | soil metagenome | isolation source: 40 cm soil under Madrone tree | place: USA:California | collected 2016-06-14
GGCGCGGCGCGTCGTGCCGGCGCGATAACACGTACTGCGCGGCCACGGTGGCGTGGCCCACGAACCCGGCCTCGCTGCGCGGCGTGAAGAAGCGCGCGCGCACCGTGTGATCGGCGCCGTCCGGGGAGAGTATGAACGCGGTCTCGGCGTTGTTGAGCTCGCGCGCGATGGCGAGCATCTGCGCCTCGGAGAGCGCATCGGCGTTCAGCACCACCCCGGTGGGGTTTCCGGTGAAGGGTTCGCGGGTGAACGCGTCAACCTGATGAACCTGGATCTTGCGCGCCATCGTTCCTCACCCGCCGTTTCCGCCCGGGCAGGCAATTCTAGTCCCGGGCGCGATCATAGCCGCAGCTGCCTCGAGGCCGTGCGTGCGATACTGGCGCCAGTGTGTTCGGAGGCGCCACGCATGGACATCGGGGTCGAGATCAGCCTGTATCCGCTGCGCAGCGACTTCGTTCCGGCGATCCGCGCGTTCATCGCGCGCCTGAACGATGACGCGCGGCTCAAGGTCGTGACGAACAGCCTGAGCACGCAGCTGTTCGGAGCGTATGAGGACGTGATGGAGGCACTGCGACGTGAGCTGCGCACGACTTTCCAGAGTCTGGAGAAAGGATCCGACAAGGCCGTGTTCGTGATGAAGGTACTGGGGCCGCTGCCGCCGGCCTGACGTGTACGCCCGGCCCGGGCTGGCGGGCTGCTGAGTGAACCGGCAAACTAGCAGATTCGGGGCGCATCCGCCTCAAGCAAATCCCCTAGGTCTCGAGGCACCTGCATGGCACTGATGCGAGTCGTGGACCGCGACGGAGTCGAGCACGAAGTAGAGGGCAAGACCGGATTGAAGGTGATGGAGAACCTGCGCGAGCTCGACTACGGTGTCGCGGCCATCTGCGGCGGCATGTGCTCCTGCGCCACCTGTCACGTGTACGTGGATCCGGAGTGGCAGCCGCGGCTGCCGGCGATGATGTCGGATGAGCGCGAGCTGCTGTCGGAACTGACGCACTACCGGGAGAATTCGCGCCTGTCCTGCCAGCTCGAATTCACCCCGGAGCTTGCCGGGCTGCGGGTGCGGATCGCGCCCGACGAGTAGCGAGCGATGGCCCCCGCCAGTGTCGAGGTCGAGACCCGTGGTGCGGTGGCGCTGGTCACCCTGAACCGCCCGCAGAGCTCCAACACGCTCAACCTGCAGGTGGCCATGGATCTGCTGGCCGCCGCCATGACCTGCGCGCGCAATACCGCGGTGCGCGCGGTGGTTCTTACGGGCGCCGGCCGGCATTTCTGCTTCGGCGGCGACCTGCGCGGCATGGCCGCGCACACCGGCGCCGCCAGCGATTACGTGCGCGAGCTCACCACCTATCTGCACGCGGCTATTTCGCAGTTTGTGCGCATGGACGCGCCGGTCATCGCCGCGGTCAACGGTACCGCCGCGGGAGCCGGTGTCGGACTGGTCGCGATGGCGGATCTCGCCGTGTGCGCCAGCAGCTCGAAGTTCAACCTCGCCTATACCAGCGTAGGCCTCACGCCCGATGCCGGCACCTCGTTCCTGCTGCCGCGGATCGTGGGCGTGAAGCGCGCCATGGAGTTGCTGTTGCTCAACCGCGCCCTGCCGGCCGCCGAGGCGCTCAGCTGGGGCCTGGTGAACGAGGTGGTGAGTGACGAGCAGCTGCCCTCACGCGCGCTGGAAATAGCCGAGCAGCTGGCGCGCGGCGCGCGCGGCGCGTTCGGAGCCACCAAGCGGCTGCTGGCGCATTCCCTCGGCGCCTTCGAGTCGCATATGGTTCTCGAGAGCGAGACCATTGCCGCCCACGCCGTGAGCGCCGAGGCGGCGGAGGGGATCGAGGCGTTTCTCGACAAGCGCAAGCCGCGATTTCCCGAGGTGGGTCCCCGCTAGAGCCCTCGGGGTGAGTGCACGTCATGGCGTGGTTTTTCGTCGTACTGGTCGCAGCCCTGGGTCTCATCGTGGTGCGCGTGTATATGAAGCTGCGCGCGGCACGCAGCTCGCGCGCCGCCAGCTGGGACGAGCAGGTCATCGGGCGCCTGCGCTCGCAGGGTTACGCGCCCTTCAACGACTACCCGGTCGATTTCTTCCTCGCCCTGCCCGATGAGGCCGCCTGCGAGGCGGCGCGCGAGCGGCTCGAGCCGGAGTTCAGTGTCGACGTGAAGCCGCTCGAGAACGACCCGGAGCTGCGCTTCAGCCTGCACGCCACCAAGACCATGCGCCTGATCGTGCCGGACATGCAGGACATCAGCCGCCGCCTGGGGGCGCTCGCGGCCGAGTACCACGGGCGCTACGACGGCTGGGCGGCGTGAACGGTCAGCGCTTTTCGGTCTGGCGCCTGACGGCTTCGGCGGCGGCGGCGATCGCCTGCGGGTCGCCGAGGTAGCGACTGGCGCGGGGCTGCAGCCCGGCGTCGAGCTCGTAGAGCAGCGGCACGCCGGTCGGAATGTTGAGCTCGACGATTTCACTCTCGGCGATCCGGTCGAGCATCTTGACCATGGCGCGCAGGCTGTTGCCGTGCGCCACGACCAGCACATTGCGGCCCGAGCGTAGCTCCGGCGCAATGCGCGCATGCCAGAAGGGCAGCACGCGTGCCAGCGTGTCCTGCAACGACTCGCTGGCGGGCAGCGCGGCAGCGTCGACGCCGGCGTAGCGCGGGTCGAAGCGCGGGTGGCGCGGATCGTCGCTCGCGAGCGGCGGCGGCGCAATGTCGTAGCTGCGGCGCCAGATCTTCACCTGGGCCTCGCCGTGCTGCGCAACCGTCTGCGCCTTGTCGAGCCCCTGCAGCGCTCCGTAATGGCGCTCGTTCAGGCGCCAGGAGCGTTCCACCGGGATCCACATGCGGTCCATCTCGTCGAGCATGATCCATAGGGTGCGAATGGCGCGCTTCAGCACCGAGGTGAACGCCACATCGGCGCCCACAGCCTGCGCGAGCAACTCGCGTCCCGCCTGCGCCGCCTCGGCGCGGCCGCAATCCGCCAGATCGACGTCGGTCCAGCCGGTGAACAGGTTCTCGAGGTTCCAGCTGCTCTGGCCGTGGCGAACCAGGATGAGATGTCCGGGCATCTCAATTGGCCAGCTTGCGCACCGACTCCACGCCGACGGTGAGCGTGGCGAAGTCGCCCGCGCCCGCCGCGCGCATGTCCGCCAGCGTGCGCTGCCAGTACGCCAGGTCCTTGCCGGCCGCTTCCACCCAGGCGCTGACGCGCGCCTCGGCGCTGCCGCGGTCCTTGCGTGCCAGCACCCGCTCGGTGAGGCGGCGCTGAACCCGCAGCGCTGCATCGCGCAGCCCCGTGCGCGCAATCGCCTGCCACGGGCCCTCGACCGTGAGCTTCTCGATGCGCGCGCGCAGCCAGTCAAAGCCGATGCGTGTGCCGACTTCGAAGTACACGCGGGCGGTCTCGGCGACCCTGACGCGATGCGCGGCCGCGATTTCCACGATGTCGAGCGCGGCGTTGAGCGCTTCGAGGCTGGCGACGCGCGCGGCGAGCGCAGGCGGCAGGCCCGCCGCGGCGTATCGCCCGCGGCTTTCGTCAAAGCGCACCAGCTCCGCCCCGGTGAGCACCTGGGCAATTTCCGCCTCCAGCTCGTGCACGCCGTCGCGGAACTCGCCCACGGCGGCATCGACCTGCAGAGCGCTGCTGCGCGAGCTGAGCAGCCAGTAGGTCGCGTGCCGCAGCAGGCGGCTGGTCTGAAAGGCGGCCTCGTACTGCAGCTGGGCGGGCACTTTGTTGTCCAGCGCCTCGATGTGCTCCCACACGGCGCGCATCGCGAAGATCTCGCGCGCCGCGGAGTAGGCGCGCGCAATCTGCGCCGGCTCCGCGCCGGTGTCCTCCTGCGCCCGCGGCACGAACGTCGGCCCCATGCGATTGACCAGGCTGTTGGTGGTGGCGGTGGCGATGATCTCGCGCCGCAGCCGGTGATGGGCGATGGCACGCGGGAAGCGCTCCCGTACCGGCGCAGGGAAGTAGCGCTCCAGCTCCGAGGACAGGTAGGGATCCTCCGGGACGTCCGAGGCGAGCAGGTGGTTGTTGAGCCAGATCTTGCTGTAGGCGAGCAGGATCGCGAGCTCCGGACGGGTGAGCCCGACGCCGCTCTTGCGCCGCTCGGCGAGCTCATCGTCGCTGGGCAGAAACTCGAGCGCGCGGTTGAGCTCCCCGGAACGCTCGAGCGCACGGATGAGATGCTGGAATTCCTGCAGGCGCGCCGCGGACTGCAGCTCGAGCGTGCTGAGCGCCTGGCTCTGCAGATAGTTGTTGCGCAGCACCAGCGCCGCGACCTCGGAGGTCATGCGCGCGAGCAGGCGGTTGCGATCGCCGCGCGACAGCTTGCCCTCCGCTACCTGCGGGTTGAGCAGGATCTTGATGTTCACCTCTACGTCGGAGGTGTTGACGCCGGCGGAGTTGTCGATGAAGTCGGTATTGAGGCGCCCCTTGGCGAGTGCGTACTCGACGCGCCCGCGCTGCGTGAGGCCCAGGTTGCCGCCTTCGCCCACCACCCTGGCGCGCAGCTCACGGCCGTTGATGCGCACCGCGTCGTTGGTGCGGTCGCCGACCTCGGCATTGCGCTCGTCACTCGCCTTCACGTAAGTGCCGATGCCACCGTTCCACAGCAGATCGACCGGCAGGCGCAGGATGGCGCCGATGATTTCATTGGGCGGGGCGCTCGCGCTCTCCAGGCCCAGCAGCGCGCGCGCTTCCGGCGCCAGCGTGATCGTTTTGGCCGAGCGCGGGAAAATACCGCCGCCGCGGGAGAGTTTCTTGCGGTCGTAATCGTCCCAGCTCGAGCGCGGCAGCGCGAACAGGCGGGCGCGCTCGGCGAGACTCACCGCGGGTTGCGGGTCCGGATCGATGAAGATGTGACGGTGATCGAAGGCGGCCTGCAGGCGGATGTGCCGCGATAGCAGCATGCCGTTGCCGAACACGTCTCCGGACATGTCGCCGATACCGAGCACGCTGAAGTCCTGCTTCTGCGTGTCGATGCCGATCTCGCGGAAGTGCCGCTTGACGCATTCCCAGGCGCCGCGCGCGGTGATGGCCATTTTCTTGTGGTCATAGCCGGCGGAGCCGCCGGAGGCGAACGCGTCCCCGAGCCAGAAGCGGTATTCGGCCGCGATGGCATTGGCGATGTCGGAGAAGGTGGCGGTGCCCTTGTCGGCCGCGACCACCAGATAGGTGTCATCGCCGTCGCGGCGCACGACCTGCGCCGGCGGCACGATGCGCCCGGCGACGATGTTGTCGGTGAGATCCAGCAGGCCGCGGATGAAGGTCTGGTAACAGGCCACCACTTCTGCCTGCACCTCCTCGCGCGTGCCGGCCGGCAGGCGCTTGGGGACGAAGCCGCCCTTGGCGCCGACCGGAACGATGAGCGTGTTCTTGACGTTCTGCGCCTTCATGAGGCCGAGAACCTCGGTGCGGAAGTCCTCGCGCCGGTCCGACCAGCGCAGGCCGCCGCGCGCGACGTAGCCCATGCGCAGGTGCACGCCCTCGACGCGCGGGCTGTAGACGAAGATCTCGAACTTCGGGCGCGGCAGCGGCAGGTCCGGAATCCTGGCCGGGTCGAACTTGAAGGACAGGTAGCTCTTGGGCTGGCCGTCCGCGCCCGGCTGATAGAAGTTGGTGCGCAGCGTCGCCTCCACCAGGGTCAGGTAGGCGCGCAGGATGCGATCGTCATCGAGGCTGCTGACCGCATCGAGTCCGGAGCGCAGCTGCGCGACCAGCTGCGTGGCGTTGCGCTCGCCGCCGCGGTGGCTGCGGGAGGCCGCGGGCTCGAAGCGCGTCTGGAACAGGCGCACCAGATTGCGGGCGATGCCGGCGTTGGCCCCGAGCGCACGCTCCATGTACGCCTGGCTGAAGGGCACGCCGGTCTGCAGCAGGTAGCGGCAGTAGGCGCGCAGCATCACGATCTGGCGCACGGTGAGCTCGGCGCCGATCAGCAGGCGGTTGAAGCCGTCGTTCTCCACCGCGCCGCTCCAGGCGGCCGCGAAGCCCTCGCGGAAGTTAGTCTCGATGCGCGCGATGTCGACGATCAGCCCGTCGCGCTGCTCGAGCTCGAAGTCCTGGATCCAGGCCGCGCCGCCTTCGGGCCAGGCGAGCTCGTAGGGGCGCTCGGAAATCACGCGTAGCCCGAAGTTCTCGAGCATCGGCAGCACATCCGAGATCGGCACCGGATCGCCGAGCTTGACGATCTTCAGATGCACGCGTTGCGGCGTCTGGCCCGCGGGGCGATGCAGGTTGAGCTGCAGCGCGTTTGGCTGGGGGCGCAGCGCCTCGAGATCGGCGAGATCCGCGAGCACCTCGCCCGGGGCCACGTCCTCCTGGTAGGCGAGCGGGAAGGCGTGGCCGTAGCGGCTCGCGAGCGCCAGTCCCTCGGCTTCGCCGCGCCGCTCGGTCAGCAGCTCCCGCAGTCGGTCCGCCCAGGTCAGGGCCGCTTCCGCGATGCGGCGCTCGATCCCGGCGAAGTCCGGATGATGGCGCCGGCCCGGGTCGGTGCGTACCACGACGTGCAGGCGCGCGTGGCTCGAGCCGGAGATCTGCGCGTGACTCTCCACGCTGGTGCCGGCGAAGCCGGCGAGCGCGATCTGCTCGATGCGCTGGCGCACCTCGGTGTTGTAACGGTCGCGCGGCACGTACACCAGGCAGGAGTAGAAGCGGTGATACGGGTCGCGCCGCACCAGCAGGCGCACCGTGCGGCGCTCGTACAGGTTGACCACTCCGCGCACGATGCGGACGAGATCCGTGACCCCGGCCTGAAAGAGCTCATCGCGCGGATAGGTCTCCAGCACGTTCAGCACCGCCTTGCCGTCGTGGCCGCCCGGGTCGAGGCCGAAGTGCTCGATGACGCGCTCGACTTTCCGGCGCAGCACCGGGATATCCCGCGGGCTACCGTGATACGCGGTCGAGGTCCACAGACCGAGGAAGCGGTGCTCGCCGTCGACCCGTCCACGCCTATCGAAGGTCTTGACGCCGACGTAATCGAGCAGCTCGCCGCGATGCACGGTGGCGGTCGAGTTCGCCTTGGTCACGATCAGCAGCTCCGGCTCGCGCGCCCGCGCGCGCACCTCCCCGCGCAGGGTGGTGACGGTCGGGTGCCGACCCTGCCGGCGGGCGCTGCTGAGGATGCCGAGCCCCGAGCGCGGGTCGGGCACCAGACGATCCTCGGAGCGGCCGCGCTCGAGCCGGTAACGACGGTAGCCGAGGAACACGAAGTGCCGGCCTTCCATCCAGTCGAGCAGGTGACTCGCCTCGCTCACTTCGGCCGCCGGCAGCGGCGGGGGGTCGGTTTCGAGCCGGGTGATGATCTCGCGCACCCGCTCGCGCGTCGCCGTCCAGTCGTTGACCGCGAAGCGCACGTCGGCGAGTGTCGCTTCCAGATCGCGCTGCAGCCTGTCGAGCTGCGCCGGGTCACTGACGCGGTCGATTTCGTAGAGTTGCCAGGATTCGGGGTGCGCGGCCTGAGCGCCGTTGGTGCCGATATCAAGGAGATGCCCGCGGCGGTCGCGGCGCACCTGCAGCACCGGATGCACGATCAGGTGCACGGCCAGCTCGGCGCGGCTGAAGGCCATGCCGAGCGAGTCCACCAGGAATGGCATGTCGTCGGTGACCGTCATCACCAGGGTATGAGCCGACTCGAAGCCGTCGCGCTGCGCCTCGGGGTTGAACACCCGCACCAGCGAACGCCCCGGGGCGCGCCGCGCCGCGAACGCGAGGTGCGCGAGCGCCGCCTTGGCGAGGTGCTTGGGTGCGCGCTCGGCGAGGTCCTCTTCCGCGACGCCGTGGAAGTAGGCGCGCAGCAGGCGCTGCGGCAGCTCGTTGCGGCCGCCGCTGCCGGCGGCGGCGCGCGCGATGCGCTCGATCAGCGCCACGCGCGCGGCGGGGATGCTGCGGAGCAGCCGGCTTTCTTCGACAGCAACTGGCGCGTGCATGCCCAATGATCCTGCTTGCGGAGAGCGGCAGGTCGCGTGCGCGCGGCCATTGCACGCCAGCACGGCCCGCAGGTCCCGCGGATTATACATGCCGCGGGCGGCGCGCGAGCAGCGGCGGGTCTGTGAGCGCGCTGCACGAGCCGGCTCGGAATCAGCGCAGGTGCGGGACAGGGGAGATTTCGACCGCGGGGACCGGGCGGTCCGGCACAGCCAGCCGGGGACCCCCTGCAGGAGCTACCGGATCGCAACACCGTGTGGACGAGCGGGTCCGGTCTCAAACGCGCTGTTGAAATCGAGTTGAAAGCGAGTGTCCAAAATCAGATCGTCGTGCGTCACGCGGGCGACGTGGATCTTGTGATCACCCTCGGCGTGCACTTTGCCGAAGCCGTCTTCATTCAGAAAGTAGTCGCTGATGACCAGGCGCCGTTCGTCCGCCGTGAGCGCAATGTAGTGCGGACCGGATCCAGGTCCGAGATCGAGCACCTTCAGCACGCGAGGCTGCTCGGGATCGGCAACGTTGAACATTACCACCTTGCCGGCCTGATTCATGGAAGTGAAGAGACGACTGCCGTCGCGCGTCATGCGCATGAGTTGCGGCCAGCCGCCCTTTGCGATTGAGGCGAAGTCGAAGACCGGTCGCGCCGCACCATGCCTGGTGTTCAACAGATACAGCTGGTCATCGAGCATTCCCGCGGTGTAGCCGCGCTGCGCGGGGTCGCCGGGGATCAGCTTGACGTCGATGGTGCCCCCGGCGTTGGGGATCACGATGGTGCGCAGGATTTCCCGGCGGGCGAGGTCCCACACCCGCACGCTGCCGCGCAGGTCAGGCCCCCCTGAAACGGCATTGAGCGTGGTGGCAGGGCAAATGAAATCACTGGTGACCATCAGATTGATTTCAGGGCGCACCGCGATGCCATGCGGATTGAAGCCATCATCAGGCGGGTTCGCGGGGTGCTCGCCGACCAGCTTGAGATGGCGGTCAAACTCGGCCACGCGGCCCGGCGCATGACCGGACGCGCTACCCATCATGGTCACCAGGAAACCGCCCTGCGGCAGCGCATGGAATTCATCGGTTATTGAGGAAAGCGGCGGGTCGGCGGCCGATATGAGCTCAGGTTTGGTTGGATCGGAAACGTTCCAGAAGAAGATCTCCTTCTGCCCTTTGAGCACGCTGAGCAGCCCGCCGCAGGCGACGACTCTGCCGTCGGCAGAGAGGCCGATGTGATGCATCTCGTTTCCGGTGGCACCGGGTTCCGGCAGGGGGGCACGAGCAATCACTTTGCCGTAGTCGGGTGAGTCTTCGTCGAAATTCACGACTGCCAGAAAATCAGGGTTCTGGCGTGCCTGATCACCGGTGCAAATGAAGAGATGCCTGGCTGCGCTTCGCGTGCGCTCCGGGTCGGGTTGCTCGCCGTCGTGCTGCGCGCGCGCTGCGCCGGCGATCGTCAGCAGCAGGGTGATACCAAGGACTCGCACAGCGTGCAGGTCTGTGCTGCCCGAACGCCTGTTTTTGCTCATGGTCGTGGCCTCCGTCCGTGCGACGCACAATACGAAGCCGCGTTCTTGGAAGTCCTTTGCGAAAGCTGATATTTTTCTTGCGAATTTCTCAAGAGCGCGCGTGATGGCTGCCGGCTGCGGGTACGAATTTCGGCAATACCGCCTGGATGCGCGGGCGCGTCTGCTGTTTCGCAACGGACAGCGCGTCGTGTTGACGCCGAAAGCGGTCGACTTGCTGATCGCACTGGTGGAGGCGCAAGGCCAGCCGGTTGGCAAGCAGGAATTGCTTCAGAAGGTTTGGCCGGACACCGTGGTGGAAGAGGGCAGCCTGACCTCACACATCTCTCTGCTGCGCAAGGTCCTCGGCACGGGCACTGACGGGCAGCAGTTCATCGAGACCATCCCGCGGCGCGGTTACCGCTTTATAGAGGCCTGCGCACAGATTGCACCGCCGGCAGCCGCTGCCGGCGCCGAGCGGTTGATGCTCGTAGTGCTGCCGTTTGAGAATCTCAGCGGCGGCCGCAGGCACGACTACTTCAGTGAGGGCTTGACTGAGGAGATGATCAGTCAGCTGGCGCGGCTCAGCCCCGAGCAGCTCGGGGTGATCGCGCGCACTTCCGCCATGCAATACAAGTCCACCAGCAAGACTGCCCGGCAGATCGGGCAGGAACTCGGTGTTTCGCATCTTCTGGAGGGCAGCGTGCGTCGGGCAGGAGACCGGGTGCGCATCACGGCGCAGCTCATCCGAGTCAGCGATGCGACCCATCTGTGGGCGGAGGGCTACGAGCGCGGCCTGCATGACATCCTGGCGCTGCAGGCGGAGGTGGCGCGGGCTATAGCGCGGGAAATACGCATCAAGCTCACGGTTGGCGCCGAGCGGCGATTGGATCGCGTGGCGGCGCTGGATCCCGACGCGCACGAGGCCTATTTGCGCGGACGGCATCTGTGGAATCGGCGCACCGAAGACGGTATGCGCAAGAGCATTGCGCAGTATGAGCAGGCGATCGGCCGCTACCCTGGCTACGCCATGGCCTACGCCGGCGTGGCGGACTCGTATGTCATGCTCGCATGCCGCGGCATGGTGTCTGCCAAGGAAACCTTTCGCAAGGCAAAAGCCGCCGCGCGCAAGGCACTCGATCTGGATTCCGAGCTGGGCGAGGCGCACGGATCGCTGGCGCACGTTCGCCTGCACGACTGGGACTGGGAAGGCTTGGAGCGCGATTTTCAGCGAGCCATTGACCTGCATCCCGCCTTGCCGATCGTCTATTACTGGTATGGGGAATTTCTCATGTCCATGGGCAGGCCGGCGGAAGCCATCGCCATGACACGCCGGGCGCAGCAGGCTGACCCGCTGTCGCCGGTGCTCGGCGCTTCGCTCGGAATGATTCTGTACCTGGCGCGCCAATACGATGAGGCAGTGAAGGTGTTGCGGCGCGCGCACGAGCTCGATCCGGATCACTTTCTGCCGCACCTGCGGCTGGGCCTGGTGCGCCTGCAGCAGACCCGATACGCGGAGGCGATCCGGGAGCTGAAGACTGCCGCCAGGCTTGCGAATCACAGCACCGAGACGCTGGCGGCGCTTGGGACGGCTTATGCGATGGCCGGAATGAGGGGCGCGGCGCACAAGATCGTCGATCGATTGCAGGCGTCGCAGGCGGAGCACTATGTTTTGCCGTACAACATCGTCAAGATCTACGCGGCATGCTGCGACAAGGAGCGGGCGCTCAAATGGCTCGAACGGGCATACCAGGAGGGCAATCCGGATCTGATAGAACTCAATTCGGAGCCGCTTCTTGACAGCCTGCGCGGCGAGCCGAAGTTTTCCGAGCTGATGCGGCGAATCGGATTCAGCGTGCCTGCCAGCCGCGGCGACCTCGAGGTGAACTGATGAGCGACGCGCATGACAATCCCATGGGCACGGATGGCTTCGAGTTCGTCGAGTACACGGCACCCGATCCGCAGCTGCTGCGCACGCTGTTCGAGCGGCTGGGGTTCCCGGCGGTGGCGCGCCATCGCGCCAAGAACGTGACGCTGCACCGTCAGGGTGAGATCAACTTCATCATCAACGCGGAAGCGGAGTCCTTTGCGCAGTCCTTTGCACGGGCGCACGGTCCGTCGGCCTGCGCCATGGCGTTTCGGGTGCGCGACGCGGCCGGGGCATTTCGCCGCGCCCTCGAGCTCGGAGCCAAGCGCGGGCCGCAGAGCGCAGGTCCCATGGAGCTCAACATCCCCTGCATCGAAGGCATCGGCGGCTCGCTCATCTACCTGGTCGACCTGTACGGCGAGCGCTCGATCTATGAGGTGGATTTTCGCCCCGTGGCGGCGGCAGAGGGTGCGCCGGCGGAAGGGGCCGGACTCACCCTGATCGACCATCTGACACACAACGTCGGCCGCGGCCGCATGGACTTCTGGGCCGGCTTCTACCAGAAGCTGTTCAACTTCCGCGAGATCCGCTACTTCGACATCGAGGGTAAGCACACCGGGCTGCTGTCGCGCGCCATGACCAGTCCGTGCGGCAAGATCCGCATCCCGATCAACGAGTCGCAGGATGACAAGAGCCAGATCGAGGAATACCTGCGCGAGTACCACGGCGAAGGCATCCAGCACATCGCGCTCGGCACCGACGACATCTACCGCACGGTGGACGTGCTGCGACGGCACGGGGTTGCGTTCCAGGACACGCCCGACACGTATTATGAGAACCTCGCCACGCGCGTGCCCGGCCACCGGGAGTCGCTGGCTGAGCTGCGCAGCCGCCGTATCCTGATCGATGGCAATCCCGAGAAGGGCGAGGGCCTGCTGCTGCAGATCTTCACGCAGAACGTCATCGGTCCGATCTTTTTCGAGATCATCCAGAGGAAAGGCAACGAGGGGTTCGGTGAGGGCAACTTCCGCGCCCTGTTCGAGTCCATCGAGCAGGACCAGATCCGGCGCGGGGTGCTTTAGGGCCGGTGCTCGCGGGCGAGGTACTCCTCGCTCTGCATCTCGATGAGCCGGCTCGCAGTGCGCGCGAACGGCTGCCGCAGCCGCTCGCCACGATACAGCTGTGCGGCCGGCGCCGCCGCCGACACGATGAGATTGACGTTGTGGTCGTAGAGCTCGTCGATCAGCGCGATGAAGCGGCGCGCCTCATCGTCACGCGCGCCCTCGAGCACCGGCACGTCCGAAACGATCACCGACTGGTACTCGCGCGCGATCTCGATATAGTCGTTCTGGCTGCGGGGACCGGCGCATAGCGCCTCGAAGTCGAACCACACCGCGCCGGCCGCCGCGCGGATCACCGCGATCGGCCGGCCCTCGATCTCGATGGCTCCGCCGGCCTGCGCTTGGGTGGCGGCGAGTGTCGCGAACAGCGCCGCCAGGCGCGCGCCGCTCTCGGGCGCGCCCGCCGTCAGGTAGATGCCTGCCTGCGTGAGCTGGCGCAGCCGGTAGTCGGTAACGCCGGCGAGGCGGGCCACCTCCAGGTGGCGCTCGAGCAGGCGGATGGCTGGCAGGAAGCGCTGCCGCTGCAGACCGTCCTTGTACAGCTGCGCCGGTGCCAGGTTCGACGTCGCAACCAGCGTGACGCCGCGCCGGAACAGGCCCTCGAACAGCCCCGCGAGGATCATGGCGTCCGCAATGTCCGATACATACAGCTCATCCAGGCACAGCACGCGCGTAGCGCCCGCCAGCGCCTGTGCGATGTGCTCGAGCGGTGAGCGCTGCTGCCTGAGGTGCGCGAGCCGGGCGTGTATGTCGTACATGAAGCGGTGAAAATGCAGGCGCCGCCCCTGCCCGACGGGCAGGCTCTCGACGAACAGGTCCATCAGCCAGGTCTTGCCGCGACCCACCCCACCCCACAGGTACAGCCCCGTGGGCGGCGCGCGCGCCGCACCTCGAGCGAGCCCGGCGAGCCAGCGCGGCAGGCGCACGCGGGGTACGCGTGCCTGCGCCAGCAGACGCCGCCGCAGATCATCGAGCTTCGCGACCACCTCGAGCTGCGCGGAGTCGCTTTCCAGGTGACGTTCCTCGAGCTGCCGGCGGTACAGCTGCAGCACGGCCGCCCCGGCAGGGGCCGCGGACGCGGCGGCGGTCGCGCTCGGAGGGGCGTCGCTCACGCGCTTCAGGACTTGAGGTCGGGCAGATCGCGGAAATGCGCCAGCGCCCCGGGATTGGCGAGTGCATCCAGGTTCTTGACCGGCAAGCCGTGGATCACGTTGCGCACCGCGAGCTCGGTGACCTTGCCCGACAGGGTCCGCGGGATGTCCGGCACGGCGATGATCTTCGCCGGCACGTGCCTGGGGGTGGTGTAGGCACGGATGGTGGAGCGGATCTGGTTCTGCAGAGCTTCGTCGAGCTCCACCCCATTCTGCAGGCGCACGAACAGTACGATGCGCACATCGCCCTGCCAGTCCTGGGCCACCGCCAGCGCCTCGAGAATCTGCGGCAGGCTCTCGACCGCGGAATAGATTTCCGCGGTGCCGATGCGCACGCCGCCCGGATTCAGTACCGTATCCGAGCGGCCGTAGATCACCACTCCATCATGCTCGGTGAGGGCGGCGTAGTCGCCGTGGTACCAGACACCCGGGAAGCGCTCGAAGTAGGCGGCGCGGTACTTCGCTCCCGTGGGATCGTTCCAGAACCCGACCGGCATCGACGGGAACGGCGCCGTGCATACCAGCTCGCCGCGCTCGCCACGCACCGGCCGGCCGGCGTCATCGAAGATGTCGACCGCCATGCCGAGTCCGCGGCACTGGATCTCGCCGCGATACACCGGGCGCGTCGGACAGCCGAGCGCGAAGCACGACACGATGTCGGTGCCGCCGGAGATCGAAGCGAGCTGCAGGTCGGCCTTGACGGCGGTGTAGACGTAGTCGAACCCCTCCGGCAGGAGCGGGGAGCCGGTGGACAGCACGGTGCGCAGCGCCGTGAGATCCACGGTCTGCCCGGGAACGAAGCCGCTCTTCTGCAGCGCCGCGAGGTACTTGGCGCTGGTGCCGAAGATCGTGATGCGCTCCTCCTGCGCCATGTGCCACAGCACCCCGGGGTGCGGATGGAAGGGACTGCCGTCGTAGAGCACCAGCGTCGCCCCGGTGGCGAGCCCGCTCATCAGCCAGTTCCACATCATCCAGCCACAGGTCGTGAAGTAGAACAGCCGGTCGCTGCGCTTCAGGTCGGTGTGCAGCAGGTGCTCCTTCTGATGCTGCAGCAGCGTGCCGCCGGCGCCATGCACGATGCACTTGGGCACGCCGGTCGTGCCGGACGAGTACAGGATGTACAGCGGATGGTCGAAGGGTAGCGACACAAACGATGCGGCGCGCCCGTTCACGCCGAACTCCTGCCAGTGGCTGGCGCGCCCGGCCGCGGCCCCCAGCGCCGCCAGGTTGGGCCGCGGATCGACATACGGGATCACCACCAGCTGCTCGACCGCCGCCAGTTGCGCCAGCACCTCTGACATGGGCTGCAGCGAATCGAGCTGCTTGCCGGCGTAGAAGTAGCCGTCGGCGGTGAACAGCACCTTGGGTTGAATCTGCCCGAAGCGATCGAGCACGCCGTGCGCGCCGAAGTCCGGCGAGCACGACGACCAGGTGGCCCCGACACTCGCCGTGGCGAGCATCGCGATGGCTGCTTCGGGCAGGTTCGGCAGGAAGCCGGCGACGCGGTCACCGGCCACCACGCCCACCCCCCGCAGTCCATCGGCCACGCGTGCCACCTGCGCCCGCAGCTCCCGATACGAGAGTGTCCGGCGCGTGCCGCGCTCGTTGCGGAACACCAGTGCCGGCTGATCATCGTCGAACCGCAGCAGGTTGGCGGCGAAGTTCAGCCGCGCACCGGGGAAGAAGCGCGCTCCCGGCATGCGCCCGGGGTGCTCGATGAGGGGTCCGGCGCCCCAATCCGCGCGCACATCCGCGAAGCGCGCCAGCTCGCTCCAGAAATGCCCGGGCTCGGCGAGTGACCAGGCGTACAGCTCGCCGAATTCGCGCAGCTGCGTGCCGCGGCGCGCATTCACGCAACCCATGAAGCGTGTCAGGTTCGCATCCGCGATGCGCGTGGGGGAGGGTCGCCACAGTTCAGACATCGAGAGCTCCGCGAGTGCGATTCATCCGGGCGGTTCGCGGGCGATGTTACAACGACTGGTAGTTGGGCCCCGAGCCTCCCTCGGGTGTCGTCCAGGTGATGATCTGGTACGGGTCCTTGATGTCGCAGGCCTTGCAGTGGACGCAGTTGGCGGCGTTGATCTGCAGCCGGCGCCCGCCGTGGCCGTCGTCCACCATCTCGTAGACGCCCGCCGGGCAGAAGCGCTCGCACGGATTGCCGAATTCCCGGGCGCAGCGCTGCGCACAGATGCTGGTGTCGGCCACTTTCAGATGCACCGGCTGGCTCTCGTCGTGGGCATTGCCGGCGAAGAACACGAACGACACCCGATCACGCGGCGGCAGCGTGCGCTCCACCCAGTGACGCTGCGGGGAGGTGAATTCGTCGAGCTTGTACAACCGCGACCAGTCGGCGCTGTTCTTGAGAGTCCAGGGCGACTTGCCGCCGGTGAGCGTTTCCCAGGCGGAGTTCGCGAGCCCGAGCCACAGGCCGCGCTTGAACGCGGGCTTGAAGTTGCGCACCCGCTCGAGCTCGCGGCCGCCCTCGGAGGCGCGCCAGCGGGCGTCGAAGCCCTGGCCGCCTCCGGTTTGCGCAATGTGCTCCCCGGCGAGTGCGCCGCAGCGGATCGCCTGGTGCACGCCCTTGATCTTGGCGAAGTTCAGCGTCCCGCCCGCGTCACCGATGAGCATGGCACCCGGCATCTCCAGTGTCGGCGTCGACTGCCAGCCGCCGGCCGCAATCGCGCGCGCTCCCGCCGATACGATTTCCCCGCCCTCGAGCAGCGCCTTCACGCTCGGGTGATTCTTGTACTGCTGGAACGCCTCGAACGGCTGCAGGCGCGGATCCTGGTAGTCGAGGCCGACGATGTAACCGACGTACACGCGATCGTTATCCAGGTGATAGAGGAAGCTGCCGGCGTAGGTGTGCGAGTCGGCCGGCCAGCCCAGCGCATGCTCGATGCGCCCCGGGCGCACGCGTCCGGCGGGCAGCTGCCACAGCTCCTTGAACCCCAGGGCAAAGGTCTGCGGGCAGTGCCCACGGCCTAGGTCGAATTTCGCGATCAGCTCCTTGGAGACCGAGCCGCGCGCGCCCTCGGCGAGCACCGTGAGGGGGGCGTGGATCTCCACGCCGGCGGTGAAGTTGGGCCCGGGCTTGCCGTCGCGGTCCAGCCCCATGTCGCCGATGCGCACCCCCTTGACGGCACCGCGCTCATCGAACACGGCCTGCGCGGCGGCAAAACCCGCGAACACCTCGACGCCGGCGCTTTCGGCCTTGTGCGCGAGCCACGGCGTGAGCTGCCCGAGGGAGATGATGTAGTTGCCGTGGTTGTCGAACGGCGTCGAGTAGGTCATCGAGCGCGGCAGCAGCTTCAGCAGCAAAGCGGGCACCGGCCTGAACGAGCCGCTGCGGGTGAGGATGCGGAAGTCATCTTCCGCCGCCGGCACCTTCATGCCGGGGTACTCGCGGCTCCACTCCGGCAGCAGCTGCTCGAGCGGTCCGGGCTCGAGCACCGCGCCCGACAGCGAGTGGGCGCCGACCGCGGCGGCTTTCTCCAGAACGCACACGCTGGCGGCGGGCTTGAGCTGCTTCAGGCGGATCGCACACGCCAGGCCCGCAGGTCCCGCGCCCACGATGACGACGTCATACTGCAGACGTTCGCGTTCGATCGTGCCCGCTGCGCTGCTCGCGTCAGTCACTGCCTGCCCCCTTGGCTCCGCTGCCGCAGACGTGCGTGCGGCGATTATTTCGGCTGCATGCGGATCGCGCCATCCAGGCGGATCGTTGTGCCATTCAACATCGTGATCTCGAACACACTCGCCACCAGCTGCGCGAACTCCTCCGGGTTGCCGAGGCGGGCCGGAAACGGGACCTGGGCCGCGAGCGAGTCCTGCACCTCCCTGGGCATGCCGTCCATCATCGGGGTACGGAAGATGCCGGGGGCGATCGACACGCAGCGGATGCCGAAGCGCGCCAGCTCGCGCGCGATCGGCAGCGTCATGCCGGCGACCGCCGCCTTGGTGGCGGAGTAAGCGGCCTGGCCGATCTGGCCTTCGAAGGCGGCGACCGAGGAGGTGTGAATCAACAGGCCACGTTCGCCGTCGGGCCCCGGCGTGTTGTGTTGCATGAGGGCGGCGGCGGCCTTGTCGCACAGGAAGGTGCCGATCAGGTTGATGTGAATCACCTTGGTGAAGAACTCGCCCGCCATCGGCCCGTTCTTGCCCAGCACCCGCCCGGCGCCGACCACTCCGGCGCAGTTCACCAGCAGGTTGAGCCCGCCGAGGCGCGTGTGCGCGCCATCCATGGCCGCGTTGACCTCGGCCTCGGAGGTGACATCGCAGCGCACGAAAAGGGCGTTCGCACCCAGCGCCGCGGCCGCGGCTCGCCCGGGTCCCTCCTGCACGTCGAGGATGATGACGCGGCCGCCCTGGTCAGCGATGTGGCGCGCGACCGCGTGGCCGAGGCCCGAGGCGCCGCCGGTGACCACGGCGCGTGCGTCCTTGATCTTCATGTAACCCCCTGAAGGTGCGCGGCTAGAGAACCTCCACGGCCAGCGCCACCGCTTCGCCCCCGCCGATGCACAGGGAGGCGATGCCGCGCTTACCGCCGCGGCGCCGCAGCGCGTGCACCAGCGTGGTGAGGATACGCGCCCCGGTCGCCCCGATCGGATGACCGAGCGCGCAGGCCCCGCCGTTGACGTTCACCCGCGCATGGTCGATGTCGATGTCGCGCATGGCGGCCATGGTGACCACCGCGAAGGCTTCGTTGATCTCGTACAGATCGGCATCGTGCGGCTTCCAGCCGAGCTGCGTGAGGACCTTGCGGATCGCGCCGACGGGCGCGGTGGTGAACCACTCCGGTTCCTGGGCGTGGCTGGCGTAGGCCAGCACCCGCGCCAGCGGCTTCAGCCCCCGGGATGCCGCCGCCTGCGCGTTCATGAGCACGAGCGCCGCGGCGCCGTCGGAAATCGAGGAGGAGCTGGCGGCCGTGACAGTCCCGTCCTTGTTGAACGCGGCCTTCATCGTGGCAATTTTGCTCACGTCACAGGTGCCGGGCGTCTCATCGCGCGGGATGATCGTCTCGCCCTTGCGGCTCTTCACCGTCAGGGGCGTGACCTCGACGTCGAACTCCCCGCGCTGCAGGGCCTGCATGGCGCGCTGCACCGATTCGGTGGCGAACGCGTCCTGCTGTGCGCGCGTGAAGTTGTATTTGCTGGCGGTGGAGTCGGCAAAGCAGCCCATGGCCTTGCCGTCGAAGGGGCTCTGCAGGCCGTCGTAGAACATGTGATCGATGACCTCGCCGTGGCCCATGCGGTAGCCGCTGCGCGCCTTGGGCAGCAGATACGGCGCGTTGCTCATGGACTCGCAGCCCCCGGCGAGCACGATCTCGGCGGTACCAGAACGGATCTGGTCGGCCGCCATCATCACGGCCTTCAATCCCGAACCGCACATCTTGTTTATGGTGGTGGCCGGGGCGCCGATCGGCACGCCGGCGCCGAGAGCTGCCTGGCGCGCCGGCGCCTGTCCCAGCCCCGCGGGCAGCACGCACCCCATGATCACTTCCTGCACCTCGGCGCCGCGGATGCCGGCGCTCTCCACCGCCGCCTTGATGGCGGCACTGCCCAGCTGCACGGCGCTGAGGGGCGCCAACGCGCCGAGGAACGCACCGATGGGCGTGCGCCGGGCGGACAGGATGACTACCTCTGAAGTGGACATAGGAGCCTCGCTTCTTGCCGAACCGATCAGCGCGCCAGGGCACCCCGCGCCCGGCGCCGTAGGCGCTCGCGGGCGCTCAACCGGGAGGCGCCGCCGCGCGGACGCAGGCCCCCCTCGAATATGGTGACGAACGCCTCGGCGATCTGCGCGCCCGTGAGGCTCCGGTCCTCACGATACCAGTGCGCGATCCAGTTGAGCGCGCCGGCGAGCGCAAACGCGGTCATTTTCGGATCGCACGGCTGGATGGAGCCGTCCTGCACACCCTCGCGGATCAGCCGCCGGATGCCGTGATCGATCTCGGACTTGAGGGCCTTGATGTGGCGGCTCATCGCCGGGGACAGGTCCTGGTCCTCGGCGCGCACCATGCACCAGCCGAACTCGGATGCCACCGCCTCACCGTAATGGCGCAGCACGGCGTTCAGGCGCTCGCGCGCCGGCACCTCGAGGTGGCGCACGTCGCGAAACGCCGCCCGGATCTGCTCGACTCCCGCCACGAAGCACTGGAACAGCAGCTGCTCCTTGCTGGTGACGTAGTAGTAGACCGTGGGCTTGGTGACCTCGAGCCGGGCCGCGATGTCATCGAGCGAGGTGTTGTGGTAGCCCTTGTGGTTGAACTCGCGGGCGGCGGCGCGAATCACCGCCTCGCGCTTCAGCGCGCGGTCGCGCAGCCGCTCGCGGCTCGCCCGCCAGGGGGAGGCGGCGGTTTGAGGTTGTTTGCCCGCGGCGGGCGGGCTGGCACGGCGGCTGTTCATCACTTCCGGAGTATTATAGCGGTGCGTCGGCCGCAGCGTGACTGCCGCGCCGGCGGCAGCTTAAGGGCCGGCTGCCGCGTTGACCGGCCGCCGGGGCCCGACCATACTGATGGGTAGCTATCCTACCCTTGGGTAAAGAGACGCGTCCATCCGCCACCACGGACTACGCACCCAGGTGAGAGCAAGCACATGACCGCCGGTCTCGAGAGTGGCGCGGCCGCGCCCAGCAGCGAGGCGGCCGCCTCCCGGCCACCGCTGCGGTTCGTGTCCGCGGCCTCGCTGTTCGACGGCCACGATGCCGCCATCAACATGATCCGGCGCCTGTTGCAGGCGCGCGGCGCCGAGGTGGTGCACCTCGGCCACAATCGCAGCGTCGCCGACATCGTGCGCGCCGCCATCGACGAGGACGCGGATGCGGTCGCGGTGAGCTCCTACCAGGGCGGCCACAACGAGTACTTCGCCTACATGGTGGACATGCTGCGTGAACGCGGCTGTGAGCACATCCGCGTGGTGGTCGGGGGTGGCGGCACCATCGCGCCGCACGAGATCGAGGCGCTCGAGCGCCGCGGCGTGGAAAAGATCTACACGCCCGAGGACGGGCGGCGCATGGGGCTCGCGGGCATGATCGATGATGTGCTGCGGCGCATCGCCGCGGTGCGCAAGCCGGCGTACGAGTTGCGGCCGCTCAATGCCCGTGACCACGCGCTCATCGCACGGACCATTTCGGTGCTGGAAGGCGCAGCCGGCGCGGGCGGCGCCGATGCCGAGCAGATCCGGCGGGCCGTGGCCCGCTCACGCCACAAGGCGCCGGTGATCGGCATCACCGGCACCGGCGGCGCGGGCAAGTCGAGCCTCACGGACGAGCTGCTGGGGCGCCTGGCGCGGCAGTTCCCGCAGGCCCAGATCGCGGTGGTGGCGATGGACCCGACGCGCCGGCGCAGCGGCGGCGCGCTGCTCGGCGATCGCATCCGCATGAACAGTCTGTCGGCGGAAAACATCTTCATGCGCTCGCTGGCGACGCGGCGGGCGCATCTGGCGACCTCCGCCGTTCTCAAGGACGTGATCGAGCTGTACAAGGCTGCCGGGTTCGACCTGGTGATGGTCGAAACCGCCGGTATCGGTCAATCGGACACCGAGATCGTGGATCTGGTGGACCTGTCGCTGTACGTCATGACGGGCGAGTACGGTGCCGCGAGCCAGCTCGAGAAGATCGACATGCTCGACTACGCCGACCTCATCGTGCTCAACAAGAGCGAGAAGCGCGGGGCCGAGGACAGCCTGCGCGACGTGCGCAAGCAGTGGCGGCGCAATCATCCCGAGCGCTCGAGCGAGCCGGACGCGCAGCTGCCGGTGTTCCCCACGGTCGCGAGCCGCTTCAACGACCCCGGCGTCAACCGGCTGTTCGCCGCGGTGTGCGCCGCGCTCAGCGCCAGGCAGATCGGCGGCGCCTCCTGGAAGCTCGCGCATAACGGTCCCACCGAGCTCACGACGCGCACCCCGCTGGTGCCGGGGGCGCGCACGCGCTACCTGGCGGAGATCGCCCTGGGGGGCCGTGGCGCCCGCGCGCGCAACGAGGCGCAGGCAGAAGCCGCGCGCCGCGCCTTCGGTCTGTACGAGTCCCTCAAGGCGCTGCACGACGCCGCGCTGCCCGGGCCGCTCGAGCGCTTTGCGCCCGCAGCTCTCAGCGATGCGGCGGCGGATGCCACGCGCCGCGAGCTGCGCGCCGCCTACAACCGCTCCCTCGATGAGATCGGCGCCGAGGGGGTGGCGGAGCTCAAGGCCTGGCCGGCTCGCGTGCGTTCGGCCACCGACACCACTTATTCATACAAGGTGCGCGAGCGCATGGTGACGGGGGAGAACTATACCGAGACCCTGTCGCGCTCGGCGGTGCCGAGGCTCGCCGTGCCGCGTTTGCGCGACTGGGGCGAGGTGCTGCGCTTCATCCTCACGGAGAATCTGCCGGGCTCCTATCCCTATACCGGCGGCGTGTATCCCTACCGGCGCGAAGAAGAGGACCCGACGCGCATGTTCGCCGGTGAAGGCGCACCGGAGCGCACCAACCGGCGCTTCCACTACCTGGCGCACGGCCACGGTGCCGTGCGCCTCTCGACCGCGTTCGATTCCACCACGCTCTACGGCGAGGACCCCGACACCCGCCCGGATGTCTACGGGCGCACCGGCAATTCCGGCGTCTCGATCGCAACCCTCGATGACATGAAGAAGCTCTACTCGGGCTTCGATCTGTGCCTGCCCTCGACCTCGGTCTCCATGACCATCAACGGACCGGCGCCGATGATCCTGGCGATGTTCATGAATACCGCGATCGACCAGCAGGTCGAGCGCTACCTGAAGGCGCAGGGCAAATGGAGCGCCGCCGAGCGGCAGATTGCAGCCCTGCACGCCGAGAACAGCGCGCGCGGCGTGGCGCCGCCGAGCTACAAGGGTGCGCTGCCACGGCATCACGACGGCTCGGGGCTGGCGCTGCTGGGCGTCAGCGGGGATCAGCTGCTGGAACGCGAGGTGTATGAGCGCATCCGCGCACAGGCCCTGCAGGCGGTGCGCGGCACCGTGCAGGCGGACATCCTCAAGGAGGACCAGGCGCAGAACACCTGCATCTTCTCCACCGAATTCGCGCTGCGCATGATGGGCGACGTGCAGCAGTACTTCATCGATCAGCCGGTGCGCAACTTCTATTCGGTATCCATCTCCGGCTACCACATCGCCGAGGCCGGGGCGAACCCGATCTCGCAGCTGGCCTTCACGCTCGCCAACGGCTTCACCATCGTCGAGTACTATCTCGCGCGCGGCATGAGCATCGATGACTTCGCGCCCAACCTGTCATTCTTCTTCTCCAACGGCATGGACCCGGAGTACGCGGTCATCGGGCGCGTCGCGCGCCGCATCTGGGCGCGCGCCATGCGCGAGCGCTACCAGGCAGGTCCGCGCAGCCAGATGCTCAAGTACCACGTGCAGACCTCCGGGCGCAGCCTGCACGCGCGCGAGATCTCCTTCAACGACATCCGCACCACGCTGCAGGCGCTGTATGCACTGTTCGACAACTGCAACAGCCTGCACACCAACGCCTACGACGAGGCCCTCACCACGCCCACCGAGGAGAGCGTGCGCCGTGCGGTCGCGATCCAGCTGATCATCAATCGCGAACTCGGCCTCAACAAGATCCAGAACCCCTGGCAGGGCTCGTTCGCCATCGAGTACCTGACGGACCTGGTGGAGGAGGCGGTCTACAAGGAGTTCGATGCGTTGTCGGAGCGTGGCGGGGTGCTCGGCGCGATGGAGACCATGTACCAGCGCGGCAAGATCCAGGAGGAGTCGCTCTACTACGAGACGAAGAAGCACGACGGCTCGCTGCCGATCGTCGGTATCAATACCTTCCTGTCGGGCAGCGATGCCGCGGAGGAGCACAAGGGGGCGGAGCTGATCCGCTCCACCGAGGAAGAGAAGCAGGATCAGGTCGCAGCGGTGCGTGCCTTCCAGGCGCGCAATGCGCCGCACTCGGAGGCGGCGCTGAGCGCGCTGCAGCAGGTGGCAGCCGGCGGTGGCAATGTGTTCGCGCAGCTGATGGAGTGCGTCAAGGTCAGCTCGCTCGGGCAGATCTCTCGCGCGCTGTATCAGGTGGGCGGGCAGTATCGGCGCAACATGTGAGATCGGGCTCGCCGAGTGCGGTGAGGATCGCAGCGCGCGCGCGGTCGCGCAGCTCCGGGGCCGAATCCGGGACCGCGACCGGGGCGAGGGGCGTGAGGATCTGCAGCTCCAGCGCTCCGGGCAGTGGCAGGGCGCCGCTCGGCGGCAGCGCCCGGCGGGTGCCGCGCACCACCGCCGGCACCACCGGGCAGCCGGCCCGCATCGCGGTGGCGAACGCGCCGGTGTGAAACTTCAACAGGCCCGGCGTGCGCGTGAACGTGCCCTCCGGGAAGAACACCAGCGAATGCCCGGTGCTGGCGTTGCGCAGCACGCGGCGCGCATCCGCGGCGCCGCGCTGGCGATTGAAACGCTCCACGAACTCCGAGCCCAGACGCCTGAGCACCACCCCGGCGAGCGGTACCGTGGCCATCTCGCGCTTGATGACGAAGCCGAAGCGTGGCGGCAGCGCCGCCGTGAGCACGATGCCGTCCAGGTAGCTGGCGTGATTGCACACCACCACGCACTGGCCCGGCGGGATGTGCTCCGGGAACCTCACCGTGAGGGGCATGCCGACCAGGCGCAGGAAGGCGCGCGCGGCGGCGCGTGCCGCCGCCCGGCGCCGTGCGAGGCCCGGCAGCACCGCGAGCAGCAGCAGCGCGCTCAGGCCCACGCCCAGGAACGCCAGCGCGCTCCACAGGGTGTACGCCAGCCGTGCCGGCGCGAGTGCCAGCGCCCGCAAGGTGGCGGGCGGATTCATGACCTTCCGCTCATTACAGGGCAGCCCTTGGCGATACCGTATGTGAACTGGTTCTCTTTATGTTAATGCCGGATTGCAGATGTGAAGGTCATCACGTCGATAGCAGGGCCGCGCTCACCATACTGCGGTCACCACATTACCGGGAAGCTTAGGGCTCGCACACCGGGCGCAGACCTCAGGCTTGCCAGCGAGACAGGGCTTGTCCAATCCGTCTGCCGCGATCGCCATGACCCCCGCCGACTCTGCCGACCCGGCGGTGTCCCGCTTCCTGGACGCGGTGTGGATGGAGCGGGGCCTGTCGCCGAACACCCTCGCCGCCTACCGTGCCGACCTCACGGCTCTGGCGCGCTGGCTCGCCGAGCGCAGCGTGCCGATCATGCGTACCTCGCGCGCCGACCTGCAGGACTTCATCGCCTGGCGCGTGCGCGCCGGTGCCCGGCCGCGCTCCACGGCGCGTCAACTGTCCAGTTTCCGGCGCTTCTTCCGCTACTTCATGCGCGAAGGCGCGATTCGCGAGGATCCCACCGCGCAGATCGCCATGCCGAAGATCGGCCGCTCGCTGCCCCGCTCGCTCACCGAGGAGGAGGTCGAATCGCTGCTGTCGGCGCCGCTGGTGAGCGATCCGCTCGGCAACCGCGACCGCACCATGCTCGAGGTGCTTTACGCGACCGGTCTGCGCGTGTCGGAACTGGTGAACCTGCGCCAGGGGCAGCTCAACCTGAACCAGGGCGTCATCCGCATTCTCGGCAAGGGCGATCGCGAGCGGCTCATTCCGCTCGGCGAGGAGGCGATGCGCGCGCTCAAGGAATTCGCCCGCGGCGCCCGCGGCGAGATCCTGCTCGAGCGCCAGACCGATTACCTGTTCCCCACCCGCCGCGGTGATCGCATGACGCGCCAGGCCTTCTGGCACATCATCAAGCGCTATGCACGCAAGGCCGGCATCGGCAAGGAGCTGTCGCCGCACACCCTGCGCCACGCCTTTGCGACCCACCTGCTCAATCACGGCGCCGACCTGCGAGTGGTGCAGATGCTGCTCGGCCACAGCGACCTGTCGACCACGCAGATCTACACGCACGTGGCGCGCGAGCGCCTGAAAGAGCTGCACTCAACGCACCACCCGCGCGGCTGAGACTGCGCGCTCGGGTGAGCCGGCAGCCGATGCGGAACTGTTAAACTGCGCGGCACGGCCTGTTAGCGAACCTTCCCCGGCCCGGCGGGTCTGACTCCTGAATATCAGCCATTAGTGGAAATCCCCATGCTCTGCAAGAGGTTCGTTGTGTGCCTGGCGCTGTGTGGCGCGGCGGCCTCGCTTGCAGCGCCTGCGCAGCAGCCTCAGCCCGGGCCGCAGCCCAACGCAGACGCCCGCACGGAGATCGCCAGTCACATCCCCGGCGCGCGCCCCGAGCAACTGCGCGCTTCCCCCATCCAGGGTCTGTACGAGTTCACCCGCGGCGCGGAAATCGCCTACGTGACCTCGGACGGCAAGTACGCGATCACGGGCGACCTGTACGACCTCGGCGCCAACGACGACCTCACCGAGACGCACCGGCGCGAAGTGCGTATGCAGCTCATGGCGGCCGTTCCCGAGAGCGAGATGGTGATATTTGGTCCGAAGGAGGCGAAGTACACCGTCACGGTGTTCACCGACGTGGACTGTGGCTACTGTCGCAAGCTTCACAGTGAGATCGCCGAGTACAACCGCCTCGGGGTGCGGGTGCGCTATCTGGCCTACCCGCGCACCGGACCCAACACCTCGTCCTGGACCAAAGCCGAGCAGGTCTGGTGCTCAGTCAACCGCAACGAGGCGCTGACCCGCGCGAAGCTCGGGCAGGACCTGCATGCCAAGCCATGTGCCAACAACCCCGTGGCGCGCTCCTGGCAGCTGGGGCGGGATTTTGCGCTGGACGGAACCCCCGCCATTCTCATGGCGGACGGCGAATTGCTGCCCGGTTATGTCCCGCCGGATGTGCTCGCCAAGCACCTGCAGGATGCGGCTGCCAAGTAGCCGGGGGCTCCGCTAGCGCTCCAGCAACGCGAGCTTGTCGGGCTTGCCTTCCCATTCCTTGGCGTCGGCAGGCGCGTCCTTCTTCTCGGTAATCACCGGCCACTGCTTGGCGAGCTCGGCATTGAGCTGCTTGAAGTGCTCCTGTCCCGTGGGCAGCTCCTCCTCGGAGAAGATCGCCTCTACCGGGCATTCGGGCTCGCACAGCGTGCAGTCGATGCACTCCTCCGGATCGATGGTGAGGAAGTTCGGTCCCTCGTGGAAGCAGTCGACCGGGCAAACCTCGACACAATCCATGTACTTGCACTTGATGCAGTTTTCGGTGACGACAAAAGTCATTCGGTTTCCTCAACGGGCGCGGCGCGCGCGGCTCGTGGCGGCAGGCGCAGGCGAACGCACTCGCCATTGTGCCACGGCCACGCTGCGTGGGTGAATCAGCCCTCGGCAGGCCGCCGCAGGCGCCGGTCGATGGTCGTGAAGTGATGCGGCTCGCGGCCGGCCGCCCGGTCCTCGAGGTAGCGGCGCAGCGTGAAGTCAGTGCTCGGGAAGGCGATGTCATTCCAGGGAATCCGCGCCGGCTCCACCAGCTCGACCTCGAGGCTCTCCGCCCCGACTCCGTAACGCGCCGCCGGCAGGCTGGCGCGGAAGAACACGTGCACCTGCTCCGCGTGCAGCACGTGCACCACTGACAGGAGCGATCCGACGGTGACTTGCGCCAGCGCCTCTTCGAGCGATTCGCGCGCCGCGGCCTGCTGCAGCGTCTCGCCGTTCTCCAGGAAGCCCGCGGGAACGGTCCAGTAGCCGCGACGCGGCTCGATCGCACGGCGGCACAGCAGGATGCGGCCCTCGTGCTCGGGCACGCACCCGACCACGAGGCGTGGATTCTGATAGTGGATGGTGCCGCACGCCTCGCACACGTAACGCGGCAGAGTATCCCCCTCGGGGACGCGCAGCCGGACCGGGGCGCCGCATTGGTTGCAGAACTTCATGATGCGCGGGCGAGGATACGGGCGACACCGGAGCTTGTCGACGGTGAGCGCGGGTGCGAAGCGCATGAGGGCCGGCAGCGGCCGCGCGGGTCACTTTCAGGGCAGGAGACCGAATACCGCGACGCCGTTCGTCGTCCCCACGAACACCTTGCCGTCGGCGATGGTGGGCGTGATGAACTTGTTGCCGGCGCCGAATTGATCGCGGCCACCGGCGGCCTGGGAGCTGTTGTACAACTCGTGCGCCAGGTTGCTCGCGTCGTACGCGTGCAGCACCGCCGGGCTGGTGTTCTCGTGCGCCCAGACGATGCCGTTGGCACTGCCGTTGGCAGAGACCGCGGGCGCAGTACCCGGGTAGGGGAAGCTCGCCGGGCTCTGCGACGAGGCGCTCGCCGGGAAGCGCGCGCCCGCGGCGGTGAAGGCCCGGAGACTTCCGCCGCTCGGCCCGTAGTAGAGGGTGCCGTTGAACCATGCGGGGGTCGACCACACGCCCCCGCCGAGCACGCCGGTCAACTGCTGCCAGATCTGGCTGTTGTTGCTTCCGGCGTTGAATTTGCCCATCGCGTCGCGATCGACGAGGTAGATATTGCCATCCTTGCCGGCACCGACCACGAGATGCCGGACTGTGTTGGTGGAGTCGGTCAGGTCCGGAAGCAGCATCTCGCCGCCGGAGCCCAGATCGAGATCGGCTTGTGACTCGCTGACCTCGTTCGACATGGTGAAATAGTCGGCCACGCTTAGTCCGCCGCCCGCCGTCGACAGCTTCAGGAAGGAATTGCCGTAGTCCCCCTGGTTCGGAAATCCATTCGCATCCAGAGTTGTCTCAAAGGCGCCGTTTGCGGTCAGGAGGTAAATATTCCCGGCGGCGTCCGCGCCGGGCCCGCCGCCGCTCATCCAGATCGCAGGTCCTGCCGTGGCGGCTCCGGTGCCGGTGCCGTTGGGAGCCACGTTGAGTACCGCCGTTTGCACGAGGTTGGTCTGAGCGTAGGCGATTACCCAGCCGGTGTACGGCGAGATGTCGCAATGCGAAGTCCAGCTCGTGTAGATCACGCCCCCCGACCGCAATAAGGCCGCCCGTTCTGCATACTGCCCGGGGTCGAAAGTGCGCGTGCCGCCGCCCGGTGCGAGGTATGTCGCTGTAATGTCCCTGGGTCCTCCGAGCAGCTCGGCACCGGTCGTGAGGTCGAGGGCGTGCAAACGCTGGTGATCGGCGCCGCTGTTTGACATGGCAACGACGTAGATGGTGCCGTGGGAACCGGCGGCGCGATCGATGACCGGCGTCGAAGTGATGCCGATTACCGGCACTATCTGACCGCAGGCGTGCGGGCCACTGGGCGTTTCCCCGACGCCGAGCAGCGACACGTGCCACAGCACCGCGCCGCTGTCCGCGTCGAACGCATACACCGAGTCGTTCTCGGTGGCCACGAACACCACGTTGTGCGCCGCGCCCTGCAGCGTGAGCGCCGCGAGGTACAGGGGCTGCGCGTCCACCTTGCCGTCGGTGGACAGGAAGCGCAGCTTGCCGAAGCTGGTGGCGTTCACGTTCGCGAGCGTCAGCGCCGTTTCCGTCAGGTTCTGGCCGGTGCGGGCCAGGTCGTTCTTGTATGTCACCACGTCGGTGCCGGAAGTCACGGCGGCGCCGACCGTGAGGAGCGCAGTGCGGCTGCTGGCACTGCCGGCGGAGTTACTGACCACGACCGCGAAGGTCGCGCCGCTGTCGGCGGTGGTCGCGGCAGGCGTGGTGTAGCTTGCGGCAGTGGCGCCGGCGATGGTCGTGCCGCTCTTGCGCCACTGGTAGGAGAGCGGCGCGGTGCCGCTGGCGTTCACGGAGTAGGTGGCCGTCTGTCCCGTCCTGATGCTCTGGTCGGCGGGCTGCGTGGTGATGGACGGGGCGACCGCGGCGGCGGGCTGCGACGGCGCCATGCCGCCGCCACCGCACGCGCCAAGGCCTGCGATGAGCGACGAGCAGAGAACGCAGATGCAGGCCGCACGCGTGGAAATTCTCCCTTCGAGACGCTGTTGTACATCGACGCAACAGCCGTGGCACGACGTCGTTGTCGAGCGACAGGGGCTGCGCGTTTCGTTCAACGTCGCACTGCCCGGCGCTCCGGCGTCTCCGGCGCGCGACAGCTTACGTAAAAGTCCTGACTCCCGCAGACGTCCGTGTGTCGGCTGCTGCACAGAATCAGCGTGCGAGTCAGCGCATCCTCTCACGTACGCCTCACCCGCATCGTTTCGAGGATTCACATGAACATCGCAGGCCTGCTAATTGTCATCGTGTTCGCGTGGTGGCTGTCGAGCCAGATCATCGACTGAAGACCGACCAGCGCCTCGAGGATCAACGCATGAACGTCACTACGTTATTGACCATGGCCGTGCTCGTGGGCTGGCTCGCGACCCTGATCACGCAGTCCGAGACCGACGATGTCTGCCTGGCGGATTTCGCCATCGCGGTCTCGGCCGCGGCACTGGGCGGCGGGCTGCTGGCGCCTTGGCTCGGGATATCCCCGACCGGCGAGTTCGGTCTCACCCTGTCGGGGACGTTGTTCTCGTGGGGCTGCGCGACGAGTCTGCTGGCCACGGTCAACCTGCTGCGGTTCGGCACGCTGCACCGTAACCGCCGCGCG